>ENA-UOJJ01005230-UOJJ01005230.1-human-gut-metagenome-genome-assembly--contig:-CS66-NODE-5230-length-11173-cov-6.959615_pt1 | contig 11173 bp, 10 predicted proteins | sample MGYA00242343_ERZ723890 | MGnify/ENA metagenome assembly ERZ723890 | reverse complement strand
CCGGTCTGACGGTATAAAACCCGAAATCGGAATAGATAGAAAAAAATAAACCTACGTTTATTAGTGTAAATATGTATATAACTGCCTTACTTCTTTTAGGGTGAAGGGCATTTGTCAGAAATGAGATGCTCCGGGCCCGTTTTATTTTTTCTGTTAAAATATCGGATTTAAAAATAACAGTCTGTTCATGTTTTTTAGTTTTGATTATTTCTCGGAATAAGAGATGAAAACGTATATTTGTTGCACAAAGTAACCTAAAATAATTTATCATGGGAGAGCGGATTACTTTTCGGCGGAACGAAGGGCTTATTACAGTAAAGCCTTATTGGAGGGGAAATCCTGTGGTAAAGGGACGTTTTGTGAATCGGCAACATCGCTCTAAACAGGGGATCGGTAATGTTTTGAAATGGCGTTTTTCGCCCAATCCCCAACGTAAAGAGAAACGGAACGAAAATTGGGAACCTCAACTTTTTCCACTGCATAGCATACAAGGGATTAGCGGTGATGCGTTGGCTTGGTTAGGACATAATTCTTTCTTTATGCAGTTGGGGGGTAAACGGATCATGTTCGATCCGGTCTTTGGCAATATTCCGGTCGTCCGTCGTAAGAGTAAATTTCCTGCCGATCCGGATATTTTCATATAGATCGATTACTTGCTGATCAGCCATGACCATTTCGATCATATGGACAAACCCAGTATTACCCGTTTATATGAGAACAATCCCCGGATGAAAGTATTTTGTGGTCTGGGAATGAAGGATTTGATCCGGGGCTGGCTGCCCGATATTCAGGTGATAGAAGCCGGATGGTATCAGCGTTGGGAGGAAGGACGGTTGAAAATTACTTTTTTGCCTGCTCAACATTGGAGCAAACGTTCTTTAAACGACGGAGGACTGCGTTTGTGGGGAGCTTTTATGTTGCAGACCGATGACTTGTCGGTGTATTATGGGGGAGATACCGGCTATTCCTCTCATTTTACCGAAATAGAAGAATTGTTCGGTGCTCCGGATTATGCTTTACTGGGTATCGGAGCTTACAAACCCCGTTGGTTTATGCAAGCGAACCATATTTCGCCTTATGATTCCTTGACGGCTGCTTCGCAGATGAAAGCCCGGATAACGATCCCTATGCATTATGGGACATTCGATTTATCCGACGAACCCCTGAGTGACCCGCCTGCTGTATTTGCCGAAGAGGCCGGCAAAAGGAATATACAGGTAAAGATTCCGGCTTTAGGGGAAATTGTAAAGCTTCGGAAAAGATGATTTATAAATTCCTATTATATGAAAACAACTTTATTACTTATCGTATCTTTTATTTTTTTAGTTATGACAGCATGTAATTCAGAGAAAAAAGAAAGTAAAATCCAGACGAAGGATGCCTTGGAAAATATTATGGGCCGGAAAAGTGTAAGAAAATATTTACCCAAACCGGTAGAAAAGGAGAAAATTGAGGTATTATTGAAGGCAGGAATGGCTGCTCCGAGTGGTAAAGATGTCCGGCCTTGGGAATTGATCGTTATCGACGACCGGGAAGTGCTCGATTCTATGGCTGCTGTGTTGCCTTATGCCAAAATGTTGAAAGAAGCTCCGATGGCTATCGTCGTTTGTGGGGATACTACTAAATCTTCTTATTGGTATCTGGATTGTTCGGCTGTTACTCAAAATATCTTGCTGGCTGCGGAAGCGATCGGATTAGGAGCTGTCTGGACCGCTACATATCCTTATGCAGATCGCATGGAAGTCGTGAAAAAATATACGGGAATCCCGGAACAAATTAATTCATTGTGTGTGATTCCCGTAGGATATCCGGCTATGCCTCATAGTCCGAAAGATAAATGGGATGCTTCGAAGGTTCATATGAATAAGTGGTAGAAGAAACGTTATCCTTATACCATTCGAATGACCTGATTTGCCAGTGATCTCGGGGTTAAAAGAAAAGGTGTTTATATACATGTTTATCCTAAACCCAGGTATATTTTTTCTTTCTGTTCCGATTCCGGATTTTGTGTCGTCAGACCGGTTCGCCTGGACCGGTCCGTTAAGGCTTTCCTTCACTGACCGGCAGAAGCGACCGGATCCCCGAACACGAACACCGGAGACGGATAAGTAACGACAGAATAATTCTATGTTTATAAGTGTAAATATGTGTATCATTGCCTTATTTAAATACCCTTACCCTGTCGCATAAAGGTTTGTATTCTTTCTTTTGGGGTGGTTCCAGTGGTAAACCGAAAGGCATTTGTGCAATCAATTCCCAGGTGGCAGGTAATTTCCAGGTGGCAATAACCTCTTCGTCGATCAGAGGATTGTAATGTTGCAGGGAGGCTCCGAATCCGGCGTCCTCGAGCATAGTCCAGACGGCCAGCTGATGCATCCCTGAGGTATGCTGGGACCATTGCGGAAATTTTTCATGATATAAAGGGAAAGCTTTCTGTAAACCTTCGATTATAGCGGTGTCCTCAAAAAATAATACCGTACCGTAACCGGCTGCGAACGATTTATTGATTTTTGCTTCGGTAGAAGCATAAGCGGCTGCCGGGATCGTCTTTTTTAGCGTATTCCGGACAATGTCCCAAAGCCGTCGATGCTGTTCCCTCAATAATAGTACCATCCGTGTGGATTGGGAATTGAAAGCAGAGGGAGTATGAAGAGCGGCAAAATCTAAAATTTCCTCGATCTCAGCATCAGGAATTGTGGTTTGATTATCTATCGCGTAATAACTTCTGCGATGCTTTAAAGCTTCTTTAAGGTTCCTTTCCATGATATTTCATTTTATGTTTACACGGTATACGTAAATTTTGCTATCTTTGTGGCGACTTTTCAAAAAAATGTTAGTTATGAAGATGATGGGTAGGATAATTTATTTTGAAGGCTAGTTTATTTTTCACTTAGCTTTCGATTCCCCCTTTTTTTATCGCCTATTGCTTTTTTAGCCTATAGCCTTTAAGCTATAGCTTTTTAGTCTTTTGTTTATAGTTTTTTTATCATGGATCTTTGGAAAAAGAAATTTATTATTATATGGTCGGGACAGTTGTTTTCTATCCTGAGTAGTGCTATTGTCGGATATTCGGTCATGTTTTGGTTGAGCATAGAGACTAAAAGTGCCGAAGTGCTATCCTATGCTGTGTTGGCGACCTTATTACCTCAGGCTTTGTTAGGACCTATAGCGGGTGTATATGTCGATCGTTGGAAAAGAAAACTGACCATGATCGCTGCCGATAGTTTTGTCGCTCTATGTTCTTTGATACTGGGAGGTTTATTCTATTTCGATCAGGCTGAATTGGGATTGATTTATTTGTTGATGGCTCTGCGGAGTATCGGAAATGCTTTCCATTCACCCGCTATGCAGGCGGCTATTCCCATGTTGGCGCCCGAATCGGAATTAATGCGGATTGCCGGAGTAAACCAGGCGTTACAGTCGGTGAGTAGTATTGCCGGACCTGCCTTAGGAGCACTTTTGATCACTTCACTGAATATGACGGTGGTGATGCTGCTGGATGTTGCAGGGGCGATCATCGCTTGTACCGCTTTGGCTTTTGTTGCGATCCCTGACCCGGTCAGGACGGAAGAAAAACGGAAACCCGGAATATGGCATGAAATGGTCGAAGGCTGGAAGGAAGTACAAAAACATCGGGGATTACCCTGGTTGATGATAATTTCCGTTGCAGTTACTTTCTTTTTAATGCCGGTTGCTGTATTGTTTCCCTTGATGACGGTAACTCATTTCGGAGGAGATACTTTTCAAATGAGTCTGGTAGAAATTGTCTGGGGTACAGGTACATTGCTCGGCGGTTTGATTCTGGGAGTCTGGAAAATAAAGATCCGGCGGGTTGGGCTGATCAATAGCTCTTACCTGGCCTTGGGAAGCTATATTCTGATATCGGGATTATTGCCTTCGGATGCTTTTGTGCTGTTTGTGTGTTTAACTATTATCGGTGGATTGGCCGGTTCGTTTTACAGTGGGCCTTTCACTTCTGTTTTACAAACTTTTATCGATCATACTGCTTTAGGCAGGGTATTTTCACTTTTTGGAAGTCTGAGTTTATTACCTTCTATGATAGGTATTTTGTTGACCGGTTATATCGCCGATACGATAGGGGTAAGTAATGCGTTCTGGATTTCCGGATGTATCATTTTATCCCTGGGGGTGATTTCATTTTTCATCCCTTCGGTAATGAAACTGGAAAAACGGAGTGGCGAAGATCGTTTTTAGCACTAAAATATCGGATTTGTACGGATACAATTCGGGAAATCCGGTATCTTTGCAGGAAAGGTTTTGGTTGTTTGGAGTTCCTCTGTCATTGTAAAGAGAAAAGGAGCTTCTGTCGGAAGAAAATCCGAAGGATTTGCTGTTGAAGATTTCATCTAAAATCGAAGATGAGATAATATGTCGAACAGAAGGATAAATTTTCTCGGCAGGAACGGGGGGTGAGTCTCGGCAAACCGGAAGTTTTTAAACAATCATAAACTGTGTTTTAATGGTTTTCCGTTCAGGAATGAAAATGATTTGAAATAAAACCTATGCAATCGAATAAGACAACTGCCTCGCTACTACAACCGGACTTGTTTCCGGATTTTCGGACCGCTTCTTTCAGTCCTCCGAAACATTCCAGGGACTTGTGTATTCCTCAACGGAAATGGGAATTTTTATGCCATACTTTGTATCTGGGGAAATATCCTTTTCTGTTGGGGCCGAAAGGATGTGGTAAATCATCGGTGGTGATGGAATTGGCCGATGCTATGGAAATGGATTATTTCGGTTTCGATATGGGGCAGGCATTTAAGCCGAAGAAAATGTTTGTCGGTGGGTTGGTTATCGGGGATGAAGGGAAAACCCTGGCGGTCCGTTCCGAATTTTTCAAGGCTTTCACTTCCGATAGGCCTACGTTGATCTTCCTGGACGAGCTGACCCGTATCCCGATGGTGGCTGCTAATTTTCTGATGACGATTCTGGACCGGCGACAGTCGTATCTGTATGACGAGGATTCGGGTGTTCGCTATAATAAAGGCACGAATGTACAATTCATCGCTGCCGGTAACACCGGGTTTGCTTATGTTTCTACCCAACGGCTGGACTCTGCTTTCGAAGATCGGTTTATCAAGGTACAATTGGATTACCTGACTCCCGAGGAGGAAGCGGCATTGATGATGCAGCGTTATCCTTTGGTAAAAGCTTCTGCAGCGGCTCAACTGGCAGAGATAGCCCGTTTATTGCGACAGGCCGAACAAAAAGAGGCTCTTACCGTGTCGTTGTCCACCCGGCAGGTTTTGGATGCCGCAGCCTATTTGCAGTTGGGCTATTCTGTCCGCGAGGTGGTCGAAGAGGTTATTCTGACCAATTATGTGATTGCCGGTGAGCAGTTAGTGGCCCGCTCGTTAGTACAGATGGTATGACCCGCGAAGAGATCGAATCGGTGTATAGCCGGGATGTTTTGGACCGGAATTGGTGGGGAAATTTCCCGGAACCGTTGGATTTATTGGGAAAAGATTTTCCGAAGACGGCCGATATCTATCGATTGATGCCGGTATGTGCCCGCATTGCCTTGCATATGGGAGGTGAATTGCCACGGATTATTTTTTCGAAAGAGGGGGGAGCCAGGATGGATTTCAATTCCGTGGTGATGAATCCCGAGATTCTTTCGTTGAAAGTGAGTGAACAGGTTCGGGCAGAAGTTTTTTTCGGCCAATATATTCATCAGGTCGGGCATATTTGTTATAGCCGGGGAGTATACGAAAAATACCGCTGTACACTTCAGCAAAAATATTTTATCCATCTGATAGAAGATCGTCGGATAGAAGGGAGGATTGCCCGGGTATATCCGGGATATTATTATTATCTGAACGCTGCCCGCCGGATGCAGTTTACACTGGCCTTACTGAGGGCTGAACAGGAATTGAAGTTTACCGATTTGGACGATGTGCGCTATAACTATCTGGCTACCCGGGTCCTTTTTCCTGAATTGCTGGAATATGAAGTGTTTAAAACCCGTTTGCTTCCTCACCGGAGCCGGTTGGGATGGATCGACGGCCTATTGGATACGATTACGGATTATGCTTCCCTGGAACCACGACAAGTGGTGGAGCTGGCACAACAAATCAGTGCCCGTTTTATAACTAAGGACGAGGAGTTACCGCCGATGTTCAATTATTATTCCAGGGTAATGATGAATCTGCCTCTGGAAGTGGAAGGAGCTCCGGTGGATATCGATGTCAAGATCCTCGACGATCTGTTTTTGGATTTGAGTAAATCGCTGGATTTGGTGCCTTGGGCCGATATCGAAGAAGATACGAAAGGAGCTTTGAAACGGGCCGGAAGTCCTGTTGCAGAACGCTATCGGGAACTGGATGCCTCTTGTGGGGTTGTAGATCCGGTCTTGATGCGGAGAGCAAGGGAATTAGCCGCTAAAATCCGGCTGAACTTTCTGACCTTTCAGGCAAAGATGAATAAAGCTTGTGTTTTTTATGAGCAGGAGAGCGGGGATTTGGATGAAGACGAATTGTATCAGGTGCATTTGAATCCTCATATTTTTATCGAGGAGTTGCCTGCCCCTTCGGCTTTGCTGGAAGTGGTGATTATGCTCGATTTATCGGGATCGATGACCGATGAAAATAAACTGGAATTGCAGTTGGTGTTATCGGTCGCTCTGGCGCTTGCTTTCGAAGCCAATCCGGATATCCGATTTTCTATTTATGGTCACCGGGTAAAGCAGGAAAGGGTTGAAATCGTCCGGTTTCATGAACCCGGGAAACGTCTGGAGATCAAAAAGCTTTTTTCTCAAGAGGGAATGTATGTCAATGCCGATGGATTTGCTATCCATTATGCTACGCAGAAATTCCGGACTACCACACAGAATAAATTACTGTTTATGATTTCCGACGGCACACCGACAGCAGCTGCCGGTAAGACCGATCCGCGGGTGCATGTCCGGGAAATGGTCCGGGAGGCCCAACGGAATGGAATCACTGTACTTTCTATCGGGATTTCGAATTTTAACCAGTCGGATATGTACGACGAATTTATTCCCTACTCCGGACCGGAAGTCACCACCCGGCTCGTCCAATGGTTAAGGCGGAAATTTGCCCATATTGCCGATGGGGCGACCTTTTAACCCGTCGTTTGTCGTTATTCGGTGACCGAATCCTTATAAAAACAGTAAAATTTGAAACTTAGAAAGGGTTTTTCCGATCTTTTTACTTTTAATCTTTTACTTTTTACATTAAATCGTTATTTTTGGAATCGTTTGAGAAAAGGAAGCATCGTTGCGCTAATTCAATTAATCATCATAATACAAACTTATGGAACAAGAAGAACAAAAGCTAAATTCGTTGCCCGATAACGCCTATCGGGAGTTGAAGCCTGGCGAAGTGTATAAACCGATTATGCCGGCTAATTCGAAACCCCGGGAAGTAACGACTTACTCGGTGGTTTTCGGTATTATTATGGCTATCGTCTTTTCGGCAGCTGCAGCTTATCTGGGACTGAAGGTGGGACAGGTGTTCGAGGCTGCTATCCCGATCGCTATTATCGCGGTTGGATGCGGAAATCTGATGAAAAAGAATAATATGCTCGGACAGAATGTGATCATTCAATCTATCGGGGCTAGCTCGGGAGTGATCGTTGCCGGAGCGATCTTTACATTACCTGCTTTGTATATTCTTGGTCTGGATGCTAAATTTTATCAGATTTTTTTATCCTCTTTACTCGGAGGATTGTTGGGTATTCTGATGCTGATCCCTTTCCGTAAATATTTTGTAAAAGATATGCACGGGAAATACCCTTTCCCGGAAGCTACGGCGACGACCGAGGTGCTGGTTTCGGGTGAAAAAAAGGGAAACCAGGCGAAATTATTGGCGGTGAGTGGATTGGTCGGTGGATTATATGACTTTTTTATCAGTACTTTCGGTTGGTGGACAGAGACCATCTCCACCCGGATCATGGGTTGGGGAGAGATGCTGGCTGAAAAAACGAAGCTGGTATTTAAAGTGAATACAGGGGCTGCAGTGTTAGGCCTGGGATATATTGTCGGATTGAAATATGCCGCTATTATCTGTGCCGGTTCGTTTACCGTGTGGTTTGTGCTGATCCCGTTTCTGAGTTATTTTGCAGATGGCCAGACTGTTGCTGTAGGAGAAGGGGTTTCTATGCTGATCCGGGACATGTCGCCCGAACAGTTATTTACGAATTATGCCCGTCATATCGGTATCGGTGGTATCGCTATGGCCGGTATCGTCGGCATTATCCGTTCGTCGGGTATTATCAAACAAGCCTTAGGCCTGGCGGTAAAGGAATTGGGGGGAAAGAAGGGAAGTGAAGAAGTCGCAGAACGTACACAACATGATCTTTCGATGAAGTTTATTCTGATCGGTTTGCTGGCGACTTTGATTACCACTTTCATTTTCTTCCAGTTCGGTGTATTGGGTAATCTCTTCCAGACCATTGTCGCCATACTGATTGTGTTTATTATTTCTTTCCTGTTTACTACGGTGGCTGCTAATGCTATCGCTATCGTGGGGACGAATCCGGTATCGGGAATGACTTTGATGACATTGATCCTGGCTTCGCTGGTTTTGGTGAGTGCCGGGTTGAGCGGAACAAACGGCATGATGGCTGCCATGGTCATCGGTGGCGTGGTTTGTACTGCTTTGTCTATGGCCGGAGGTTTTATTACCGACTTGAAAATCGGTTATTGGATCGGTACGACTCCCGCAAAACAGGAGCGGTGGAAATTTCTGGGAACCGTTGTTTCTGCCGCTACGGTGGCCGGAGTAATGATGATCCTGAATCAGACTTACGGATTTGTAGGTGAAAATGCTTTGGTGGCTCCCCAGGCGAATGCGATGGCTGCTGTTATCAAACCTTTGATGGAAGGAGGAGCGACTCCCTGGATGCTGTATTTTGCCGGTGCCGCACTCGCATTGATTCTGACCATGATCGGGGTACCTGCCCTGGCTTTTGCCCTGGGAATGTTTATTCCGTTGGATCTGAATACGCCTTTATTGATCGGAGGGCTGGTCAGTTGGTATGTATCTACCCGTAGTAAAGATGAAAAAGTAAATAAGATGCGCCGTGAACGCGGTACACTGATCGCTTCCGGGTTTATAGCAGGGGGAGCCCTGATGGGAGTTATCAGTGCCGTATTGAAATATGCCGGAGCAGATTGGTATGCTACCTGGAGCGGGGCAGAATGGCTGGCCGTTGTCATGTATGTCGTTATTATCGGTTACTTTATCTGGGATTCGTTGAGAGCCAAAGAAGAGTAAACCGGAGAGGAACCCGATAAACGAAAAATCGTAAATCGTAAATCTAAAATATAAATCATAAAGATATGGAATTAAAAGAGCGTTTTTTGAAATATGTCGGATTCGATACCCAGAGTGATCCGGAGAGTGAAACCTATCCGTCGACTGCGAAACAATTGATTCTGCTGAATTATCTGGCCGAAGAGATGAAAGAGCTGGGGTTGGAGGATGTGGAAGTCGATGCCAATGGTTATGCGATGGGTACTATTCCGGCAACTCCCGGGTATGAAGACCGGCCGGTGATCGGTTTTATCTCGCATGTCGATACGAGTCCCGATATGAGTGGGGCCGATATCCATCCCCGTATCATTGAAAATTACGATGGGGGAGATATCTGTCTGAACGAGCAATTGACGATGACGCTGGCAGATTTTCCGGAGTTGGCTTTCTTCAAGGGGCATACCTTGATCACAACCGACGGTACGACGCTGTTGGGAGCCGACGATAAAGCAGGGGTGGCAGAGATCATGACCGCTGCCGAATATCTGATGAAGCATCCAGAAGTGAAACACGGCAGAATCCGGATCGGCTTTACGCCCGACGAAGAAATCGGAAAAGGGGTAGACTTTTTTGATGTAAAACATTTCGGTGCCACCTTTGCTTATACCGTAGACGGAGGCTTTGAAGGAGAGCTGGAATATGAGAATTTCAATGCTGCCAGTGCCCGGATCGAAGTACAAGGACGCAACATTCATCCGGGTTATGCGAAGGATAAGATGATCAATGCTTTGCAGGTGGTCAACGAATTGAATAACTTATTGCCTCCTTGTCAGCGGCCCGAACATACGGAAGGTTACGAAGGTTTTTATCATCTGATCAGTATCAGGGGAGAAGTAGAAAATGCTTCCAGTGAATATATCATCCGGGACCATTCGCGGGTGAAGTTTGAAGAGAAAAAACGTTACCTTCAGGCTGCTACCGCTCTGTTGACCGGGAAGTACGGAGAAGGGGTGATCAAACTAACCCTGAAAGATCAGTATTATAATATGCGTGAAATGGTCGAACCTTATCCTGAAGTAATCGATAAAGCTTTCCAGGCGATGGAAAAGGCCGGTGTTACTCCGATCGTTCGTCCTATCCGCGGCGGTACGGATGGTGCCCGTTTGTCCTATATGGGGCTGCCTTGTCCGAACTTATTTACAGGAGGTATGAATTTCCATGGAAAATATGAATATTGCTCGCTGAATACAATGCAAAAAGCGATGCAGACGATTTTGAATCTGATCGAATTGTGGGGTAAATAATACCCGGATTCTTTGTTGAACAGCCTGCCGCATGAAGGAGAGCGTACCCATCCGGCAGGCTGTGTGTTATCCGGTTATTTTTTTAGCTGGGTTTCCAGGTAGTTTTGTAGAATCCGGGCATGGTTGTGAACAGGATCTTTCGAAGCATATAACAAGGTTACTACCGGATAAGTCCCGATTCTGGAAAGAAAATCTTTAACGGCTTGCGAGTGCTCCAACTCTTCTTTATACATCGAAGTAAATTCTTCCCAATGTCGGGAGATATCGTCATGAAACCAGGTTCTTAAACCGGGAGAGGGAGTGATTTCTTTAGCCCATTCATCGTAGGATAAACATGCTTTTTTTATCCCTCTGGGCCAGAGCCTGTCGACTAATACCCGGTAACCGTCCCCCGGTTCCGGATCGTCATATACCCGTTTTATTTTGATTTGTATCATGTTTTTTTACTGTTTTACTGATTGGAACCGAAAAAGTTATCATTAAAACGTAGAATTATTCTGTCGTTACTTATATTCGTCTTCGGTGATCGGAATTGGCGACCACCTCCGACTTACGTTATCACTGAATTACAAATTAGTCTTGATTTAAGAAAGCTTATTCTCACTGGAAATAATCCGGACGGTCCGT
>ENA-UOJJ01005225-UOJJ01005225.1-human-gut-metagenome-genome-assembly--contig:-CS66-NODE-5225-length-11183-cov-5.585730_pt1 | contig 11183 bp, 8 predicted proteins | sample MGYA00242343_ERZ723890 | MGnify/ENA metagenome assembly ERZ723890 | reverse complement strand
ATTTGCACAAAAAAATCAACATCAGCCGCTTGTGCTTTTGCCCGAGATTTGCTATACTAATATGGTATGTTTGGATAGGTGCGCCCATTTGGCAAGACCCGGGCGTTTTATAATAAGGAGAATTCACTTGGAAAAACTGACCTATACCCACAATGACGCTGCGGCCAAGGTGCTGGCGGCCTACTACGAGACCCCACCGCTGGCGTATGTGCGCAGCTACGGCTGCCAGCAGAACGTCAACGACGGAGAGAAAATCAAGGGCGTTTTGCAGGATGTCGGCTACGGCCTGTGTGACAATGTCGAGCACGCCGACCTCATCCTGTTCAACACCTGTGCCGTGCGTGAGCACGCCGAGCAGCGGGTGTTCGGCAATGTCGGTGCGCTGAAAAAGCTCAAAGAGCAGAACCCCCGCCTGATGATCGGCATCTGCGGCTGCATGGCCCAACAGGAGCATATCGTTGAAAAGCTGCGCCAGAGCTACCCCTATGTGGATCTCGTGTTCGGCGTTGACGGCATCGACCGCTTACCCGCCATGCTGGCGGAGCGCATCCGCAAAGGCAAGCGCTACCTGGAAAAGCCCGAGGAACGCAACGCCGTGGTCGAGGAACTTCCCATCCGGCGGGACTCCGGTTTCCGCGCCTGGCTGCCCATCATGTACGGTTGCGATAACTTTTGCACCTACTGCATCGTGCCTTATGTCCGCGGGCGGGAGCGCAGCCGTGAACCTGCCGCCATTTTGGCAGAGTTCAAGCAGCTGGTGGCCCAAGGCTACAAGGAAATCACCCTCTTGGGCCAGAACGTCAACAGCTATGGCAAGGGGCTGGAAAACCCCATCGACTTTGCCGATCTGTTGAATCTTTTGTGCGAGATGCCCGGCGACTATCAGATTCGCTTCATGACGAGCCATCCGAAAGATGCCAGCCGCAAGCTCATTGATACGATTGCTGCGCAGGAGCATCTGTGCAAGCACATCCATCTGCCGGTGCAGTCCGGGTCTGACCGCCTCTTGAAGGAGATGAACCGCCACTACAACGTCGCGCAGTACATGGACCTCATCAATTATGCGAAAGAAAAGATCCCCGGCGTGACCTTCTCCAGCGACATTATTGTCGGCTTCCCCGGCGAGACGGAAGAAGATTTTGCCGCGACGCTCGACCTTATCCGCAAGGTGGGGTATATGCAGCTGTTCACCTTTATCTATTCCAAGCGCATGGGTACGCCCGCCGCCAAACTGCCTGACCCCACGACCCACGCCGAAAAAGCCGCCCGCATGGACCGCCTGCTGAAAACGCAGGAAGAGTTCGCCTTTGCGGCCACCGCCGCCATGACCGGCCAGACCGTCCGCGTGCTGGTGGAGGCCGCCGGCCGCAGCGAGGGCACCGTCAATGGCCGCTTGGACAACAACCTGGTGGTCGAGTTCAAAGCCCCCGAAACCCTCATCGGCCAGTGGGCCGACGTCCACGTCACCGGCTCCCGCGCCGCGCTGCTGGTGGGCGAACTTGCCGAATAAACCCAATCTACATTATATATACAAGGAGATTTTACCATGGATTGCATTGATCTTTTTAAGAAAGCCGCAGCTGCTTTGCAGACTGACGTCCGCTACCTGGAACTGGACGCCGCCCGCCGCGAGAATGACGCGGACGAGGAGCTGCAGAACATGATCGGCGAGTTCAACCTCGCCCGCCTGGACCTGAACAACGAGAGCGCCAAGCCCGAAACCGACGCTGCCCGTGTGGCCGAGCTGAACCAGCGTGTCAACGACCTGTACAGCCAGATCATGGCCAGTGAAGGCATGGTGCGCTACAACGCCGCCAAGGCCGAGTGCGAGGCCCTGGTCAGCCACATCGACGCCATCATTAACACCGCTATGAACGGCGGCGATCCCATGACCGTGCAGGCCCCCACCGGCGGCTGCACCGGCAGCTGCTCCACCTGCGGCGGGTGCCACTAAAGCTTGAGGCACGGTAGGAAACTGTAGGGGCGAGCATTGCTCGCCCGTCACTTCCCGTTGCCGCTCATAGCCCGGGCAAACGGCCCGCGGGCGGGCAATGCCCGCCCCTACAAAGCAACGTATTAACCAGACAAAACAGGAGTGTGAAACATGGCCGAACAAGCAGTATCGCCCATGATGCAGCAGTATTTTGAAATCAAAAAACAGCATCCAAACGAGATATTGTTCTACCGCGTCGGTGATTTTTACGAGATGTTCTACGACGACGCGCTGACGGCCTCCCGCGAACTGGAACTGACGCTGACCGGCAAAAACTGCGGCAGGGAAGAACGCGCCCCCATGTGCGGCGTGCCGTTCCACTCCTACGAAACCTACATGGCACGCCTGGTGGCCAAAGGCTACAAGGTCGCCATCTGTGAGCAGATCGAGGACCCGGCCCTGGCCAAGGGCCTTGTCAAGCGTGATATCATCCGCGTTGTCACCCCCGGCACCGTCATCGAGAGCAGTATGCTCCGCGAGGACAAAAACAACTATCTGGCGAGCATTTTCTGCAAGCGCACCCGGGGCCGCTGGCGTGCAGGCGTCTGTTTTGCCGATATCTCCACCGGCGAAGCCTACGCTACCGAGCTGAACGCTGAAAAAATCGGCGGGGCCATCATCACCGAGCTGTGCCGCTACATGCCCAGCGAAATTCTGATTTGCCCGCCGATGCTCGACTTCAAAGACGTGACGACCTACATCAAGCAGCACACGAACGCCCTTGTTGAACTGCGGGAAGATGCCTGCTTCAAGGACACCGTCATGGAATCCACGATGGCGGATCAGTTCGGCGCGAACTGGCGGGAGACGCTGGGCTATGAGAAAGACGCCCTCGTGCCTTACGCCGTGGCTGCCCTGCTCAACTATCTGCACGAGACGCAGAAGCACGGCGTCGAGCGCATTAAGACCGTGCAGAACTATGCCGACGCACAGTATATGCGCCTGTCGCCTGTGACCCGCGCCAATTTGGAACTGACCGAGACGATGCGCGGCCGCGAAAAGCGCGGCACGCTGCTGTGGGTGCTGGACAAGACCGAGACTTCGATGGGCAAGCGCCTTCTGCGCTCCTGGATCGAGCAGCCGCTGGTGGATGCCGACGCCATCAACGCACGGCTTACCGCCGTGCAGGCACTCTATTCCGCCAGCATCGCCCGCGCTGATTTGAAAGAAGCTCTCGGTCATGTGTTTGACATCGAACGCCTGACTACCCGCATTTTGTACGGCTCGGCCACCCCGCGCGAGGTCAAGGCACTGGGGGATACCTGCGCTATGCTGCCCCAGGTCAAGACCCAGGCCGCCGCCTGCGGCGCACCGCTGCTGACCGATCTGTCCGAACAAATTGACCTGCTGGAAGATGTTTTGCAGAATATCCAGACTGCCCTTGTGGACGACCCACCCGCCAACATGAAGGACGGCGGTGCCATCCGCGCGGGCTACAACAGCGAGGTCGACGAGCTGCGGGACATCATGCACGGCGGCAAGGGGTATCTCTCAAACCTTGAAGCCCGCTACCGCGAGGAAACCGGCATCCCGAAGCTGAAAATCGGCTTCAACAAGGTGTTTGGCTATTACATCGAGGTCAGCCGCTCTTACACGGACTCCGTACCTGATACTTTTACCCGCAAGCAGACGCTGACGACGGGTGAACGCTACATCACGCCCGAACTGAAAGAGCTGGAAAATAAGATCCTCGGCGCGAATGAGCGGCTGCTCGTCCTCGAACATCAGCTGTTCGCTGACTTGCTCTCGTCGATTTCTGCCGAGATCGTCCGCATCCAGCGCACGGCGTCCGCCGTGGCGCAGCTGGATGTGCTGGCAGGCTTTGCCGAGGCCGCACTCCAAAACAACTACGTCATGCCCACCGTCGATGAGAGCGGCATCATGGAGATTAAAGAGGGCCGCCACCCGGTCATTGAGCAGATGCTCAAAGGCAGCCTGTTCGTGCCGAACGACACGCTCTTGGATGAGGACGAGAACCGCATGCTGCTCATCACCGGCCCGAACATGGCCGGTAAATCTACTTATATGCGCCAGAATGCGCTGATTGCCCTGATGGCGCAAATCGGCAGCTTTGTACCCGCTGCCAGCGCCCACATCGGCGTAGTGGATGCGATTTTTACCCGCGTCGGCGCGTCGGACGATTTAGCTGCCGGGCAGTCGACCTTCATGGTCGAAATGACCGAGGTAGCGGAGATCCTCAAAAATGCGACGAAGGACAGCCTGGTCATTCTCGATGAGATCGGCCGCGGCACTTCGACGTTTGACGGCATGAGTATTGCCCGCAGCGTGGTAGAATTTATCTGTGAGAACATCGGCTGCAAGACGCTGTTCGCCACCCATTACCACGAGCTGACCAGTATGGAACAGGATATCCACGGCGTCAAAAACTACAACATCGCCGTCAAAAAGCGCGGTGAGGATATCACGTTTTTGCGCCGCATCGTTGCAGGCCCGGCGGATGACAGCTACGGCATCGAGGTCGCCAAACTCGCGGGCCTGCCAGGCAGCGTGACCAAACGCGCCCACGCCGTGCTGCGCCAGCTTGAGGCCAACGCCCCAGGCCGCAACAGCACGATGCAGCTGGACTTTGACACCGTCGAAGCCTACAACAACCCCAGCGTCCCCAGCGAGGTGGTGGAAAAGCTGCACACCGTCGATATCGAGACGCTGACCCCGCTGGAAGCGCTGAACTTTTTGTACGAACTGAAAAATACCCTGGACAAAGACTAAAGGCAGGTGAGACCCATGGCGGAAATTCGTGTGCTGGACAAGCATACCGCTGAATTGATCGCGGCAGGCGAGGTCGTAGAGCGGCCGGCCTCCGTGGCAAAGGAACTTTTGGAAAATGCTATCGACGCGGGTGCAACGCAGATCACGCTGTCTGCAACGCGCGGCGGCGTCCAGCAGCTGCAAATCGTGGACAATGGCTCGGGCATCGAGGCAGAATATATCGATAAGGCGTTTATCCGCCATGCTACCAGCAAGATTGCTACGGCGGACGACCTCGGGCACATCCACACCCTGGGCTTCCGCGGCGAGGCGCTGGCGTCGATTGCCAGCGTTGCCAAGGTTGAGGTGCTGACCAAGACCGAAGCCGACGAGTATGCCTGCTGCTACCGCATCGAGGGCGGCGAGCCCCAGGGCATGGAGCCGGGTGCTCGCCCGGTGGGCACGACCATCACGGTCAACGACCTGTTTTACAACACCCCCGCCCGTATGAAATTTCTGAAGAAGGACGCCAGCGAAGGCACCTTCGTGGCCGAGACAGTGCTGCACGCAGCGCTGTCCCACCCGGAAATCAGCTTCCGCTTTCTGCGCGACGGCAAGCAGCAGTATGTCACCCCCGGCGACGGCGACCTGCGCAGTGCTGTCTACGCGGTCTTAGGCCGCGAGTTTGCCCGCGACCTGCTGCCGGTGGACGGCGGCAGCGAGCTGTACCACGTCACCGGTCTGGTCACGCCGCCGCGTGCCTGCCGTGCCAGCCGCGGGGCGCAGCATTTCTTCGTGAATGGCCGCTATGTCAAAAACCGCACGATGATGGCAGCGCTGGAAAACGCCTACAAGGGTACGATGATGCAGGGCAAGTTCCCGGGCGCAGTGCTCATGTTGGAACTGCCGCCGGACATGGTGGATGTCAACGTCCACCCGGCCAAGACGGAGATACGTTTTGCGCGGGAGAGCGATGTGTTTGACGCCGTTTACCGCGCAGTGCGTGCCGCACTGGCAACGCCGGGCAGCGGGGAATGCCGCTTTGAGATGGGCCACACCGCCCCTAAAGTTGGGCAGACCGAAATGAAGCCTGCCGAGCCCCCGAAGCCCGCGGCCAAGCCCGCCGTGACGATGCCCAAAAAGGGCGGCTTTACGACGCTTTCCTCCGTCGAGTACCGCGCACTGAACGGCCTGACGGCCCCGGTGCCCGCAAGGCCGCTGCCCGGTGTATTGGAAGCACAATCCCCGAAGCCCGCCTACAATGCAGGCTCCGCGCCGAAGCCGCTGACGCCCGCCGCTGTGACCCCGGTCACGCCCATGGAGCCGGTGACGCTGCCGACGCCCCAGCCGATGCCGCCGGTGAACACCGACGACGCTGTGCTGGACATCCTGCCCGACGAGCCGGACGAGAGCGCCGCCGCCGCACCTGCGCAGCCCGAACCGGAAAACGATTACGTCCAGAACGACCCCCACGCACTGAGCGCCCTGCCTGATATGGTCAACACCCGACCCGAGCAGACGACGCTGACCCCGCCGCCCGCAAGCGAACCGCTGCGCCTGGTGGGCGAGGTGTTCAAGACCTACATTATTACCGAGCGCGGTGGTGAGCTGTGCCTCATCGACAAGCACGCCGCCCACGAGCGCATCCTGTTTGAGCAGCTGGCGAAGGATTACGGCAACGTGCCGTCCCAGATGCTGCTGGTGCCGGTGCAGGTCAATCTGACCGCCGCCGAAAAGCAGGCGGTTTTGCAGAATATCGACCTGTTGACCGACGCGGGCATCGAGGCGGAGGATTTCGGCGGTTCCACCGTCGTTGTCCGCGCTGTGCCCGCCGATGTGCCGGTGGACGACGTGGAGGATATGATCGTGGAAGTCGCGGCGAAGCTGATCGACGGCGGCCGCGACGCTTTGCGGGAAAAGACCGAGTGGGTGTTGCATTCCATCGCCTGCCGCGCCGCCATCAAGGCGGGCGACCACACGAACGCTGCCGAAATGCTGGCGCTGGCCCAGCACATCATGGATGGCACGGTTCCGCCGTTCTGCCCCCATGGGCGGCCCTGCGTGCTGAAAATCACCCGGAAGGAGTTGGAAAAGCAGTTTGGCCGACTTGTCTAAACCCCGCGTTGTCGCGGTCGGCGGCCCCACGGCCAGCGGCAAGACCACGCTTTCCGTCGCGCTGGCAAAGGCGTTCGACGGTGAGATCATCAACGCGGACTCTATGCAGATTTATAAAAATCTTGACGTAGGCACGGCAAAACCGAGCACGGAAGAGCGGCAGGGGATACCACACTACCTGCTGGACTTTTTAGAGCCGGAAATGCCGTACAGTGTGGCAGATTTCACCGCCGCCGCCGATCCGTTGATTCGGAAACTCACGGCACGCGGCAAGCTGCCCGTCGTTGTGGGGGGCACAGGACTCTATATCACCAGCCTTTTGAACGGCATGAACTTTGCCCCGGAAAAAATCGACCCGGCTATCCGCGCCCGCCTGCAAGCCCGGGCCGACGCCGAGGGCGGCGCGGCGCTGTACGCCCAACTGCAAAGCATTGACCCCGATTACGCCGCGCAGGTCCACCCAAACAACCTGCCCCGCGTCATCCGTGCGCTGGAATTGTACGAAGCCACAGGCCGCAAAATGAGTGCGGAGCGCATCAGCGCCCGGGCTGCCGAGCCGCCGTACCGCTCACTCTGCCTTTGCCTGACCTGCCGCGACCGCGCGGCGCTCTATGATCGCATCGGCCGCAGGGTGGACTTGATGGTGAAAAACGGCGTGTTGGACGAGGCAAAACAGGTCTATGACCATCGCGAGAGCTACCGCACGGCGGCCCAGGCCATCGGCTACAAGGAGTTCTTTCCGTATTTTGAAGGCACGGCGCCCTTGGAGGAATGCACCGAAAAACTCAAGCAGGCCACCCGCAACTACGCCAAGCGGCAGCTGACCTGGTTCCGCCGCCAGAACGACGCGGTCTGGCTTTATATTGATGAAGAAAACGTCATCGACCGCGCCTGTTCGCTGGTGCGTGAATTTTTGCAAAACTGACAGAAAGGGGAGTGCGCAGTGGAAAAACAGCCGAACCGCACAGCGGCAAAGAAAATTTTTCATGTGGTCGGGTTGCTGGCACTGGCACTGGTTTCTGTCTACATTATTGCACAGTGTTTCGTTATTTTTCGCCGCTCCTACAAAACAGAGACTGCCATCAAGTACACGTTGGCCGAGAGCATTACCCTCGACGGCGTTGTGGCGTTTGACTCGGTGGATGTGGCAGGCAGCGGCGACCTTGGCTACCTTGTCCAGGACGGTGAGCGCGTCACAAACGGAACCGTCGTGGCCGAAGTGTACACCGATGATTCCCAGGGATTGCAGCGCGAGCGGCTTGACCGGCTCGAACGCACCATCACGCTGCTGACAAAGTCCCAGAACTCCACCGGCAGCGATCTGTCGGTGCTGACGAACCAGACAAAACAGGCACTGTACAACCTGCTGGATAAGATCAACACGGCTCAGTACAGCGGCATTACCGACGCCGAGGATACCTTCCTGCTGGCGCAGAACCGTCTGCAGGTCAGCACCGGCCAGACGGCGGGCTTTGCAGATACCATCGCGGCTTTGCAGGTTGAATATGACAGCATCAAAGCGCAGCTCGACGCTTTGCAGACTATCACGGCCACGACGAACGGCTACTTCAGCAGCACAGCGGCGTCGCCCGCCATCGCGGCGGATCGCCAGGCACTGGACGACGCTGACCCGGCCACTCTGCAAAAGATGCTGGCGGACGGTTTCCCGGCGGCCGCCACCGACCGCGCCGGGCAGATCACCACCGGCTTTTCCTGGAAATTTTATGCCGTCTGCGACCTGGATACCGCCGCGCGGTTCGACAATATTTCCAGCGTCAAAATCAGCGTGCCCGGCAAGCAGAACACCCCGCTTTCTGCCACGGTGGAAGAGGTGGCGCCGGACAAAGACAACGGCCTCGCCAAAATCGTGCTGCAATGCCAGACCATCAACGCCGAGGTGCTGAGCTTTGGTCAGGAGACCGCGCAGATCGACCTGAAAACCTACGAGGGCATCCGCATCGACAAGGAGGCCCTGCACATCGTGGACGGCCAGCGCGGCGTCTATGTCAAGTACGGCAACCTGCAAAGATTTTTGAAAATCACGACGCTGTATGAGAACGACAGCTACATCCTCATCCCGGAAAACGGCAAGATCGGCACCGACAACGAAGTGCGGCTCTACGATGAGATCATCGTGCAGGGTACAAATTTGCAGGACGGCAAACTATTATAACGGAAATACGGCCTTTTGTATTGACAAGACAGCCCAAAAAGAAGATAATATTTAATGTATATCGCTGTAATAGCGCGCTGACGTGAACAGCGCATACTTATCTCAAAGGAGTTTTACGACCATGTCCATGCTTGACAGTTTGAGAAGCAAGCTCGGTATCGACCCCGACGCTGATTCTTATGTAGATGATACCGAAGATGATGTTTTCCCCGGCGGCCAAGGCGGTGCGCAGGAATATACCCAGCAGGAGGTCAAACAGCACAGTAATAAGGTCGTGAACATCAATGCCACGACCCAGCTGCAAGTTGTGCTGGTCAAGCCCGAACGGTTTGAGGATGCCTCCACTATCGCCGATCAGCTCAACGCCAAGCGTACCGTTGTGCTGAACCTGGAATCCACCGGCAAGGAAGTTTCCCGCCGCCTGATCGATTTCCTGTCCGGTGTGGCTTACGCCAACAACGGCCAGATCAAGCGCGTTGCCACCAGCACCTTCATTATCACGCCGTACAACGTTGATATCATGGGGGATCTGATCGACGAACTGGAGAACAATGGCGTATTTTTCTGATACCCAGGACACGCCTGCCAAGCGCGGCTTTGTGCCGCCGCAGAGCGACGACGAACGCCGCCTGATGCGCCGGGTGGAGGAACTGTGCCGCGTGGCTCAAAGCCGCGGCATCCCGCGGTATACAGGCTTTCTCTCCGACCGGGAGCAGAGCCTGGCGCAGGCTGCCTGCAACAAGGCGGGCTGTGACTGTATCCGCTTTTGGGGCGGGTTTGAAGGTGCCGAGCGCAAGGTGCTCTGCATTGAGCCGCCCGACGCCTGGCAGGAGGAACCGCTGGCCTACCTGCAATTTACCGCCTACGGAGATAAAGCACCGACCCACCGTGATTATCTTGGCTCTATCTTAGGGCTGGGACTGGAGCGCACCTGTGTGGGAGATCTTTTGGCAGACCCCGAACGGGGCGACATGTTTTACGCCGTCGTCCTGGCGGACAAGCAGGCGTTCATCAACGCCGAACTGACCAGCGCCGGGCACTGCACCGTGCACACCGAATGCGTTGACGCGCTGCCCGCCCATCTGCTGCGAAGCAGGGAACGCGCCTTGCAGGAGGCTACCGTGCCGTCCCTGCGTGCGGATGCTGTGCTGGCCGTGATGATGCATACCTCCCGCACCCGCGCGGCAGAATATATAGCTGCGGGCCGTGTGGAGATCAACCACCTGCCGCTGAAAGCTGCCCACGAGACCGCCTACGCCGAGGATATCTTCACGGTGCGGGGCGTGGGGCGCTTCAAGCTGGCGGCCATCGGCGGAAAAAGCCGCAAGGACCGCCTGTTCATATCCTTTTACCAATACTGAGCGCATGATCTGCCCGCCGTCTGCGGGCCGGGAATAACAGGGCACCGTCCCTGCATAGGAGGAAAGTCATGATCTCTTCTGAGGATGTCCGCCGCGTAACGTTTGACAAAGCGTTCCAAGGTTATCGCCGCGAAGATGTGGACGCATATCTGAAAGAGGTGGCCCAGGCCATGGACGACCTGGCTGCCCAGAATGATGACCTGCAAAAAAAGCTCGTTGTGCTGGCCCAGCGCATTGACCAGTACCGTGCCGAGGAAGACACCCTGCGCACGACGATGATCAACGCCCAGCGCTTAGGGGAAAATGTCATCCGCGAGGCCAAGCAGAAGGCCGCCGAGATCATACGCACCGCCAACATCAAGGCCGAGGATCGCGAGCAGCGCTCCCGCGATGATGTGGAGCTGGCCAAACAAGAGATCGTCACACTGAAGAGCGAGGCGGACAGCTTCAAGCGCTCACTGATCGAGATGTACCGCAAGCACATCAACCTCATCAACAAGCTGCCGGATTACACCCCCCAGCCAGAGGATCCGCCGGTACGCCCGATGCAGCCTGCCGCCGAACCGGCCCCGGCCCCTGTACAGGCCGCCCCGGTCGAGCAGCCCGCCGTGGAGCCGACCTACACGCCGCCCGCCGCCCAGCCCGCGCCGGAACCGATACAGCCCCCGATGCAGGAGACCGCCTACTATGAGGAACCCGCCCCCGCACCCGAGGCTGCTGCCCCCGCCGGGGAAAAGGTGGACACCGTAGAGTTTGCCATTGCCCCGCACCCGGAGGAGCCCGAAGAAATTGCCCCGACCCCCATTCCGGAGGCCCCGGCCATTGATGAGAG
>ENA-UOJJ01005221-UOJJ01005221.1-human-gut-metagenome-genome-assembly--contig:-CS66-NODE-5221-length-11190-cov-4.616165_pt1 | contig 11190 bp, 10 predicted proteins | sample MGYA00242343_ERZ723890 | MGnify/ENA metagenome assembly ERZ723890 | reverse complement strand
ATTCAGACGTTTATACTGATGACTTCATAGCAGATCATCCTGAAATAGATAGCAGTATAGTAACACGTCTTAACAGCACACAGGAGGAAAAATGAAAGTTGTAATACTCGCCGGAGGTTTCGGCACAAGAATCAGCGAAGAAAGCCAGTTCAAGCCAAAGCCTATGGTTGAGCTTGGCGGTATGCCGATAATATGGCACATAATGAAGCTCTATTCTTCTTACGGCTTCAATGAGTTCATTATCTGCGCAGGCTACAAACAGCAAGTTATAAAGGAATATTTTGCAGACTACTTCCTGCATACATCCGATATTACATTTGACTTCACAAGCGGTAAAAACGAGATGATTGTTCACCGCAACAGCTCGGAACACTGGAAGGTGACCGTTGTGGACACAGGTCTTAACACAATGACCGGCGGACGTGTAAAGCGTATAAAGGACTATGTCGGCAACGAGCCTTTTATGCTGACATACGGCGATGGTGTTTCCGATGTAAATATAGCTGAGCTTGTCGAGTTCCATAAAAAACACGGAAAGCTGGTAACAATGTCGGCTTACAACCCCGGACAGAGATTCGGCGTTCTTGATATTGATGAAAGCGGAAGAATAAATGAATTCCGTGAAAAGACATCCGGCGACGGAAGCCTTATCAATATCGGCTATATGGTATGTCAGCCCGAATTCATCGATTACATAGACGGCGACGAAACCGTTCTTGAAAAGAAGCCCCTTGAAACAGTAGCAAAGCTCGGAGAGCTTATGGCATATAAGCATACGGGCTTCTGGCAGTGCATGGATACTGTAAGAGAAAAAGAACAGCTTGAGAAAATGTGGAACAACAACAATGCTCCCTGGAAGATCTGGAAATAATGAGTAAATTATCCGATAAACTTGCGGGATTTTTCGGAAGATTATTTCCGATGTCACGCAACAAGACAATAAAGCTCAACAACGAGATAAGGCAGACAGAAAGCGAGCATTTTGCACAGCTTTGTGAAATGCTCGGTTTTCTTGAAAACAGCCTGAATACTTGCACGGATATATGCCGTGATAATGCGGAGCAGATAAAACTGTGCCGTCAATCGTTGCGTACATTGGAAGATAATCAGGTTAAATTCGGTGAGTCTACTGCATCAAAACTCAAAGAAATAAAATTTGATATTGAAAATCTGAAAAAGCAAAATGAGTGTATCGGCGAAAAACTGAGTAACGAAATATCAGAGAAATCTGCCGGAATATCCGGTGAACTTATCGGCTGTATTTCACATCACGCAGAGGAAATACTCGGTTTTATAACCGACAGCGACAAGCGTTTTTCCGATAGCGATAAGCACATTGTCGAACTTATTGAAAACGGCATATCTGAAAACAATAAGCACGCAGGAGAAATAAAAGCGTTCAACAACTCGCTTTCCGGTGATATTAAGTCACTTTCGGACAGCGTTACCGCAGGCTTTGATAAAACCTCGAAAACAGGCGAGTATGCGGATGCGCTTAACGGCTTATCGTCAGATAACAAAAGCATCTCGGCTGAGCTTAAGTCGCTTTCCGACAGCGTTGCCGCAGGCTTTGACAAGACCTCAAAGACGGGCGAGTATGCGGATGCGCTTAACGGCTTATCGTCAGATAGCGAAAGCATCTCGGCTGAGATTAAGTCGCTTTCCGACAGCGTTACCGCAGGCTTCGACAAGACCTCAAATACGGGCGAGTATGCAGATGCGCTTAACGGCTTATCGTCAGATAACAAAAGCATCTCGGCTGAGATTAAGTCGCTTTCCGACAGCGTTACCGCAGGCTTTGACAAGACCTCAAAAACGGGCGAGTATGCGGATGCGCTTAACGGCTTATCGTCAGATAACAAAAGCATTTCGGATGATATTAAGTCGCTTTCGGACAGCGTTGCCGCAGGCTTTGACAAGACCTCAAAGACGGGCGAGTATGCACAATCTCTGCTTGATGCAGAGAATACGGCAAATACAATCCGCCGTGAGATGAATCTGTTCAAAAGGCAGTCATATCTCAGAAAATTGTATTTTCATCCCGGTGAACGTGAAGCTCTGGCAAAATTGTTCAGTGATGCTATGAGCAGGGAGGACAGTGCACAAAGATTTAATGCGCTTATAAGCGGACTTGACAACGAGAGCAGAAATACCGTTTCCGATATAATTCATCGTATGGGAATGATAGCGGACGGCAACAAGTCCTTGCAGGATGTCTATACACAGCGTGAGCAGGAAGAATTTGTTCGTATGAATGATGAATTCAGCTCAAAGATAGTAAAGCTGAACGATAATCTTTATTATTACAACGGTTATTATCTCCCCGTTAACCAGTTTGACAGCAGCGTATTCTTCACAAGATACGGAATAGATAAGCTGACCACACTGGACAGCGTGAGAAATAAGCATATAATCGACGCAGGCGGATATGTCGGTGACACGGCGCTTCTGTTCTCGTCATATACGGATAAGAGCATTCATGTATTTGAGGCTTCTCCCTCAAATATGGATATTATCCGTGAAACGATAAGGCTGAATCAGTTAGAGAACATAGTGCCTGTAAGCAAGGCGCTGGGCGAGAAAAGCGGCACGGCAACGTTCAGTCTGGGCGAGCGCAATTCCTGCAATTCCCTTGTGGAAGGTCCCGGTTATAATATTCCGAATCATATCTATGTTCCCGTTTTTACTCTTGATGATTATGTACGGGAAAACAATCTCGAGGTCGGTCTTATAAAGGTTGACATCGAGGGAGGTGAGCAGCTGCTGCTCAAGGGCGCTGTCGAAACCATCCGCACTCAGCACCCGATACTTCTCATCAGCATCTATCATTCGGCAAACGATTTCTTTGAGATTAAGCCTATGATAGAGAAAATGTGCGACAAATACACCTTCAGAATAATTAAACCCGCCAATTCGGCTATTGTTATTGAAACAATACTGTTAGCCGAGGTCAGAGATGAAAGCGGCGAAAATATCATTAATTCGTAAAGGAAAAATCAATATGGATATGTCATTTTACAAGGGTAAAACTGTACTGATAACAGGTCACACAGGCTTCAAGGGAAGCTGGATGTGCAAATTGCTTTCTATGGCAGGAGCAAAAGTTATCGGTTATTCTCTCAATCCCCCCACAACACCCTCTCTTTTTGAGCTTTCCGGAGTTGAGAAGGAAATAGTTTCGGTTATAGGCGATATAAGAAATCTTGCAAAGCTGAACGAAACAATGCAGAAGTACCGACCCGAAATAGTAATTCATATGGCGGCACAGCCCATAGTAAGAGAAAGCTACGCAGAGCCTGTCTACACATACGAAACAAATGTTATGGGTACTGTCAATATATGCGAGGCTGTAAGGCTGTGCGACAGCGTAAAATCATTCGTAAACGTAACCACCGATAAGGTTTACAAGAACAACGAATGGGAGTGGGGATACCGTGAAAATGACGCACTTGACGGCTATGATCCTTATTCCAACTCAAAGAGCTGCTCGGAGCTTGTAACAAGCTCTTATATAAAGTCGTTCTTCTATAACCGTGACATTGCGGTTTCGACCTGCCGTGCAGGTAACGTTATCGGAGGCGGCGACTTTGCAAAGGACAGAATCATCCCCGATTGCGTAAGAGCAATGGAGGCTAAGCAGGAGATAACAGTAAGAAATCCTTATTCGACACGTCCCTATCAGCACGTTCTCGAGCCGGTCGTTACATATCTTGTGCTTGCAATGAAGCAGTATGAGGACAAGAGCCTTGCCGGTAATTATAATATCGGTCCGGATGATTGCGACTGCGCCGCTACAGGCGAGCTTGTCGATCTGTTCTGTTCACACTGGGGCGACGGTGCTTCGTGGAAAAACGTTGCGGATAAGAACGCTCCCCACGAGGCTAATTTCCTCAAGCTTGATTGCTCAAGAATTAAGCATGTACTCGGATGGAGTCCTCGCTGGCATATTTCCGACGCTATCGAAAAGGTGACCGAGTGGAGCAAGGTATATCTTTCAGGCGGTGACATTAGTGCCGTTATGGAAAAGCAGATAAACGAATATCTGGAGGTAAAGTAATGAAAAAAGCTCTTGTTACAGGTGCGAACGGCTTTGTCGGAAGTGCGCTTGTGCGTGAATTGGTAAAGAATAATGTTGAGGTAATCGCACTTGACCGTGACGGTTGCAATAACAACATACCCAAAAATGTAAGATTTGTGGCTCACGAGCTTTCCGAATCGTCAAAGCTCGCCGATATTATCCCTGACCGTGATATTGATGTATTCTATCACTTTGCATGGGTAGGCTCGGCAGGCCCTGCGAGAGCGGACACCGCTTTACAGCTCAATAATGCTCAGTGGACGGTAGATTGTCTGCGTGTGGCAAAGGATATGGACTGCAAGAAGTTTGTATGTGCCGGCTCTATAATGGAGCATGAAACAATATCAGCCGCATTCAGACAGGGTAATAAGCCCGGTGCCGGCTACATATACGGAAGCGGTAAACTTGTTGCTCATACAATGTGTATGAGCGTTGCCGCACAGATAGGTATAGATCTTTGTTGGGCAAAGATAACCAACGCATACGGTGCAGGTGAGCTTTCACCCCGTTTTGTAAATACGACCATCAGAAAGATTATAAACGATGAGCCTTTACAGTTCACAAGCGGCACACAGAATTATGACTTTGTATATATAGACGATGTTGCAAGAGCGTTCTATCTCATCGGAGAGAACGGAAAGCCTTTCTGCCATTATCTTATAGGCAGCTCGGATGCAAAGCCGCTCAGAGAATTTTTTCTTGAGATGAAGGCTGCACTGGCTCCAGACAATGAGTTCGTGTTCGGAGATGTTCCGTTCACAGGCGTAAATATGCCGCTGTCGGATTTTGATTGTTCGATTACGGAAAAGGATACAGGCTTCAGAGCTACAATACCTTTTGGTGAAGGCGTCAAAAAAACAATGGATTGGATTAAGGAGCAGAAATGATACAGAAGTTTGAATTCAAGGAAACAGAGATTAAGGGACTTATAGAAGTAACTCCCTTCAATGCCGATGATATAAGAGGCTGTTTCACAAAGGATTACTCGAAGGAAGTGTTCGAGGCAAACGGCATAAAGCACGATCTTGCCGAGGTTTTCTATACGACAAGCTACAAGGGCGTTATCCGTGCACTTCATTTTCAGCGTGAGAAACAGCAGCCCAAGCTGGTACGTTGCATACACGGACACGTTTACGATGTAGTAGTCGATTTACGCAAGGACAGCCCCACGTTCAAGAAGTGGCTTGCATTTGAGCTTATCGGTGAAAAGCACAATGAAATACTCGTTCCCGCAGGTTGCGCTCACGGTTATCTTGTACTTGAGGACAGCATAGTATCCTACAAGTGCGGAGAAAAATTCTATGGCGAATATGATGACGGCATTATGTGGAACGATCCCGACATTGCAGTAGACTGGAAGCTTGACAGAGTTGGCGGAATTGATAAGGTTATACTTGCCGATAAGGACAAGAATCTGCAGACCTTTAAAGAATTCATGAGCAAGTACGGTGGCTTTTGATGAGCAGTTTTGATTTTGACACCCTTATAGTCGGCTGTGGACTTTCCGGAGCGGTAATCGCCCGTCATTTAGCGGAAAAAGGCGAGAAGGTCGAGATATGGGAACGCAGGGATCATATCGGCGGCAATATGTACGACCACGTTGACGATCACGGAATACTCGTACAGGATTACGGCCCGCACACATTCCACACGAAAGAGAAATATCTTTTTGATTATATGTGCCGCTATGAGCAGTGGTCTGATTACAAGCTGACCTGCGGTGCGGTATGGAACGATACATATACCCCCACCCCCTTCAACTTTACCACGATTGATAAGTTCTTTGATAAGCAAAAGGCAGAAACGCTCAAGGCAAAGCTGACTAAGGTTTACGAGGGCAGACCGACCGCTACCGTTGTTGAAGTTCTTGAAAACGAGGACGATGATATAAGAGCATACGCTCAGTATCTTTTCGATAACGACTATGCGCCGTATACCGCTAAGCAGTGGGGCGTATCTCCCTCTGAAATTGACCCGTCTGTGCTTAAAAGAGTACCTCTGCGTTTTTCGTATGACGAGGGATATTTCGATGACGCTTATCAGGTAATGCCGGTGCATTCATTCACGGAGTTCTTCAGAAATCTGCTGAACCACGAGAATATCACGGTCAGAACCGGTGTCGAGGCGCTTGAGCGGATTGCTGTAAAGGATAATAAGCTGTATGTTGACGGCGAGCCGTATAATAACATTCTTGTATATACAGGTGCGCTGGATGGGTTATTCGGTGAAAAGTACGGCAGACTTCCTTACCGTTCACTGCGTTTTGAGTATAAGTATACCGACAAGGACAGCTTTCAGGACGCTCCTGTTGTCGCATATCCTCAGGAAAAGGGCTTTACCAGAATCACAGAGTACAAGAAAATTCCCGTCCAGGATGTAAAAGGCAGTACCTATGCGTTAGAATATCCTCTCCCGTATAAGTCGGGCGAAAAGCTCGAGCCGTATTATCCTGTTCTCACAAAGGAGAGCATGGAGCAATACGCAAAGTACGAGGCTCTGGCGTCGCAGATTGATAATCTTATCTGTTGCGGAAGACTTGCCGATTTCAGATATTACAATATGGATCAGGCGTTAAAACGTGCGCTTGAGCAATGCGATAAAATAGATAATATATAACGAACCGTCTGAGCTGTGGGCATTGACCCACAGCTTTATTTTTTACACTTATTGCAAAACGCTTTCAGCCATGTTATACTGGTAGAAAAGAGGTGAGCAGATGAAAAAAAGAATAGCACGGTCGTCCGTTTTACATATAATATTGATAATAACCGCCATAGCCGCCGCAATGCTTTGCAGACAGCTTGACAGGATCGGTGCTATGCAAATATTCGGCATTATCAGAAGTCTGATATATATTTTTATGTTTCTGATATGGGGAATCACCTTGAGAAACAGGATAGTACAGATACAGGCAAAACGCTTTATGACATCTATAGCAGGGCTTATTGTGTTCTGGGTAGCTATCCGTTCGGTGAAGTTCATTATAGCCCAGAGTGCGTTCGCTGTTCGAACGCTGTGGTATATGTATTATATCCCGATGATATTTATCCCTATGTTTGCACTGTTAGTCGCTCTTTCACTCGGAAAGCCCGAAAACTACCGCCTGCCCGGAGTTACATCCTTACTGTATGTAGCTTCTGTCCTGATGGTAATATTCGTGCTTACAAACGATCTGCATTGTCTTGTGTTCAGATTTCCGGGAGAAAGGGAAATGTGGAACGACAGCGATTACAGCTATGCAGGCGGATATTACATAGTGGCAGGATATATGCTTTTATGCACAATCGGCGCATTTGTGGCTTTAATATCCAAGTGCCGTATACCAAAGGCAAGAAAAACGTTTATTATGCCGTTACTGCCTGTTGTCGCAATGGTTATCTACACGTTGCTCTATGTGTCCGGAGAAATCACGGGCGGTACGTTCATTCACAGGCTGGCAGGCGACATGACCGTTACCGTAAGCCTTCTTACTGCGCTTTCTTTTGAATGCTGCATACAATGCGGACTTATACGCTCAAATACTTATTACATACAGCTTTTGCAGCCGTGTACAGTTCCTGCTTTGATTACCGACAATGATTACAATATACTTCTCTCGTCCGATTGTGCCGAAAAGATAGACCGTGAAATAATGCAGATGGCAAAGTCCTCTCCCGTAATGCTTAGCAGCGGAAAACGTCTTTCCTCCGCCAAGATAAAAGGAGGCTATGTCTTGTGGCTTGACGATCTTTCCGAGCTGATAGAGGTAAACGACAAGCTGGCAGAGGCTAAGGACGATCTTAAGGATGATTATGATCTGATTTGCGAAGAATACGATCTCAGAAACAGAGAGGCTCACATACTTGAGCGTGACAGGATATATGACAGGATCAGCCGTGAAACGTCAGGTCAGATAGCTGTATTGAACAGCCTTACAGACCGCTTCGAACTGTCGGAGGATGAAGATGAGCGCAGAAAGCTATTGGGTAAGATGGTGGTAATCGGCGCTTATCTTAAGCGCCGGAACAATCTCATATTCATATCGGAGAGAAGCAGTATGATAAGCGAAAAAGAGCTGTACCTTGCGTTCCTTGAGCTTACGGATAATCTTGAGCTGTACGGCGTGACCTGCGGACTTAATATCAGATTAAATAAGTCCGTGCCGGCTGTGGCAGTAATGGAGATGTTCGATACATTCGAAAAAATGATTGAGCTGTCACTGGATAATTTATCGGCTGTGAATATATCCGTGACGTTAAACTGCGGTATATTCACAATGACGGTCACTGCTGAAAGCAGTACGGATTTTAATGTAATGAACGGTGATTTTGTAACGGCTGTATGTGATGATGACGGCGAATGGCAGATCGTATACAGAAGGGAGGCTGGAAGATGCAAGGCTTAGGCAGACGTTATCTGTTACGCAGGACGGTAAAAGACGCATTTGATAATCTCCCGTCGGGTATATGCTTTTTCGACAGCAACGGAATAGCAGTCCTGTGCAACAAGCAAATGGACAGGCTGATATATGAATTGAAAGGCTTTGACGTACAGTGCCTCAGCGAACTGCAGGATATATTTTCGGAGCATAACAGCGGCTCGGTCGTACTTGTAAAGGGAAAAGCATGGCGCTTCAGACTTGATGTGGTTTTTCTTAACGGTGTCGGCTACTATACGCAGGTAACTGCAACGGATGTAGATGAGCTGTACAAACGTCAGCTTCAGCTTGAAGAAAGCAGCAGAAAACTCGAGCGTGCAGGCAGACGAATGCGAAAGCTGACAGAGAATATAAGAACGGTTATCCGTGAAGAAGAAATACTCAGTATGAAGATTCGTGTACACGATGATATAGGCAGGAGCGTAATTGCGACCCGTAATCTGCTGTCAAATAACAGACCGACAAGCGAGCTGGATCTTACAGCGTGGAAGAATGCTGTAAGACTTCTTATGAGGGACAACGAAAAAAGCTACGGAGCAAACAGCTATGATATATCCGGTCAGTTAAAGGAAACATCTTCCGTTCTCGGAATCAAAATAAACGTTGAAGGAGATATTCCCGACCCGTTTTATTATAAAATATTCATAACGGCTGTCAGAGAGTGCGCTACGAATGCGGTACGTCACGCAGGTGCGACAAAATTGAACGTTAAATGCAGTAAAAGCGGCGGCAGACAATGGATAGCCTTGTCTAATGACGGAAAGGCACCAATCAGCGCCGTCACTGAAGGCGGCGGTCTTTCGTCACTGCACGACAGAGTAGAAAAAAGCGGCGGAACTATGAGCATTAATTCATATCCGTATTTCGAGCTTGTAATTTCATTTCCGCTCAACAAGGAGGTAACACTATGACGCAGGTACAGATTGTAGAAGACCAGAAAATGATAAGGGAAAGCCTTGAAAATCTTGTAGCCCAGGCAGATGATCTTTCTCCGGCAGGCTCGCTTTCATGTGCGGCGCTTGCCGAGCAATACTGTATGCGTGGCAATATCGACCTGATATTAATGGACGTATGTACGGAAAATGATGAGAGCGGATTTGTCGCTGCGGAAAAAATAAAAAAACGCTTCCCCTCGATAAAAATTATCATCATAACCTCAATGCTTGATTACAGCTATCTTGATAAGGCGAGAAAAGCAGGTGCGGAGAGCATCTGGTTCAAGGACGTAAGCGCAGAGGAACTGCTCAGCGTTATAAAGAGGACGATAGACGGAGAAAGCGTATATCCCGATAAAATGCCCGAAATACCTGTAGGAAACGCTACCAGCTATGAGTTTTCCGATGCGGAAATCAGAGTTCTGCGACTGCTGGTCGAAGGTATGACGTATAAGGAGATGGCACAGGAGCTTTGCGTTACTCCCGATTGCGTAAAGGCACACGTCAGCAGTATGCTTTCCAAAACCGGTTATTCATCAAAAACAAAGCTCGCCGCAGTTGTAACATCAAAAAAACTGATTGTTAACGGATTTTGACAGAAATTTCTTGCATTTGCTTTTATTTTACCCATTTGGGTAATGGTTTAATTGGAACGGTATGGTATAATAACCTCAGACAGATAAACCGCATAAGCGGATTATCCCGTGCATAAGCACGGTAGGCGGTTACCCGCCTGTCTGAGGACATTTTATCATCAAATCCTTTTGTCAAAAGACAAAAGCACGGCGTACCGCCGTGTTGGCTTGCGCCGATTTGATTTGTGATATAATAACCTCAGACAGATAAACCGCATAAGCGGATTATCCCGTGCATAAGCACGGTAGGCGGTTACCCGCCTCAGTCTGTCGAAAAACCTCTATCGTTATCAAAAAATGGGGTTTGGGGCGTAGCCCCAAGCAGGGTGAGGGCGGCAGCCCCACACTCAGCCCCTTCCCGAGGGGAAGGGGTTTGGGGATAGGGATAGAGAATTTGCAATATTTTTAAAAAAATAAATTTTTTCTACAATCTGAGGCGGATACCCGCCTGTCTGAGAATATTTTATCATCTAACTCTTTTGCCGATTTCACGCTAAACCTTGGTTTATCTGATTATGACGGAGAATTATTATGTATCACTCATTGAGCTTTGAGGATTACTGCAACGGTATGGTTCGTGAAGAAAATAAATCAGACGGTACCGTAAAAGTATCCGGTTTATCCGTTGTACACAGTGCTATGTCAAGCCGCAATTGCTATTCTTTTTCGCTGTATCACGCAAAGAACGGTAAATATGTCATGGACGCATTCTGTAATTGTGCTGACGGCTTCGAAACAAAGCGGATAGATATGGGATATACCGCAATAGAAGACGAAGATGCTTTAGCTGTGCTGCGTCTTGCAGATACAACGGGGCTTATAAAAAGAATAGAGGAATACAAAACCCGGAATAACAGTTGTCCTGCGGGTATGCAGCCGTACGACAAACCTGTAAGAAGTTGCTTGTTATATTATTCGGACGGTTCTGTAAAGAGTGCGCCTTTTGAGATTGACGATGAGATAAAGAGTGCTTTTATAAAGCTGGCTGAGAAATACACTAAAGGCAGGGGCTGTACGCAGAAATGAGCTGAAAAAGGGGAGGGAACACATGGGCTTTTTCGAAAGAATGAAAAAATACAATTATAATGATGTAATTGAAATCTATGCGTCCTGCGGTCATATGTG
>ENA-UOJJ01005217-UOJJ01005217.1-human-gut-metagenome-genome-assembly--contig:-CS66-NODE-5217-length-11193-cov-10.656761_pt1 | contig 11193 bp, 7 predicted proteins | sample MGYA00242343_ERZ723890 | MGnify/ENA metagenome assembly ERZ723890 | reverse complement strand
GCGGCCTGTGCAACACCATCGAGGAGTGGATCATGAGCGCCGAGTACATCATGGCAGGCGGCAACGAGCAGGTCATCCTGTGCGAGCGCGGCATCCGTACCTTTGAAAAGTACACCCGCAACACGCTGGACCTGTCTGCCGTGCCCCTCATCCACGAAAAGACCCACCTGCCCGTCATCGTGGACCCCAGCCACGCCACCGGCAAGGCAAACCTCGTGGAACCCATGATGATCGCCGCTGTGGCCGCCGGTGCCGACGGTCTGGAGGTGGAGGTGCACTATGACCCCCGCCACGCCTGGAGCGACGGTGCCCAGTGCCTGACCCCGGACGCCTTTGCACAGGCCATGGCCAAGTGCCGCCAGGTGGCATGGGCCATCGGCCGCGATATGTAACGGCCTATGCTGGTAACCATTCATTCTTCCCGCCCCATCGGCGGGAGCATCACAGCCCCGCCCAGCAAGAGCATGGCCCACCGGGCCGTGCTGTGTGCGGCGCTGGCCACAGGCAGCTCCCACATCACGAATCTGGAATTCAGTAAGGACATCTCCGCCACGCTGGCCGCCGCAGGCCAGCTGTGTGCCCGGGTGACCACCGGCCCCGCAGATGCTGTGGTGGAAGGGCTGGGCCGGTTTGCCCCCCTCACTGCCCCGGTGGACTGCTGCGAGAGCGGCAGCACCCTGCGGTTCCTCATCCCCATTGCCAGCCTCACCGGGCAGGAAGTGACCTTTACCGGCCGTGGGCGGCTCATGGAGCGGCCCCAGTCGGTTTACGAAACGTTGTATCGGGAGCAGGATCTACGGTTTGAACAGACCTCTGCCGGTCTGACCGTGGCCGGTGCCCTCACACCGGGGGAATACCGGCTGGCGGGCAACGTGTCCAGTCAGTTCATCAGCGGGCTGCTGTTTGCCCTGCCCCTGCTGGACGGCGACAGCACCCTGCACCTCATCCCGCCGGTGGAGAGCCGCAGCTACATCGACATGACCCGCGCGGTGCAGGCCGCCTTTGGGGTGACCAGCCGCTGGCTGGATGGGAATACGCTGGCCCTGCCGGGCCGCCAGCACTACCGCCCCTGCGACTATGACGTGGAGGGGGATTACAGCCAGGCAGCCTTCCCGGCGGTGCTGGGTGCCGTGTGCGGCGGGGTGACCGTCACCGGCCTTTCCCCGGACACCCTGCAGGGCGACGCGGTCATTCTGGATATCCTGCGCCGGTGCGGCGCACAGTTCACCCGCGACGGGGACGCTGTCATCTTCGCAAAGGCTCCTCTGCACGGGGTGGACATCGACCTGGCCGACTGCCCGGACCTTGGCCCTGTGCTCATGGTGCTGGGCCTGCTGTGTGAGGGCACCACCGTCATCCGCAACGCCGAGCGCCTGCGCCTGAAGGAGAGTGACCGCATCGCCGCCATGGAAGCCGAGCTGCGGGCCTGCGGCGGCGTGCTGGAAAGCGAGGGCGGCACCATCACGGTGCACGGCTGCGCCGAGCATCTGCACGCGCCGGAAGGCATTCTGCACGGGCACAACGACCACCGGGTGGTCATGAGCCTTGCGGTGCTGAGCGCAGCCGCCGGGCTGCCCCTGACTGTGGATGACGCCGAAGCCATCCAGAAGAGCTGGCCGAATTTCTTTGCAGCCATCCGGCCTTTGGGTGTGGAGGTAGAATATGCTTGACAAAACAAAACGTTATCTCGTGGTGGGTCTTGGTCTGCTGGGCGGCAAGTATGCCCTGGAGCTGACCAAAGCCGGTTTCCATGTGGACGGCATCAACCGCAGCGAGGGGCATCTGCAATATGCCCTCGACCACGGCTACATTGCCAGCGGCAAGACCCATGATTTTGAAGATCTGGTGCAGCAGGCCGACCACATCATCTTCGGCCTGTACCCTACGGCCCTGCTGGAATGGTTCAAAGCCTACGGCCCGCTCCTCAAGCCCGGCTGCATCTTCACGGATGTGTCCGGCGTCAAGACCGGCCTTGTGGAGCCGGTGCAGGCCATGTGCCCGGCAGGGGTGGAGTTCATTGCCAGCCACCCCATGGCAGGCCGTGAGACCTCCAGCGTGGAGCACGCTGCCGAGGTGAACTTTGCCCCGGCCAACTTCATCATCACCCCCACCGACAAGAACACCCCGGAGGCCATCCAGTGGGCAAAGGAGCTGGCGGAGGTGCTGGGCTTCAAGCACATCTGCACCCTGACCGTGCAGGAGCACGACAAAATGATCGGCTACGTCAGCCAGCTGTGCCACGCCATCGCCGTGAGCCTGATGTGCGCCAACGACAACACCTCGCTGTGCGAGTACACCGGTGACTCCTTCCGGGATCTGACCCGCATTGCCCGCATCAACGACAAAATGTGGGCGGAACTGTTCCTGTGGAACAAGGAAAACCTGATCAGCGAGATCGACCAGTTCGATGCGGCCCTGCGCGAAATGCGCAACGCCCTCGTGGCCGATGACCGGGACAAGCTGGAAGAGATGTTCCGCCTGTCCACCCAGCGCCGCGCTGCCTTTGACAAAAAGCTGCCGTAAAACAAGGGAGGTACTCCGCCATGCCCAAGCAGGAAGGACAAAAGACCAAGCTCCTGGCATTGCTGCACATCTTTGAGCAGAAAACCGACGAAAACCACCTGCTGAACGTGCCCCAGCTGGTGGAACTGCTGGAACAGCAGGGTATTCTGGCCGAGCGCAAGAGCATCTACAGCGACATCGACACCCTGTGCGCGCTGGGCTACGACATCCAGCTGCGGCGCGGGCGCGGCGGCGGCTACTGGATGGCCAGCCGTGCCTTTGAGCTTTCCGAGCTCAAGCTGCTGGTGGACGCTGTGCAGGCCAGCAAGGTCATCTCGGCACGCACCAGCAAAAAGCTCATCCGCAAGCTGGAGGCCCTGTGCTCCGAGTACGAGGGCACCCAGCTGCAGCGTCAGGTGTATGTGGACGGCCGCCCCAAGGCCGACAGCCGCACCCTGCTGTACAGCATCGACGCGCTGCACACGGCCATCAGCGCCGGGCGGCTGGTGCAGTTCCGCTACAAGAACAACAGCACCTGGACGGTCAGCCCCTGGCAGCTGGCCTGGGAGGGCGGCTGCTACTACCTCATCGCCTACCAGGATGAAAAGGATCCCGCCAACATCCGCAACTACCGGGTGGACCGCATGTCCTACGTCAAGGTGCTGGACCGCCCCCGCCGGGGCAAGGAGGCCTTTGCCGCCTTCGACCTGCCCAGCTATCTGCGCAAGCATTTCAACATGTTCGGCGGGCCGGAATACCGGGTGACCCTGCGCTGCACCGCCGACCTGGAAGCCGCCATGCGGGACCGCTTCGGGCAGGACACTCTCTTTTTGCCGGAAGCAGACGGGTACTTCCACTTTGATGTCCCGGTCTGCGTGAGCGACCAGTTTTACGGCTGGGTCTGCGGTTTTGGCGGCAAGGTGGAGATCACCTCTCCCGCCGAAGTACGGCAGGGCCTGCACGACATGGTGCAGAAGCTGGCCGAGCAGCACAACTGATCCAGAATCAACGAACCCCCGGCAGGCCGCAGCCTGCCGGGGGTTCGTTCGTTACAAATAATTCTTTCTCATTCGTCAAATTCCAGGTCGCTGGGCAAGATCAGGTCCAGCGGGGCGTTGGGCTCTGCCACAAGGCGGCGGCTCTGGTTGAAGATGGCCTTTTCCAGCGTGTTGCGGGCCAGGCGGCCGTTGCCGGCGGTGCGGCTGTCCAGCGCCTGACGGCGCTTGTAGTAGCCCAGCAGCGGGAAGGTGCAGCTTTCGTCCAGCCGGTAGCCCTTGCCTTTGGCCAGCACGGTGGTGATGTCCAGCAGCTCGTCGGCGGTGTAATCCGGGAATTCCACCTTGTTCGGGAAGCGGCTGGCAAGGCCGCTGTTGGCGGTGAGGAACCCTTCCATCTCCTTTGTGTACCCGGCCAGGATCACCACCAGTTCGTCGCGGTGGTCCTCCATGCCCTTCACAAGGGTGTCGATGGCTTCCAGCCCAAAGCTGTCCTGTTCGCCGCGGTACAGGCTGTAGGCCTCGTCGATGAACAGCACGCCGCCCAGTGCACTCTGGATGACGCTGTTGGTCAGCGGGGCAGTATGGCCCGTGTAGCGGCCCACCAGGTCGCCGCGGCTCACTTCCACCAGCTGGCCGCCCTTGAGCGCCCCGATGGCCTTGAGGTACTTTGCCACCAGCCGGGCGATGGTGGTCTTGCCGGTGCCGGGGTTGCCGGTGAAGATCATGTGCATGGACAGGCTGGCCGTCTTGAACCCGGCGGCGGCGCGGCGCTGCTGCACCTGCAGGTTGTCTGCCAGACCGAACACATAGTCCTTGACCGGGGCAAGGCCCACCAGCGCGTCCAGCTCGGCGCGGATCTCGTCCACAGCACCGGTGTACTCCGTCGGCAGCAGGCTGAACAGGTCTGCCGGGGCGGCCCCGTTCAGGGCAAACTGCAGCCCCTCCGGCACGGCAGTCAGGGCCACGGTGCCGGTAAGGGCCGTATCGGTCTGCAGGCAGTATTCACTCAGGGCGCGGAAGATGCGGTCACAGCACAGCTTCAGGCCTGCCGCGCCCTTCTCCTTGGAGCACTGGGCGGCCACATAGTCCCGCACGTCTGCCCCGGCGGTAAGGGTGAGCCCCAGCCGGGTGCGCACCTTCTGGGCCAGCGCGTTCAGCTCCTGCGCCGCCATAGCGGCCAGATCTTCCCGTGCAAAGGCGGTGGTGGTACACACGTCCCCCACCGCCGAGACAAAGGGCGCACCGAACTTGTCGGCCAGCACCTCCCGGCCCTTGTGGGAGAAGAAGATCAGGTACTTTCCGCAGGGGTCGATGCGGCTCACCGCACCGGGCGCCAGCGCGGTACCGGCATCCACCAGAATGCCCTCCTTATTGACCAGATACCGGCTGGACAGCGGTGCGCTGCCCCTGGTGGCAAGGTCGGCGATGGTTTTTAAAAAGCCGGGGTAGCAGCTCTCGTAGTGCTCAAAGATCAGGATCTCGCCGGGGGCGTGCAGAGCGGCATACAGGTCCTGCAAAAACAGCTTTTCGGACCCGGCATCCGGATACAGGGCCAGGTCCAGCACGGCGGTCTTATCGCTCTGCAGCAGGCCGCGGGCCGCCATGATGCGGGCCGTCTCCTCCAGCGCAAAGTGCCGCCCGGTGCCGGGCGCACCGCTCAGCAGGATCACGTTGCGGGCCACCGGGGCCTCGGTGCCCAGAACAAAGGGCCGCCGCATAGCCCGCACCACACCGTCCACAAAGGCGTCCTGCCCCAGCACGGTCTTTTTGACCTCGGTCGCCAGCCCTTCAAAACTGCCCAGATGCTCCGGCTTCGTGTCGGCGGTGCCTTTGGCCAGCAGGCCGTCATTCTCCATGTCCCGCAGCATCTGACGGCTGTTTTCCAGCGCCGTCTGGGTATCGGCATCCTGCTTTTTCAGCTGGGCATTCTGCTTTTTCAGCAGCTCGTCCAGCTGTTTCTGCTGCTCCAGAAGGGCCGCGTTCAGGTCCGGCAGGCCCCCGGTCTTTGCCTTTGTGTCCGGCTGCACAGCTCCGGAACCAAATTTCACGCGCCCGCCTGCGCCGAATACGCCGTTCATAAGGGATTCCCAATCGTCGGTATATGCCATTGTGCGGCCCTCCCTGCAGTTTTCTTCCAGTATAGTGTACCCCGGCCCGTTTTGCAAGGGATTTTGCCTCTTGCAAAATCCACGCCGGTTGTTTACACTACAAGTGTGTGAAAGTGTGTAAATCTCACAAGAAGGAATGAAGGAAATGGGTACAATGACACCGGCACAGCGCCGCGCCCTGTACGAGAGCGCCCGCTTTGCCCGCGAAACCACCTATAACGGCCCGCTTGGGCCGGAGTACACCCCCGCCGGCACCCGGCTGCGGCTGTGGGCCCCCACCGCGGAGCAGGCCGCGGTGAACCTGTACCGCAAGGGGCACGACAGCCCCTGCATCGGCACGCTGCCGCTGCAGCGCGGCCCGCAGGGCGTATGGAGCATCTGGCTGCCCGGCGACCAGCATGGGCATTACTATACCTTTACGGTCACGGTGGACGGCGTCGCACGGGAGACCGGCGACCCCTACGCCCGCGCTGGCGGCCTGAACGGCCTGCGCAGCATGATCGTGGACCTGGCCCGCACCGCCCCTGCCGGGTGGGAGCGGGACGTGCGCCCGGTGATCCCCCCGGCCCGGCGGTCAGTGTGGGAGGTGAGCGTGCGCGACTTTTCGCAGGATGCGGCCAGCGGCGTGCGCCCGGCCTGGCGGGGCAAATTTCTGGCCTTTACCCAGACCGGCACCACCCTGCACGGCGACGGCATCCACCCCACCTGCCTGAACCACCTCAAGCGGCTTGGCGTGGGCTATGTGCAGCTGATGCCCATCTTCGACTTTGGCAGCGTGGACGAGGCAAAGCCGCTGCTGCGGCAGTACAACTGGGGCTACGACCCCACCAACTACAATTTCCCGGAGGGCAGCTACTCCACCGACCCCGCCCGGGGCGAAGTGCGGGTGCGGGAGTGCAAAGAGATGATCGCCGCCCTGCACGCGGCGGGCATCGGCGTGATCATGGATGTGGTGTATAACCACATGTACCGCAATGAGAACCCGCTGAACGACACCGTGCCCTGCTACTTTTTCCGCCAGAACGAGGACGGCAGCTTTTCCAACGGCAGCGGCTGCGGCAACGAATTTGCCAGCGAGCGGCCCATGGCCCGGCGGTATATGATCGATTCCATCCTCTACTGGGCGCAGGAATACCACATCGACGGCTTCCGGTTCGACCTGATGGGTCTGTACGACGTGGAGACCATCAACGCGGTGCGCGCCGCGCTGGATACGCTGCCCGGCGGGCGGGATATCCTGATGTACGGCGAGCCGTGGCAGGGCGGCGGCAGCCAGCTGCACCGGTACGAGGCCAACAAGGCGAACCTGGCCATGCTGAACGAGCGCATCGGCATCTTCTGCGACGACACCCGCGACGCCATCAAGGGCGGCTGTTTCAATGCCCGGGAGCCGGGCTATGCGGAGGGCAAGCCCGGCAGCTTCTGGGACGTCGGCGGCGCGGTGGCCGCCTGGTGCCGCAGCGACCGTCTGCCACCCCACGCCCCCAGCCAGATCGTAAGCTATGTGTCCGCCCACGACAACTTCACCTTGTGGGACAAACTGCTCTGCGTGCGCTACGAGCGGCCGGAGTTCACCGCATCTGACCCGGTGGCACTGGCCCAGAACCGGCTGGCCGCCGGCATCTACCTCACCAGTTTCGGCCTGCCCTTCCTGCAGGCGGGCGAAGAGTTTGCCCGCACCAAAAAGGGCGTGGGCAACAGCTACCACTCCTCCCCCGCCCTGAACCGTCTGGACTGGGCCCGCGCCAGGCAGTACCACGCCCTGGTGGACTACTACCGGGGCCTGCTGGCCCTGCGGGCCACCTTCCCGCGGCTGGGCACCACCGACCGCCACGCCCCGGAGGCGCTGCAGTTCTTCTCGCTGGAGCAGCCGCTGGTGGGCTGGGCCCTGCCCGCTGCCCCCGGCGACGGGGCCTGGTGGCGGGCACTGTGTGTGTTCTACAACCCCACCGACACCTCCCGCGTGGTGCCGCTGCCCGCCGGGTGGTGGAAGCTGCTGAGCGACGGCACTTCTTCCAGCCTGTGGCGGGGCGAGAGCCGCACCTATGAACGGGAAGCCCTTCTGATGCCGTACAGCGCCACCGTGTTTGGAGCCGTATAAACAACAAAAAAACAAGGGCAGACTGCTCTTCGGCAGTCTGCCCTTGTTCTATCGGATTTTTAGCTGTTGGACGCGGTCTTTTCGCCCAGCGTAACATTGACCGTCTGCATCTGGCCGTCGCGGGCCACCGTGATGGCCAGCGTGTCACCGGCTGCATGCTTCTGCATCAGGGTGCCCAGATCATCCTTGGCGGCGATCTCCGAGCCGTCCACGCTGATGATGCGGTCACCGGCCTTCAGACCGGCCTGATCGGCAGGGCCGCCCTTGGTCACGTCCACGATGTAGACGCCATAGGCGTTCACGCCCAGCTGCTGTGCCGTCTGTGCGTCGGTCACAGCCAGGTAGGTGATGCCCAGATAGGGGCGGCCGGTCACATAGCCGTTCTCCAGCAGCTCCTGTGCCACCTTGATGGCATCATTGATGGGGATGGCAAAGCCCAGGCCCTCGGCATCGCTGGAAGAGGATTTTGCGTTCACGATGCCGACCAGCTCACCGTTCATGTTGAACAGGCCGCCGCCGGAGTTGCCGGGGCTGACCGAGGCATCCATCTGGATCAGGGACATGGTGTTGGTGGAGTTGGTGCCCTGGATGGTCACGCTGCGGTTCAGTGCGCTGATCATGCCGCCGGTCACGGTGCCGCCCAGCTCACCCAGCGGGTTGCCCACAGCCATCACGTTCTGACCCACCTTCAGGCTGTCGCTGTCGCCCACGGTAGCGGGGGTCAGGCCGTTGGCGTCGATCTTGATGACCGCGATATCACTGGTGGTATCTTCGCCCACCAGCGTTGCGGTATAGTCCTTATCATTGATCGTCACGGTGATATTGGAAGCACCGTCCACAACGTGGGCACAGGTGAGGATGTAGCCATCCGAGCTGATGATCACGCCGCTGCCGGCACCGCTCTCCACCTGATTCTGGCCGTACCAGGACCACTGGGAGTAGACCACCTGCTCGGTGGTGATGACCACCACGCTGGGGCTGACCAGATCTGCCACCTGTTCGGTGGTCAGGCTGCTGCCGGACGCCGAAGCCGAGGTGATGGAGCTGTCACTGCCGGAAGAGCTGCTGGAGCCGGAGGGAGCCACCTGCTGGATGACCACCTTGCTGCCGTTCATCTGGGAGCCGACATAGCCGCCTGCAAAGCCCATGACTGCGGCCAGCACCAGTGCCACGGCACTGCGTGCCACCTTGCCGCCATTGACATGGTGCTTTTTCTTTTTGGGCGGTTCCGGAGCGGCCGGCTGCTGGGGCGGCACCTCGGTGGGAGGCACCGTGCTGCCGGCATCCGGGGCAGCAGCCTGCGGCTCCGGCTCGTTGTTGTACTGGTTGGCAGTGTTCATACCGCTGCTGCCCACATTGGGGTAACCGGTGCCGCCTGCCGTGTTATCGGAAGAGGAATAGTTGTATTCCCATTTGTTCTCATCCATATTGATACTTCCTTCCCTGAAAAGGCTCTGTCTCCGGGGAACTGCGCCCCCTGGAACTGCTCTTATTGTATACACCAATTGTGAAAACCAATCGCATGTGCCGTGAAGAAACTGTGAAATGCGGTCCTGCCGTTTTTTCTTGACAAGAACGCCCGCAGTTGCTATTGTAACAGCAGAAAAACCTGCAGAAAAGAGGAGACTGCCGCATGGAACTGCGCCGCACGGAAACGGGCTTTGCCCTTTATAAGGAAAAGGAGGTCATCGGCCATTGCACCCTGCACCCCGCCGCACAGGGCGCGGACCTTGCCGCCCTTACCATCGACCCGGCATGGCGGCGCAAGGGCTATGGCTCCTACCTGTTAAAAGAAGTATTGCGCAGCTTTGGCGGTTATGACCGCGAAGCCGCCACCGTGTTTACGGCACCCCTGCCCGCCGACTGCGCCGAGATGGCCTTCTGGGCCAAATTCGGCTTTGCGGCCGAGGGGCCGCAGCTGGTGCGCCGCCGCACCCCGGACCTGACCGCCGTCAAATTCGTGCAGGACTTCCTCGCCGCGCGGCTGGTGCACCCCCGCCTGTGCGTGGACGCCACCTGCGGCAACGGCGGCGACACGGCCTTCCTGTGCCGTCTTACCGCACCGGAGGGCCGTGTGCTGGGCTTTGACATCCAGCCGGAAGCCATCGCCTCCACCCGCGCCCGGCTGGAACAGGCCGGGGTGCCCGCCGGGCAGTATGCCCTGCACTGCGACAGCCACGCCCATCTGTTACAGTATGTGCAGCCCGGCACAGCGGATGCCGTGATGTTCAACTTCGGCTGGCTGCCCGGGGCCGACCACGCGGTGTTCTCCACCGCCGACAGCAGCATCCCCGCATTGCAGGCGGCATTGCAGGCGGTGCGCCCCGGCGGGGTGGTCAGCGCCATCCTGTACAGCGGGGCGGTCATCGGCACAGACGAAAAGCAGGCGGTGCTGGCCTGGCTGCGGGCACTTCCGCTGAAAGATTTCACCGTTCTGGTGTGCGATTTTGCCAATTGGGCCGAAACCGCCCCTCTGCCCTGCTTCATCCTGAAAAAATAACGAAAGCCCTTGCATTATCGCGCGTTTTCGTATAGAATAAAGTGCGTATGTGTAAAAATATGTTTTCTCCGCTCCCGCGCAGCGGGAGCGGAGAAAACTTCACCCCCTTCTAGGAGAATTTCAGATCTATGACAAATCGTGAAGAAATCGAGCGCCGCCGGACGTTTGCGATCATCAGCCATCCCGACGCCGGCAAGACCACGCTGACCGAAAAGCTGCTGCTGTACGGCGGAGCCATCAACCAGGCCGGTTCCGTCAAGGGCAAGCAGAGCGCCAAGCACGCTGTTTCCGACTGGATGGACATCGAGAAGCAGCGCGGTATTTCCGTCACCTCCTCGGTGCTGCAGTTCAACTACGCCGGCAAGTGCGTGAACATTCTGGACACCCCGGGCCATCAGGACTTTTCGGAGGATACCTACCGCACCCTGATGGCGGCGGACTCCGCCGTCATGGTCATCGACGCCGCAAAGGGCGTCGAGGCCCAGACCATCAAGCTGTTCAAGGTGTGCACCCTGCGCCACATCCCCATCTTTACCTTCATCAACAAGATGGACCGCGAAGCCCGCGACCCCTTTGAGCTGATGGAGAACATCGAGGAAATTCTGGGCATCAAGACCTACCCCATGAACTGGCCCATCGGCTGCGGCAAGGAGTTCAAGGGCGTGTTCGACCGCAACACCCGCAAGGTGCTGGCCTTCTCCAGCGACGGCCGCGCCAACGGCGTGAAGAAGGTCAGCGAGACCGAGGCCGAACTGGGTGATCCCGCACTGGACGAGCTGCTCACCCCCTACCTGCACCAGCAGCTGGTGGATGAGATCGAGCTGCTGGACGGTGCCGCCGAGGAGTTCGACCTGGACAAGGTGCTGCGCGGCGAGCTGAGCCCCGTGTTCTTCGGTTCGGCCCTGACCAACTTCGGCGTGGAGCCTTTCCTGGAGAACTTCCTGCGGCTCACCCCCACCCCGCTGGCCCGCGTGGACAGCCTGA
>ENA-UOJJ01005209-UOJJ01005209.1-human-gut-metagenome-genome-assembly--contig:-CS66-NODE-5209-length-11209-cov-5.333692_pt1 | contig 11209 bp, 12 predicted proteins | sample MGYA00242343_ERZ723890 | MGnify/ENA metagenome assembly ERZ723890 | reverse complement strand
TGTTGGATAGTCTATATCTTATTCAATCCAAATACCATCGGTAGTTGGTCCGAAGCCTTCGTACCAGTCATCATCACCTGCGGAGAAAGCTCCTCTAATGCGGTAGTAATAACCCTTTTTCTGGTTCTTAAAAATAACTTCAACGGACTGATCATCAACACCATCCGGGTAATCCTCTGGTGTATATTCAAAATCTACGTAATCTACCTGCTGCCACGCATCTTTTTCCTGATTATACCGATCTAAGTAAAGAGAAATATACATTTCTTTTACTGGTTTTCTTAAATATGCATGTGCTGAAACACCAATATCCCCATTACCCTCATCTGATATAGCAACATCCGCTGAGTCAAAAAAACGTCCTCTTCTTGCATAGGATTGCTCCTTACCAATACTATATGATACCGATTTATCACATAAATTAGATTTCTGTTCAATTGACGTATATACTTCAGGTGAAGGAACTGCTGCAAATGCAGTTGTCATAAATACATTAATCAATACCAAACAACTCATTACTAAACGTATTACTTTTTTCATTGAACCTCCAATATTCTAAAAATGGATTTTTTTTAGCATTTCATCAAAATCTGTTCGTTCCATAACACCCGATAAATAGTAATACACACCATTATAAACAAACTGTGCCATATATCCCCATTCTCCTGGCTCTATTATTTCAGAACAAACAACTATATTCATATGTAATCCCGAATTCCATATTTTATGTTCTTCCTTTGCATCAGACGAATGACTTTTTGATGTTGTTTTATCTACCTTAGTCTGAACAAAAAATACTTTTTTATCTTTATATTTGTAACGCATTTTACCATAGCCTACCCCTATCGATACATCTTCAAATCTCATATCTTCCGGCATATACCCCAACTTCAGCGTCTTAACCCCTAATTCTTCCGCTATCTTCTCATATGCCTCTTCTTCACTACGAACCGTCAAAACTCCAGAGTCATTATTATAAACTACTCCCTGATTTACACTTCTTCCATCCCGGTAAAAATAAGATTTCGTTCCCATGGCCACAAAGCATCCGCCAATAACCATAATTGCTGCTGCCAGCCCCACAACCAGTGCTTTTCTTACAGGGCGCCTGCGGGTTTTACGGGATGATTTGGTGTTCGTTGTATTGGAAATCTCTGAGAAAAGAGCCTGCTCCGCCTGGATCCGTGACCAGATCTGGTCAAACTCATCCTTTGGCGGCGGATTGATAGGCAAAAAACGGGTATCTTTTTCTGCCTGTTCAAATTGCTTTAAAATATCACTGTCAGTCAGTTTTTCCCTCTTTTTATTTTGATTTCCCATCCAGTCATTCATTTCCAAGTTCAATCTTCCTGTTTTTCCCACTTTACACCTCAGTTGTCAAATACCTTAAGTTCCCTCTCGGTTTAGGGTTGACTTTTTGCAGTTAATGCTTACTATATTAGTAGATGTTTTTCCCTCAGGAGGTTTTTATGAAAAAAATCATTTTAACCGGCGGCGGTACTGCCGGTCATGTTACTCCCAACCTTGCTCTTCTTCCTTCTTTAAAGAAAGCAGGCTATGAAATCCGTTATATTGGTTCTTACCAGGGTATCGAACGCAAGCTGATCGAAGGCGCCGGCATTCCTTACGACGGCATTTCCTCAGGCAAGCTGCGCAGATACTTTGATCTGAAGAATTTTTCTGATCCGTTCCGTGTAGCAAAAGGCTATTTTGAGGCACTTCGCCTTATAAGGCGTTATAAACCAGATGTTGTATTCTCCAAGGGTGGTTTTGTTGCTGTACCAGTCGTTCTGGCTGCAAAACATTATAAGGTTCCTGTTATTATCCATGAATCCGATATGACTCCCGGCCTTGCAAACAAGATCTGCATTCCATCTGCCGCAAAAGTTTGCTGCAATTTCCCGGAAACACTGAAATATCTTCCAAAAGACAAAGCCGTCCTTACAGGTTCTCCTATCCGTGCAGAACTTTTAGAAGGTGACCGCAAAGCGGGCCTGTCCTACGCTCATTTAACAGAAGATAAACCTGTCCTTCTGATCATCGGCGGAAGCCTTGGATCTGTTGCTGTAAACACAGCGGTACGAAAGATCCTTCCACAGCTTTTAAATACATTCCAGGTAATACATATCTGCGGAAAAGGCAATCTGGATGAAAGCCTGATCGGTACCGAAGGATATGTACAGTATGAATATGTAGATGCACCTTTAAAGCATCTCTTTGCTGCTGCTGATGTCGTCATCTCCCGTGCAGGTGCTAATTCCATCTGCGAACTTCTGGCTTTACGTAAGCCCAACCTTCTGATCCCGCTTTCTGCTGCTGCCAGCCGCGGTGACCAGATCTTAAATGCAGATTCCTTCGCACGCCAGGGCTTCAGCAAAGTCTTAAAAGAAGAAGATCTTTCAGATAAAGCCTTAAGCACTGCTGTGTTTGATCTTTACAAAAACAGGGAGACCTATATCAATGCAATGGAAAAGAGCAGTCTCAGCAATGCAGTAGAAACCATTACCTCTTTGATAGAGTCCTGCGTTTCCCATTCTTAAATTGTTACTGTTCATGCATTGCATGGCCAGCAACGGATTTCCCTTTGTTTCGGGAGAACATGGTCCTGTCTAGGGCCAGTCTTCCCGTTTCAAAAGTGATTTTATGTACTTTCTGATACGGCTGACCCGTGAATAGCAGGCTTTCTCTGAAATAGAAAGCTGATCGCAGACTTCACTGGTTGGCCGTCCTTCTATTAATTTCAACTCTGCAACTTTCTGCCAGTTTTCCGGCATACGGTCTACTTCGTCCAGGATCGCTTTGCACCGCTCTTTTCCGGAGAAAACGTCTACTAACCCAGGCTGATGCAGCTGCATCCTGTACTCTTCAGCTGCAAACGTTTCTCCATTCAGATCTTCACAGTATCGTTTCTTTTTCTGTCTGTGAAAATCCATACAACGGCTTCTGAGGATCCTGCCAAGCAAGATCTTCTTCCCCTCTTCCGGTTGTTTCAGGGAATAATCATACCTTGCATAGGAAACAAATGTGTCCTGAATGATATCGTCAATATCATCCACAGGTATATCGTAAGCATAAGCAAGACGTCTTAAGGTATCCTGATAGGTCAGATACATTTCTTCAAAACTCGCTTTTGCTTCTTCATCCATACGTTTGATCATAAGTGACTACAGACAGCCTTTGATCTTCTCTGCTGCTTCCGTTAATTCTTCTGCGGATGCTGTACCCGGTACCCAGTTGGCAATATTGGCAGGACCGCCCTCATAACGCGGGATCACATGCATATGGAAATGCATTACAGTTTGTCCTGCTGCTTCACCGTTATTCTGAACCAGGTTAAATCCGGCGCAGCCTAACCCCTTCTTCATAGCAGCTCCTATCTTCGCTCCCAGTGGAAGCACCTTTGCCGCTGTCTCTGCATCCAGCTCACATACATTGGCAAAATGCTTTTTAGGCAGGATCAGTGAATGTCCTTTTGATGCCGGACCCAGATCCAGGATCACACGGAAATCCTCGTCCTCATAAACAGTTGTAGAAGGAATCACCCCCCTTGCAATCTTACAAAAAATACAATTATCTTCTGCCATTTTTAATTCCTCCTCTTCTGTGTCGATAAGCGCTTTTCTTGTTTATAATACTAGCATAATTTTTTTCCCTTGTTAAGCGCATTTCTGCAATATCTCCAAAAAAACGTCCCCTCTCCATGTCTGTTTCTGTCACCTCCTGTCGTTTTATGACTTTTTCTATCTCCAAAGGTACTTTTCCTCTGCGATCCACACTTCATCCCCCTGACTGAGCACCACTTTTTCGTTGGCTGCCAGCAGCCTTCCATTGACCTTTGTTCCATTTGTGGAATTCAGATCTGTAAGAAAATACTGCCCATCCTCCTCTGTGATCCTTACATGAAAACGGCTTACTGTACTTTTATTTAAAATATAGTCCGCCAGCCCTGTATGTTTTCCTATCACAAAGGGAACATATCCCACTGCAATATCTTCATTTTCTTCTCCTGCCGATACCAGCATATGATCCGGCTCCTCTTTTACAGTAAGCAGCATGGTCTGACATTCTTCCTGAGGTTCCTCTAATTGTTTTTCCTGCTGTCTTTCTGCTGTCTTTTCTCTTGCAGGTACATATCCCGGTATTTTTTCCGGCGCTGATCCCTGTCTTATTTCTTCTGCTTTCTCTGCATTCTGCGCTTCTTCTGTCTCTTCATAAAATACCTGCCAGGAATTTTCCGGCTCTTTTGCGCCGGTTCCTCCATATTTTCCAGGCAACAAACCCTTGCCTTTTCCTCGCATCATATGCAATAAAACCGTTCCTAATATTGCAATTCCAAACCCTGCAGCCCCATAGACCCACATTTTTCTTAATACAGACCAGCCATACAGAAACCAGGTACCGCCTGCTGCCATAACCGCAGTTAAAAAAAGAAGTAACAGTTTCTTCCACAGGCTCCATCCATTATTTGCGAACGTTCTTTCTTCAGAAAATAGCTCCCGTTCCTCCTGTGCATCATTTTCAAGCCCATACAAAGATGACTCTTCTGCCATATCTTCTTTCTCTGTTTTTATTTCTGGTCTTGTTTCTGTTTTTCCTTCTCCTTTCCGTTCCATAAGCAAATCTTTTTCCGTCTTTAAATCTTTTGCCTCTTCCTTAGAAAGAAGTGCCATCATATCTTCCATCCCATAATTATCTTTCATACTGGTCTGGTAAAGTCCATAGGTAAGAACCACACATTCCCTGTCCCTGTGATCTATGTTCTTCATAAGATATTGCAGGAATAAAGACAACTGGCTGTTAAAATCTTCCTTTCTTCCAGGCACCACACAAAAGCCCATCTGAAAGGTTTCCGGATCTGCGTAGATCAGTTCCGGATCTAAAAGGATCCCTCCATCACCTAAAAGATACGCTTCCATCCGGTCTAATGTTTCATAAAGCTGCAGAAAAAAACTTCTCACCTGGTTTTCACCTGCAGGCCGGCTTTCAAACAGCCGGCTTACAGGCTGGCGGGAAGTAATATCATAACAATATACAGGTACTCCATCCATGTATTTTATCTTCATTTTCAGAAGACCGGAGATCTGGTTTTTAGCCAGCATGCCGGTTTCATAGCTTTCCCCCGCTCCTTCCCCTGTTACTGTCATATAGCTGCGCTTCATTTCCCGTATATATTCAATTCTCATTTGTACCCCCGGTTATCCCTGTGACCATCCGCATAAATTCTTCCGGTCTGAATTCTTTCATCTCAATCTGTTTTTCCCAGTCCCCTCCTTTCACTTTTCCCATCTTTTTTGCTCCCTTTTCCTGTATGGAAACAGAAAGATCCGTATACCGCAGCATCAGCCCTGCATTCCTTTTGCAAAATGCTTCCGCATCTTCTGATCTTATATTTTTTTCATGGCGGCATTTTTCTACACCTTCGTGAAGCACCATAGCTGCTGCCGTTTCATCATGGATCTGCCCTGCTTTTCCTATAAGGGCTGCCAGCGAAAACAGCACCACAGCCATAACACAGGAAGCCTCTACTGTAAGGCTTCCCTTCCATTCTGTTTCTATGGATTTTCGCTTTTTTCTTTCATCTTTTAATACAGTTTCCCTTCTTTTATTCATAAAAACAGGACCCCCAGTCCCACCGGAAACACAAATGGCAAGAACGGGATGCTTTCTGTATTTCTCGCTTTTCTTCCCTTTATCATCAGATAAACAGCTGCCGGGAAACATAAAAACAGACCGCCGGATAACAGCAGCATATTTTTCCAGAAACCAAGGAAGATCCCTGCTACCAGAAAGAAACAGCCATCTCCTTTTCCCATAGCTTCTTCCGTAGCAGTAGAAAGGCTTAATAACAAAATTCCCAATAAAGCTGCAAACATAAGGCCCGTAACTTCCTGTACGATCACCTGCATCCCCATTTTTTCTGTTCCCATAAAAATCTGGCTGAAAATATGTGCTGCCTGAAGAATGACCCCTACCGTTCCCCATATCTGGAACGTACTTTTTTTAATAGTCTTTTTCTTTAGATCCTGCCAGGAAGCTGACAGTAAAAATAATAAAAAACAGATCCTCAGTGCTGCTTCTATCCCCATTCTCATATTCATTTTTGTATTCTCCTTTTCATTTTTACCTTCCGCCCGCACAGTACGAGCAGGGACCTAGATATTCCACCTGCCGCAAGGGCACTTCCTGTACATATGCACTAAGCGACCGGCAATCTTCCCTGCTGTGATAACTGGTCCCATAGGGAAGGACATAATACGGACCGGCATTTTCACTGCTTTTACAGGCAGAGCAGGGTTTATATTTTTTTCCATCCTGATTGCGTATACTTACAAGATCATCTGAATGGATCTGGGTCAGGTTGTGAAAAAGATAATGGCAGGTGCTTTGCAAATGATACCGGGTAGAGGACTTTCCTATATAAACCATTCTTTCATCCTGTTCCCCGGTTTCTGCCTTCTTTTTTCCTCTTTCTCCATCTGCCCCTGTCCACAACCTGCGGCTGCAAACCGTTTCCACATCCACACTATCCTGGCCAAACAGGGAAAATGGCAGTGGCATTTTATATTTCATAATGATCTGAAGCATTTCATCTTCCGTGATCTGCGTCCCATAAAAACTAAGATCCCGGACCCATTGCTCCGAAATCTTTCTTTTCACTGACTCAACAGCATATGCAGCTGTTACTTTTTCAAGAAGCTGACTACCTTCCCGCTCGTTTGTGCCACTGACATCTAATGTTTCTCCCTTTCCGGATTTATAAAGATAAGAAACATAGGCATACTGGCTGATCTCTTCTCCCACAGACTCGACTGCTGCCTGGATCTGCCTTTGCCTGTCCATCAGGATCATAGGCATGATCAGGATCACGCAGAAAAATACCACCAGCGGAAAACAAAGGGCAGCTTCTAATGTAAGACTTCCTCTTTTTTCCTCTGTAATGTTTCTCCGTCCTCCAAAGGAGACCCATGATAATGCCCTTTTTCCGGAAAATTTTTTCTGTTTTAAAAGTGCTACATATTTATGGGTTCGTACTTGGAGAGGTGCGAAAAATTTTTTTGATTTATAAATGGAGTGTCGTGTTAAATAATTAGAATAAGATTTGCTCCTGAAAAAGGGCATCATCACAGGCCTCCTTTCTTTTGTAATATTCTCCCGGAATATGTCCGGATACATTGTCATTCAGGGAACAGAAAGATAACTTCCCGTTACAGCAAAGCGGCTCTTTCCGGCAGTTTTCCACGGACCTGAAGAAAAAAATACAGGTTTTCCACAAAATACAGCTTCCATATCCACCATACAGACACATTGTTCTAACAAAAAGTCCGGCTGTTCCCTGCGGATATTGATCTGCATTATATCCATCATCCGGAATAAAGGCTGCGTACCATAACTTACAAATAAAAACAGCCTGAGATATCCTTTCAGATCCAGTCCCATTTCATTTTCAGGATCCGTTTTTTCAAGATCCGGAAGTCTTCCTTCTGCTCCTGTTTTCAAAACATTTTCCAGGCTCAGTTTCCAGTCAGAGCCGGTCTTCATAAGAGGTACTTTTCCACCGTCTAAAAGGCTTCTCGCATCTGCCATTGCCTCTGCCAAAGCCCACACACCCATAACAAAAAAAGTTACCACTGCTGTCAGCGGAAGCAAACTACCACCTCCTGTTATAGCCGCTGCCAGCGTTTCTGCTTCCTGACGTTTTTTTCCATCTGATAATATATGGATCATATTCAATCCCTGGCGTACAGAAACCAGTTTTAAAACAGATGCCTCCAGGTTTTCCCTGTCCGTTTTCTTCCCATATAAAATATATTCAAGTTCGTAAAAATTATCCTTGTCTTTTATTTTTTCAAAATGGGAAAAGTACCGCACCCCATACTCAGATACTGTTAAACGATCCATCAAGCTGGAAATCCCCTGAAAATGTGCAGTGTCATTTTTTGAAAGAGCAGACGGTGCCTGTAAAAGAGGCAGTCTTTTTTCTGAAACCTGGCAGTCTGGCGGTAATACTATCTTCAAAATGCCTTTTCCACTCATTGATTTGATTTTCTCTAACCATCCCTCTTTTTCTTTGTCTTTTACTCCAAAAGAAACTCCCAATGTCAGAACCGGATACCGGCTCATATGGCGGATCACCGGTTCCCACAGTTCTTCTTCATCCAGATCATCCTCTTCATCGGAAGGTTCCCAGTCGTCAATATACTGGATCACTTCTTCTGCCTCTTCTATCAGCTGTTCCATAAACCGGATATTTTCCCTGCTTTTTTCTGTAAGTCCCCGGATCATGTTTCTTCGTTCTCCGTCCTGGGAAATGTAGGTTTCATAAGACCGGATCTCTTTTGTTAAAGGTCCCCGGGAAGACTCTTTTAGATCTTCCTCGGATACAAATTTCTCCCTGCTTTTTTTAAGGGCGCGTTCCATCTGGTCTGCCTTTTTTTCATAAGCTTCCACCAGTCCCGGAACTGCCTTCAGGTCTTTGATCACAGCTTCACATTTTCGGATCATGCCTTCGCCGTTTAAACTTTCCAGGCAGTCCAGTCCTTCTTCCCAGTGTGTTTTCTGCTGTTCCAGTCTGGCATTTAATTTTTCAAGGGCTTTTTCAAGGGCAACTGCTTCTTTGCTGTGTTCTTCATACAGATCTGACACACTGTTCACACTGGCCGCATTTTTTATATCCCCCAGAACTTCTTTGGCTTCCCCTTCTGTCATAGACTCCCAGAGTATACCTGCCAGCCCGTATTTCATATAATCAAGGATCTCCTGCTCCATACAGCTGCCTTTTCCCTCTGTCAGCACTGCCATGTCTTTTACAACTGCATCCTCTGTTTTCAACGGATACCAGTTTTTTGCCTTCATATAAGGTTCCAGAAAGCCCTTAAATTCTTCCTCTAAAAGGCCTTTACTGTCCGTTTCCAGTCCAAGGATCCTGTATTCATTCCAAAGGCTTCTGTGATACTGTGCCATCAAAGACTCCATTGCTGAATTTGAAGCTACTCGGAGATACAGCCGCTGCCCCGCTGTACGGGCTGACTCTGCCATAACCAGCAAAAGTGTCATGATCATCACCAGGATCATCGCAAGGAAGACGGTAACTTCTCCCTTTTCTCTCATCAATAAACCTCTTTTGATTTTGTATTGATCTGCTTGAAGATATTTTCTAAAAGTGTGTTGATCTGCTTCTTAAAAACGATCACAAGACTTACCAGGACCACCAGGATGAGCACAGCCGGAAAACTTACTTTTTAAAATCGCTCCATTTTGGAAATTTCAAAAATAGTGTACTGAAGTGGGTTACAAAAATGGAATGAAATGGGTTACAAGAATGTACTGTTTTGGGTTACAAAAATGGAATAAAACGGGTTACAAAAATGGAATGGATTGGGTTACAAGAATTCCAAAAAACGTTATCCGCAAAAAGGTGCGAATGTCATGGAACATACGCCAAGACTAACGAGTATTTGTGGTGCGGTATCCAATACCACTAAGGCGTAATTCAATCACACCGATGATTGTTTAGTAACTTTGCATACATTTGCTCCTTTCTCAACTGCTGATGGAAGAGAGTGGAAGTAGTGGAATTGTGAACGAAATTCGTCGTGGCGCAATATTTTTGGAGAGTGCTGAGAACCATATAATCGCTTGTAACTTTTAAGAAGCAGGGGAAAGAATGCAAAAAATGACTAAGTAGCTATATAAATAGGTTGTATTTATCCTATAATTTGCGTATAATATTAATGAAAGAGAGGTGCATATTATGACAATAGATACTAATACAATGATTTCTATTACAGAAGCAAATCAGAATTTTTCCAAGGTTACCAGAGTGGTTGATGAACATGGTACAGCAGTGATCTTAAAAAATAATGTACCACGTTACCTTGTAATTGACTTTAGTAAAGCAGAGCAGGAGAAGATTGCATCAACGGAAGATGTGCTTGCTATTTCAGAGCGTCTTATCAAACAAAACATGGAAGCATACGAGGTGCTTGCTAAATGATAAGATTGAGCAAAGAGCAGGTCATTTTGCTTCATCAGAGATTACAAAAATGGAATGGATTGGGTTACAAGAATTGACTTTCGGATGACAGGCGTCAGAACCGGAATGCACTTCTCCGAAAGTTGGATGCACTTTAAGAAACACGATGAGGCGGTCACGGGATTTTCCGTGGCTGGCCTCACATTTCAATTTACACTGAAAAAATCGCATTTTAGAATCATTATCCATATCCATACTTATAATAGGTTGATACAAGGCATAGAGTAATGGTGAAATATCGAAGGAAATCTTGCGACGCTGTTTCAAGTGTAGTAATGACAGTGTGGAGGATCAAAATAGTTCTTGAAGTTTTGTCGCAAAAGTTGTACAACAATTGCGACAAAAACATTTTGGAGGTGAGACCGTGCATCAGGATAGTATCACCCATCAGGTGATGGAGCGAATTGAAAGCGGGAGTCGCGACAATGTTTATATTGCATCTGACTTCTTTGATCTGGGCGAATATAATGCTGTACGTCAGGCTTTGCTCCGTTTAGAAAAAGCTGGAAAAATTCAAAAGATCATGCGTGGTGTATATTACTATCCACGGTACAGCGAACTGATACAGGAATATGAAACTCCTTCTCCGAACAAGGTTGCAGAAGCGATTGCACGAAAGTTCAACTGGACGATTGCCCCTTGTGGGGGACACAGCTCTAAATATGCTTGGTCTCTCTACACAGGTGCCTGCCAAATGGAGTTATATCAGCGATGGGCCATACCATCAGTTTCAGGTTGGTAATGTTGCATTGGAGTTCAAGCACCGTAACAATCGGGAAATATCCGGAATGTCTCCCATAACGGCTATGATTATTCAGGCACTCAAAGCGATTGGCAAAGGGAACCTGAATAAGAAACAGTTTGAAATCATTCGGCGCAGACTCAGCGATGCGGACAAAGTAGCTGTTCTGAACGAGACACAACAAACGTCTGTCTGGCTGAACAATACAATCAAGCAGATTTGCTCTTGAAAGAAGGGGAAAACGATAATGTATCATTTAATTAAACAGCCAGCAGAACAGTTGCAGGTTGTGTTCCGAAATACAGCTCAGAGAGTTGGAGTTCATGAGGCAATCGTTGAAAAAGACTTTCACCTCAAAACTTACTTTTTAAAATCGCTCCATTTTGGCAAATTTAAAAGGAAGGTTCCTTTGCCGTAGCAGATGACACCTTCCT
>ENA-UOJJ01005205-UOJJ01005205.1-human-gut-metagenome-genome-assembly--contig:-CS66-NODE-5205-length-11213-cov-5.347374_pt1 | contig 11213 bp, 6 predicted proteins | sample MGYA00242343_ERZ723890 | MGnify/ENA metagenome assembly ERZ723890 | reverse complement strand
GCAATGCGCCGCCTCAAATTCCGCCTGCGGCAATGTGCCGCCTCAAATTCCGCCTTTGGAATTGTCTGAGCTATCCGCAGGATAGCAAAACGGCGGGCGGCAATGTTGCGCTTCAAATTTGCTTATCTGAATGGCGGAGAATTGCGTAACCTCCGATGACGGCGGTAAAATATGTTGGAATTTTGCAAAAAATAAAGCCGTTGCGGTGTTCCGTAACGGCTTTTGGCTCATTCTCTTTTCATCTTTAAAAGCGGCACAAATTCGTATTCTGTGATTTTTTCGCCGGTAAGGCTGAATCCGTTGCGGCGATAAAAATCTATTCCACGCTTGTTGTATTCAAGCACCCACAGCTCATTGACGGCAAAATTGTTGATAGCGTAACCGAGAAGCTCTGCGCCTATGCCCTGATTCTGAAAAAGCGGCTCTACATACAGCTTTTCGACCTCGTTGCCCGAAATGCGTATAATGCCTTTTATTACACCGTCGTCATAGACAAATGTGTTTTTAAGTGCGGCTGAGCCTGCGGAATATTCTTTGGCAGTGTCAAGGACGTTCAGTTCACCAAAGTAAAAGGTGTCATTTCTGAAAAACGGGTAGAAATTTACCCTGTAATTTGTGACGATTATTTCTGCGATGCGTGAAGCATCGGACTCGGCTGCGGGGCGTATATGTGTCATTTCTGTTCTCCGTTGGATTCAAATAATTGTTTTATTGATTTTGAATTTTCGTTTGGCTTGTTTAATTGTTTTATTACTTGTTTATAAAAGAACTTAACATCCAGATCGTTTAAAATGTATCGTACTTGATTGTTTTCTAAAGCAATTTGCAACAGTGTGTTTATTTCATCCTGTTCCCAAAGATCAACTTTGATTTCCGATAGTTCTTTGATAATTGTATGTGTAGTGGAAAAAGAACAGCTTCCATTTAACGAAACGATTAAATCAAGCTTTTTACGTTTGTTTTCTTGATCAATCTTATCATTATCGCATGAGTTTTGTTCTTCTTTACATTTATAGTGGATTTCTTCCAGTAATTCATTGGCAACAGTTTTATTGATGATTGCTTTTATCAAATGATCCAGTTGCGAATTTTCTGTGTAATCAGCAGGAGCATAATATTTGATACGTTTATCATGCAGCATTTTATGCACTTTAGTTTTGTCAAAAGTATCATTATTGAATACGCCGATTGAATGACCGCCATAAGAATTCACTAATTTCATGCAAGGTATATCGGTATCGCTGTCGCCTATATATACAATATTTCTAAAAGGAACTCTGATATCTTCAGGCGCAAAGAAGTCATTTACACCTGAATCGTTGACATCTAATATACCTTTTTCAATTCGAAAAAGAAACTGCGTTTTGTTAGTATAATTAATAACTTGGGCAGGCCATATCGGAACATTTCTGTCATCAAACATAAACGAGCTGGCGTATATTTTTTCAAAAGAGCCTTCTTTTGCTACTTCTGTTCCTTCAATCATTTCTTTTAAGCCGGACGAAATGATGTAATGTTCAACTATCACTCCGTTTTTTTCGCCGTAATCTTTTATACGTTTAAACCATGTATCAACACCGGGAAATAATTTTACTTCTGAGCCGTATTTTTGCAGGCTTTCCTTTGTTAGCACAATTTTTCCTCTGGCTTCACGAACCATAATGAACATATATGCTAAATTCGTGTCCATTTCATTATCTTCGGCAAGTTTATTAGATTCTTGCCAAAACGATGCAACATCTTCTTTGTAAACTGATTGAATATAGCCTTGTGCTTGCATATCATCAGGTGAAAGTGTTTTATCAAAATCGTAACAAATTGCTAAAACAGGCTTGTTTTCTTTTGCTTTTCTTTTTCTTGATTGTTCAATATTTTTATCCTCATGTGAAAATATAATAAGTATATGTGCGCTTATAATAGCTAAAATATAATGCAATAATATATTATATATTATATACTCCTGTTGTGAAATTGTCAATAGGTATAACTAAAGCCGTTGCGGTGTTCCGTAACGGCTTTAGTGCTATATGCTGATTACTTTATATCAAGTGCTGATTTAAGCTCGTCAACCTTGTCTGTCTTTTCCCATGCAACGTCAAGGTCTGTACGTCCCATGTGACCGTAAGCGGCAAGAGGTCTGTACTTTGTATTTCTTAAATTCAGTGAGCTGATTATCGCACTGGGGCGAAGGTCGAACACCTTGCTTACAGCGGCTGAAATTTCGCTGTCGGGTTTTACGCCTGTGCCGAATGTATCAACAAAGACAGATACGGGCTGTGCAACGCCGATAGCATACGCAATCTCAACCTCGCAACGCTTTGCTATGCCTGCGGCTACAATGTTCTTTGCAACGTGTCTTGCGGCGTAAGCGGCTGAACGGTCAACCTTTGTGGGATCTTTTCCCGAGAATGCACCGCCGCCGTGTCTGCCGACACCGCCGTATGTATCTACTATTATCTTTCTGCCCGTAAGACCGCTGTCGCCCTGAGGACCGCCTACTACAAAGCGTCCTGTGGGATTTATCAGCATCTTAGTGTTCTCGTCAAGCAGTGAAGCGGGAACGGTAGTCTTTATAACCTTTTCGATAATATCGGCTCTGAGCTGTTCCTGCGTAACATCAGCCTTGTGCTGTGAGGAAACAACGACAGTGTCAATTCTTGAGGGAGTGCCGTCCTCGTTATATTCTACCGTTACCTGCGTCTTTCCGTCGGGGAGAAGATAGGGTATCTCGCCTGACTTTCTTACCGCTGTGAGCTTCTTTGAAAGTGCGTGAGCAAGGGAAATCGTAAGGGGCATAAGTTCCTCGGTTTCATCACACGCATAGCCGAACATCATACCCTGATCGCCTGCGCCTGTGTCAAATTCATTGTTATCTCTGCCCTCAAGAGCGTTGTCAACGCCCATAGCTATATCGGGGCTCTGCTTGTCAAGCGTTGTGAGGATAGCGCAGGTCTTGTAGTCAAAGCCGTAGTCGCTGTTATCATAGCCTGTTTCCTTTATGACATCTCTTGCTATTGCAGGAATGTCAACGTTTGCCGTTGTCGTGATCTCGCCCATTATCAGAACCATACCTGTTGTGGCGCAGGTTTCGCAGGCTACACGAGCGTTCTTGTCCTGCGCTAATATCGCATCAAGCACACCGTCTGAGATCCTGTCGCAGATCTTGTCGGGGTGACCCTCTGTTACGCTTTCGGAAGTGAATAAGTATTTTGCCATTGATTTTTCCTTTCATATAGCGGTTTTAAACCGTATCCCATACGCATATACCTGCGTAAAACTGCATTAAAAAAAGCCCCTTTCGGAGCTTGCTGACTGCCTGCTCCTCATCTTTCGGTCACAGCCCTTGCCGTGCCGTAGGAATTAGCACCATTTTTCGCAAAGAAAGCTCAAGCGAAACGGTTGCTGGGTTTACGGAGCCTGACTCCCGATCTGCATTTTAATGCAGAAAATGTAAACCGCTCTTGATAAGGGATTTTTCCGATTGATATTGTAGCATAAGCAAATGCGTTTGTCAAGTAAAATGAGAATAATTTTTATTTTAACGGCATTGAAATTTATAGGGAGTTAAAAATGTCGGAATACACAATAAATAAATATAGAACGGCTGTTGAATTGTACCGTGAAAAATGGTATAATTTAATAGAGTAACGATTTCAGGAAACAACGGACGAAAGGGTGCAAGGAATTACAATGAGTTTTGTTACGCTGAGCGATATTACAAAGCAGTACCGTATGGGCGATATAATAATCAACGCAAACGATAAGGTCAGCTTTGACATTGAAAAGGGCGAATTTGCAATAATCGTAGGACCGAGCGGTTCGGGCAAGACTACGGTGCTTAATATACTGGGCGGTATGGATACCGCTACATCGGGCAGTTTTTATGTAGACGGAAGTAAGATAAGCGGTTACAGCAGAAAAGAGCTTATCGACTACAGAAGATACGATATAGGTTTTATATTCCAGTTCTATAATCTCATCCCGAACCTTACGGCAAAGGAGAATATTGAGCTGTCTACTCAGACGGTGGAGGACTATATCCCTGCTGTAGAGATACTGGAAAAGGTCGGACTTACCGACAGAATAAACAACTTCCCGGCTCAGCTTTCGGGCGGTGAACAGCAGAGAGTGGCTATAGCCAGAGCGCTTGCGAAAAAGCCCAAGCTGTTGCTGTGCGACGAACCTACGGGTGCGCTCGATTACAACACCGGCAAGATGATACTGAAATTACTTCAGGACACCTGCCGCAGTGAAAATATGACTGTAATACTCGTAACGCATAATACGGCGATATGCCCTATGGCTGACAGGGTTATACACATGAAAAGCAGTAAGGTGAGCGAAATAGTAGTAAACGAGCATCCGACACCCGTTGAAGAAATAGAGTGGTAAGCGGGGAAAGGGAACGGATATGAAAAATGCAATGCTGAAAAATGCGTTTGCCGAGATGAAGAAAACAAAAAGCCGTTTTCTTTCGATATTCGGTATAATCGCTATCGGCACAGGATTTTTTGCGGGACTTCTGCAGAGCGCTCCTGCGATGAAGGTATCGTCGGATCATTATTACGACAGGACTTCCCTGTCTGATATCAGGCTGGTATCTACATACGGATTTGACGATAACGATATAGACGCTTTGAAAAAAGGGCTTCCGGATGTTGATGTTTATCCCGGATATTTCACGGACGCATACGTCAACACGGATTCTGGCGAAAAGAAGGTCGCAAGGGTATATTCTCTTGACAAAACGGGCGAAAACAATCCGTACAGCTCTTTGCAGATAGTTGACGGCAGACTTCCCGAAGAAGAAAACGAGTGCGTTATCGACAGCGGTAAACTGCTTGCTCATTATAAAGTCGGGGACAAGCTGACGCTGTGCGGCGATGAAGACACGGATATAGACGGAACTTTGTCGGTCAAGGAATTTACTATAGTCGGAAAATTCGCATCGCCTATGTATATATCTGATGCGGAGCGTGGAAACACGACCATAGGAAGCGGTTCTGTCTATATGATCTGTTACATACCGGAAAGCTGTTTCAAGACAGAGGTATATACTCAGGTTATGATAAACTCGGACGAGCTAAAGCAGTACAGCTGTTACAGCGATGAATATGAGGATGCCCGTGACGCTCTTGAAAAGAAGATACAGAAAATAGCGGATGTAAGAGAAGAAGAGCGTTTTGACGAAATAGCAGGCGATGCAAAGAAGGAACTTGACGACGGGCAGAAAGAGCTTGATAAAAAGAAGAGCGAAGCATACGCAGAAATAGAGAAAAACGAAAAGAAGCTGTCTGATGCAAAAAAACAGCTTGACGAAGCAAAGCCTCAGCTTGAAAGCGGCAAGAAAACGCTTGAGGAATCGAAAAAACAGCTTGACGAGGCTAAAAAGGAGCTTGACACAAACGGGGCTACTCTGACGGCGACAAAAGATGTGCTTGACAGCACAAAGAAGAAGCTGGACGAAACGAAGCTGCAGCTTGAAGCCGGAAAGAAAACGCTTGACGAAAGCTATATACAGCTTGTTACGGCTAAAATACAGCTTGAAAACGCAGACTCACAGTTGAAGTCGAGCAAGGCTCAGCTTGACGATGCAAACACAAAGATAACAAGTCAGCAGGCGATTATAAATACGAGCCGTGAAACGCTGGAGGATTCATACAAGAAGGGTAATATCACCAAAGAGGCTTATGATTCCGGAGTTAAGCTGCTCGACAGCTCGCAGGCGGAGCTTGACAAGCAGAAGAAACAGTATGAAAGCGGACTTGAGCAGTATAATGACGGGCTTAAGCAATATAATGACGGAAAGCTGCAGTACGAAATCGGTTATGCCAAATATGAGGACGGAAAAAAGCAGTACGAGGACGGATATTCTCAGTACACAAGCGGACTTGCACAGTACGAAAGCGCAAAGGCACAGTATGACGCAGGAAAGGCACAGTATGACGCAGGTTATGCTCAGTACGCTTCAGGCAAGGCAAAGTATGACAGCGGTAAAGCAGAGTATGACAAGAATTATGCCGATTATGAAAAGGGCCTGAAGGAGTATAACGAGGGCAAGACAGCACTTGAAACGGCAAAAACCGATGCAGACAAGCAGTTTGCCGATGCTCAGAAGAAGATAGACGACGGCAGGGAAAAGCTCGAAAAGACGAGTAAACCGGAGTGGTATCTGTTTACCCGTGATGATAATCCGGGTTACAGTGAATACGGTCAGAATGCCGAAAGAATAGGCAATATAGCTATGGTGTTCCCTCTGTTCTTTGTAATGGTGGCGGCGCTTGTATGTCTTACCACAATGACACGAATGGTAGAGGAACAGCGTACCCAGATAGGAACGCTCAAGGCGCTTGGCTATAAAAACGGCGCTATTATATTCAAATATCTGCTTTATGCGCTGACAGCGGCAACTGCGGGCGCTGTATCGGGTATGCTTGTGGGAATGAAGATATTCCCGGCAATCATCATTACCGCATACGGAATGATGTATGTTATCCCCGATATTCTTCTGCCGTATGATTATATACTTATGATATGTACCACAGTGATAGCTGTACTGCTTACTGCGGTCACGGTCTATTTCTCGTGCGGCGGCATACTTCACGACTGCCCTGCGGCACTTATGCGGCCGAAAACACCAAAGAGCGGTAAGAAGATACTGCTTGAACGCATAGGCTTTATATGGAACAGGCTTTCGTTCAGCTATAAGGTAACGATGCGTAATATATTCCGTTACAAGAGAAGAATGCTTATGACGATAGTGGGCATTGCAGGCTGTACGGCGCTTGTGCTGACGGGATTCGGCGTGTATGACAGCGTAAACGATATTCTGCAAAAGCAGTTCGGCGAGATAAGCAATTATACCGGTATTACCGCTTATGACAATACCGTGACTGACGAACAGACAGCTAAGATAGAAAAGATGCTTGAGCGTTATGACTGCGAGGGCAACAGGATATATCAAAAGCAGATAACGGTATATAACGGTAAGAAAAGCACAGAAGCGTATATATTCGGCGGAGCGGACAACGAAACCATCGCACAGTTTGTGACGGTAAAGGACAGACGGACAGGCGAGCAGTACACGGTAACCGACGACGGCGTTATAATAAACGAGAAGCTGGCATCTTTGCTCGGCGGTATAAAGAAGGGCGATACAATAACGCTTGCACTTGCCGACACAAAAAGAGTTACGGCAACAGTAACGGAGATATGCGAAAACTACGCCCATCACTATGTGTATATCACGGAAAAGCTGTACAAGGAGCTTAGCGGCGAGGAAGGACTGCCGTATAACTGCTTCTTCTTCAACTCTGAGGACGGCGACGATATGGCCGAAAGTGACAGGGACGAGCTTGCACAGGAGCTTATGAAGATAGACGGAGTTATGGGAGTAAGTTTCAAGACAAGCGTTGCGGGAACATTCAGTTCTATGCTCAAATCACTGCTTTTTGTAATAGTGGTTCTTATAGTGAGTGCAGGTGCGCTTGCGTTCATTGTGCTTTATAATCTTACGAACATCAATATAAACGAGCGTATAAGAGAGATCGCATCGCTCAAGGTGCTTGGCTTCTATGATAAGGAAGTATCAATGTATGTGTTCAGGGAAACGGTGATACTTACCCTTATAGGAACAGTGACGGGCATGATATTCGGAAGATTCCTTGTTGACTTTGTTGTAAAGACGGCTGAAATTGATATGGTTATGTTCGGCAGAACGGTGCATCCGATGAGCTTTGTATTCTCAGGTCTTATAACGATATGCTTTGCCGTGATAGTAATGCTGTTTATGCACAGACGGCTTATGAAGGTCAATATGGTCGAGGCACTCAAGAGTGTTGAATAATATTTCGGCATTAGCCGGGAGGTTGATAATATATGAAGATAAGTAAGGCGATCGTTGCCGCTGTAGGTGCGGCGGCTGCCGTAGGCGCGGCTGTATATGCCAAGAAAAAGCTGGAGGAAACGCAGACTCCGCTCAGAAAGAAAAGCCTGACCGTATGGAAAAACGGCGAGGTAACTCATAAGGAGATAATCAGAAAGCCTATAAGCGAGGAAGAACAGACCGATGCGATAAACAGCCGCATTGATGAGGCTGTACGCCGGTATAAGCCTATGTCCGAAAGAGGTAACGGCGAAACCGAAACCGAGCCTGAGATAGCGCCTGTCAATTTTACATTTACTCAGAGTGAAGATGACGGCGATCCCGGGGTCAGCTTTGAGCGTGTATTCGACCATTTCAACAGGCTTGAATCGTCCGTTGGTAATGGCGGTGAGGACGCAGGCGAAAGCGGCAAAAAAGCTGAGGATACAGCCGAAGAAGCCTTACCCGCAGTAACGGCAACAGTAACGGCAGTTGAGGAGAATTTTGACGAGCAAGCCGAAATGCCGAAACAGATGCTGCTCGAAAAGGGGATAATGACATCCGCTCCGATAGCAAATGCAGTTCAGGAGCTTGCAGAAATGCCGTCTGTTATACAGGATAATGAAGAAATTGAAGACGTAAAACTGCCTGTTGATGAGAGCATTTTCGATCTTTATGCAAGCGAGCCTGTCGAGGACGCAGTAAAGGCATTCGAGGAAATAGCACAGCAGGACGAAACCGCCGACAGTGAAGCTGAAATTGAAAGCGAACAAAATGATATTGCTACCGAAGAAGACGTAAGTGAGCCTGTCGAGGACGCATTAAAGGCTTTTGAAGAAATCGCCGAGCAGGAAGAAACCGCTGACAGTGAAACTGAAAGCGAACAAAATGACACTGCCACCGAAGAAGCCATAAGCGAGCCTGTCGAGGACGCAGTAAAGGCTTTTGAAGAAATAGCCGAGCAGGAAGAAACCGCCGACAGCAAAGTTGAAAGCAAACAAAATGACACTGCTACTGAAGAAGCTGTAAGCGAGCCTGTCGAGGAGGCAGTAAAGGCTTTCGAGGAAATAGCCGAGCAGGAAGAAACCGCCGACAGTGAAGCTGAAAGCGAGCAAAATGATATTGCTACCGAAGAAGCTGTAAGCGAACCTGTCGAGGACGCAGTAAAGGCTTTTGAAGAAATCGCCAACAGTGAAGCTGTAATTGACGATGAACAAAATGACACTGCCACTGAAGAAGCTGTAAGCGAGCCTGTCGAGGACGCAGTAAAGGCTTTTGAGGAAATCGCACAGCAGGAAGAAACCGCCGACAGCGAAGAAGAGTCGCTCGAAGAACAGTTCCACACTATAATGGCGGAGGAAACCGCAAGCGAGCCTGTTTCTTCCCTTCGTACAGCTGAGTCTGTAGAGGACGCATTGAAAGAATTCGGCGACTTTATAGGAATATCCGAAACCGCTGACAGCACCGGTAGCACCGGAAGCACCGGAAGCACCGGAAGCACCGGAAGCACCGAAGATATTTCGGACGACGATCTTGAACAGACAAGCGGTATTTTTGAGGAAAGTACATTATCCGATGAGCTGTCCGAAACTCCGGACGAGCCGATTGACGCTGACGAAAAGCCGAGAACTATGGATTTCTTCGATCTGCCGGACGAAGCATATACGCCTGCACGGGTTACCGAAGAAAAGCACGATGAGAATGTTGCCGAGGTAGAGGATTTGTTCGGAAATCTGCTTATGGATGACGAGCCTGAGGTAAAGAAAACATTTAACGATCCCTCAGAGGTATTTTCACTGTTCGATACGGCTGACGGCGGACAGGACGATTTCGACAAGTACAGCGATGAAAAGATCGAGGAAGAAAGCGAGAAAAAGAAGACCAGCGATACAAGAAAGTACATAGCGCAGGATATTGCGGATAATATCGCATCGTTTGCACAGCTGCTTGAACCGCTCAATGCCATCAAGGAGAACAAGATACGCAGTAAGAGCGGTATACTGTTCGACTGGGAAATGAGGATACAGGCGCTTATAGGCGATCTGCCGATAAAGACGTACTGGAGAAACAACTTCCGCAATTATGAGATATGGAGCGATGAAAAGTGCATGGAAAAGGCAGGCGAGCTGCTCTCTATGCTTGAGCTTGTCGGAATAGTGCGTGATAAGGCAAAAGAGGTCGTGATAGACAAGGATACGCTTGATTTCTATTCGGCACAGAGCGAGCATCTCAACAATGATTTCCATATAGGAGAAACGGTCGTTGTTACACGGCCGTGCTGGAAAATAAACGGACACCCTGCAAGAAAGGGCGAAATTGCTAAGAAAGCTCCGTTTGCGGAATTCAGCCGTAAGAAAGTATCACCGCTTGAAACTATGCTGAGAGAAAACAGCTGTTCTGACGGGGATGTTAATATTCCCGTTACGGAGGACAATTTCTGTACATACGACCGTGAGATACCGTATGTAAAAAGGGCAATCGCCGAAGGCTTCTGCAAGTGCGCAGTAAGACGTATGGAGGACGGAGGCGCTCTGGCATTCTTCTATGAGGTTATTTCAGAAGGCGAAAATGTTCACTATTCGCCGTGCACTCTGAGATTTGAGGTCAACATTGATAAGAATGCAAATGTTGTCGGAAGATTCAGAAGCGAAAAAGTGTAAAAAGGAAAAGTGATATGTATACAAAAAGGCACCGCCAAAGCGGTGCTTTTTTCGTTTCACTTCACAATTGACTATGGGTGCGGAATATGTTAAAATCTATAACGTAAAAAGAATATTGGTCTAATTGGAAACGCACATCCCCCGGATGATAACGAACAACACAATAAAGTGCAAATTGTTATTATCAGGAGGAATTTTTTATGCCCAAAAACTTATTTCAGGAAATCGTGTTTACCGTTATGATGGTGTTTGTTATGGTGTACGCCATGATATGCTATAATATAGCACTTAATATCGGCGGTATGACAAACGAGGTCTTTTTACTTGCTTTCAAGGAGCTTGTGATAATGGGACCTATCGCTTTCGTGCTTGATATTTTTTTAGTCGGCAGGATAGCAAAGTACAAGACTTTTAAAATAATTAATTCTGAACGTGATAATCCGTTTTTCATAGTTCTCGGTATCTCGGTTATTTCAGTTATCTTTATGTGTCCGCTTATGAGCCTTGCCGCAACTCTTCTGTTCAAAAATGCGGGAAGCGAAGTTATTGCGGTGTGGATTCAGACAACGATAACCAATTTTCCTATGGCTCTGTGCTGGCAACTCTTTTTTGCGGGTCCTGTTGTAAGAGCTGTTTTCTCACTTATATTCAGAGAGAAGAAAGCTTTACAGAAGGATGAAATGAAAGAA
>ENA-UOJJ01005203-UOJJ01005203.1-human-gut-metagenome-genome-assembly--contig:-CS66-NODE-5203-length-11227-cov-3.872718_pt1 | contig 11227 bp, 7 predicted proteins | sample MGYA00242343_ERZ723890 | MGnify/ENA metagenome assembly ERZ723890 | reverse complement strand
CAATCTGCTGATCAAGAACGGATTGCAGGAAAAGCTGTTCTCTCAGGTGGTTGCCGCACTTATGGAACGAGGCCTCATTCTGAAAAAGGGAACGATAGTGGATTCCACCATCATTTCCGCACCATCTTCTACCAAAAACAGTGAGAAGAAGCAGGATCCGGATGCACATCAGGTGAAAAAGGCAATACCTGGTACTTCGGTTATAAGGCACATATCGGTGTTGACAAGGACAGCGGACTGGTTCATACCGTGGAGGCGACATCAGCCAACGTCCATGATGTCACAAAAACATCAAAGCTGCTGACCGGAGAAGAAGAGGTCGTTTACGGTGATAGCGGTTATCTCGGTGCGGGAAAACATGATGATGCGATCATCCGCAACAAGGCTGGCCGAAAAATCAAATACAGAATCAACCGTCGTCCATCCCAAGTGAAGAAACTGAGCAAAAGCGGCCAGTATGCCGCAAAGAAAGCAGAACACGCAAAGTCCTCTGTCCGCGCGAAAGTAGAGCACGTATTCGGTGTCGTCAAGAAACAGCTGCGTTTCCGAAAAACACGATACCGAGGGCTCGAAAAGCAGAGAGCCAAATTCAATATCATGTTCGCATTGGCGAATCTGATTCTGACTGACAGGCCTTGCCTGGCAACTTGAATCAGTGTACTCCGTGAGCCAAAGCATGGGGCAATCCTATTGGTTTTTACAAAATGGCTTCCCGGCCAATGCACATCCTAGCATTTGTGCGGTATTGCCCTAATTTTGGAAGTTGATCCATAGTGTTCGCATGATACAAGTTGAAGCGGCCCCGCTCACTGAGCGGGGCCGTTTTTTGATATTTCCCACAAAAGCCGCAGATGCCAGCCAAAAAAAAGACACCTTTTTTACAAGATTCCTCTCCTGCTTTTTCCCTGCTTTTTGCAATATAATCAGAATAACAGAGAAAATCTCTGATGCTTCCGCCGGACGACCGTGCGGAAAGCAAAAAATTTGATGGAGGAATCAACATGAAAAAACTGCTTGCATTGCTTCTTGCGGCGCTGATGGTTTTCGGCATGGCTGCCTGCGCGAAGACAGCGGAGACGCCGGCTGCCGACACACCCGCAGGAGAAACCACTGCCACGGCTGACAAGCCCGCAGAAGAAACCACTGCCGACGAGACTCCCGCCGAGTCTGACGGCGACAAGATCGTGATCCACTACTGGGCACAGTGGACGGAGAACGAGGCGCAGGCCGAGGTCTACAAGGCCGCGATCGCCCGCTTTGAGCAAGCGCATCCCGACTGCACCGTCGAGGTCAACTGGGCGGGCCGCGATGTCCGTGAGATCCTGAGAGCGAGCATCGATTCCGGCAACGCCATCGATATCGTCGACAGCGGTTTTGACCAGATCGTGAACCTGCTTGGCGAGGACTATCTGATGGATCTGACCTCCTACATGGAAGGCAGCGACTTCGAAAAGGCTATCTCCGCCGGCATGGCAGCGTTTGCAAAGAGCTTCGCTTCCGACGGCACGTCCTGGTACTACATCCCCTCTCAGCCGTTCGTCGGCACCATCTACTACAACAAGGCGATCTTTGCCGAGGCCGGCATCGACGCCATGCCCACCACCTGGTCTGAGTTCATGGATGTCTGCCAGAAAATCAAGGACGCCGGTTATGATCCCATCACGGTCGACGATGCCTACTATCCCTGCCTCTACGGCACCTATCTCGCCATGATGAAGGGCCCGGACTGGGTCACTGAGCTGCTCAGCGACACCACCGGCGCAAATTGGAGCGATCCCGCCGTCGCCCAGATGGCAGACGATTTCGCTGCAATGCGTGCGAACGGCTACTTCTCCGACAGCTGCGGCTCCAACGTCTTCCCGTCCGCGCAGAACGGCGAATTCGCAATGGGCACTGCCGCCATGTACTACAACGGCTCCTGGCTGCCCAACGAAGTGCATGACATCACTGGCGATGACTTCCAGTGGGGTGCTATGTTCTTCCCGGCTCCCGACAACGCCGAGTATCCCTACACCACCTACTCCACCGGCTGCCAGTTCTTCGGCATCACCAAGGGCTGCGAGCATCCGGAAGAGGCTCTGGCGCTGCTGGAGGAGTTCACCTCTGTCCAGACACAGCAGGATATGGTCGACAAGGCGCAGTCAATGCCTGTTGTTGACGGCCTCGAGCTGCCTGAGAACCTCAAGAGCGCCGGCGAGCTGCAGGCGCAGTCCACCGACGGCATTCCCTGGTGCGGCATGTACAGCAGCAACTCCGACGTGAACGCCGTTGTCAACGGTATGTTCGCCGAGCTGCTGGCGGGCTCTGTTGACGGCGCGGGCTTCGTTTCCGGCGTACAGTCCCAGCTCCAGTAAGTTTCGCAATCGACAGGCAGGAGGACGCGAGCCCTCCTGCCTGTGGCAGGTACGAGTCCAGACGCCTGCGAAAAAACCTTAGCATCGCCTGCACGGCGATGAACGGAGGGAGAAATCACATTGAAAAAAAGACAAACGTTTTTCATTCTGGCGTCCATTGGCCCGGCGGTTATCTGCTTTTTGGTAATGTTCGCGTATCCGCTCATCCGGACGCTCCTGATGAGCCTGAATCGGCTGCCCGCGATCAGCAGCAGCGCATCTGAGTGGCAGTTTGCGGGGCTGGACAACTATATCGGTCTGTTCCAGAACAGCGTTTTCGTTGCATCGCTTAAAAATATCGGCGTCATCTGGCTGGTCGGCGGCATTCTGACGCTTGGGATTGCACTTTTCTTTGCCGTCATTCTCGCGTCCGGCGTCAAGGGTAAGAAATTCTGGCGCTCGGCGATCTATCTTCCCAATACCATCTCGGCAGTCGCACTGTCTACCATGTGGCTGCAATATATCTTCCAGAACAAATTCGGCCTGCTCATGCAGCTGTTTACGGCGCTGGGCTGGACGGCGCTGGCGAAGATCAACTGGACTTCGCCGTCGTGGCTGTTCTGGGGGATGCTGATTTCCTATGTCTACGGAAGCGTCGGCTATTTCATGCTGATCCTGCTGTCCGGCATCGAGGGAATCCCGCAGGATATCTATGAAAGCGCCAAAATTGACGGCGCGAATTCCTGGATCAAATTCTGGAAAATTACGTTTCCCCTTCTGCGGAATGTGATCCGAACCTGCATCACGCTCTGGACAGTCGGCGCAGTCAACTTCTTTGTCTGGGCGAAGATGTTCTCCACGCGCATCAACACAAAGACCATTACGCCGGTCTATTTCCTGTACGAAAAGGTGTTCGGCGCAGCCGACTCCGGCAGCGTTCTGGATATCGGCGCGGGCGCGGCGGTCGGCGTCGTGGTGGCGCTGCTGGGGCTGGCGGGCTAGCTGATCATGAATCGGGTGTTCAAGGAGGAGGCGCTGGAATACTGATGAAAAACAGAAAGAAGCTTACCGGCGCGCGTGCGGTCGGACTGCTGCGCTATCTTCCGCTGATCCTCTGGGTCGCGTTCTTTGTGTTTGCGTTCGGCTGGATCGTGCTGGCCTCGTTCAGCACCACAAAGGAGATCTTTTCAAACGGACTGCTGCAAAGCGGCGTCCACGTTGAAAACTATACCGGCGTATGGGAGCGCAACCATGTCGCGCACTATTTTGTAAACTCGCTGATCACAACGGGGATCCCGTGCGTGCTGATCATCCTGATCGCCGCGCCGGCGGCCTATGTGCTGTCAAAGAAAACGTTCTTCGGCAGAAAGCAGACGTTCAACGCCTTTGTCGTCGGCATGAGCATCCCGCAGGTCATGCTTGTCATCCCGATCTACTGCTGGTTTGTCAAGGCGAATCTCGTCGGGCACCTGTCCACGCTTGTGATCCTGTACACGACGCTGAACCTGCCGTATACGGTGTATTTCCTCACGGCGTTTTTCTCCACCGTCCCCACGGCGCTGGCTGAGGCGGCCATGATCGACGGCTGCTCCGAGATGAAGGCCATGTGGAAGGTCATGATCCCGATGGCCTCGCCCGGCATCATCACCGTGACGATCTTTAATTTCATGAACATCTGGAACGAATATTTCATGGCGCTGATCTTTGCCAACGGCAACGACAAGATCCGCACGCTCTCCATGGGCCTGCAGAACATGATCACCTCCATGAAGTATACCGGCGACTGGGCCGGCCTGTTTGCCGGGGTCATCATCGTTCTGGTCCCAACGCTGATCCTGTATCTGCTTTTGTCTGAAAAAATCGTGGCCGGCATCACCGGCGGTGCGGTCAAGGGCTGAGCGAAGGCCGTTGCACGACGGCGGCCGATGTGGTAAAATACCGCAGGAAGGCCGCGCAGGATCAGCTCTGCCGGATATATACGTTATTTGCGCGGACAGCCGCGGACGCCGTAGAGCTTTCGGTGCCCCGCCGCTGTCCGTTGGCGAATTTGGAAAGTAAATGAACGATTAAAAAACGGCTGGCCATTTTCGGTGTGAGCGCCGCGCTTCTGATGCGGGCGGCGTGCCGCGCCGCCGCGCCCGAGTACGGCACGGAGCAGACGCAGGAGCAGGAACAGATCGTCCTGCACCTTTTCCACTATCAGGGCGAGGCGGAGGAGGCCTATGGCCACGTGATCGCCGCGTATGAAAAGGCGCATCCCAACGTGAAGATCAAAAGCGAGTTTTTAAACTCGGAAAACTATAACTCCACGCTTGACGCGCGCATCGCCGTGCAGGACTGCCCCGATCTCATCGGCGTGCATCCGGGCTATGCGCAGGCGCTGCCATTGGCGCGGGCGGGCTACCTTGCCGACTTGAGCGGACAGCCGTGTCTTGAAAATGTGCGGGAGTCAGACGCGGAGACCGGCAGCCTTGCGGGCAGCATCTATGCCGCGCCGACCGATCTGACCTATATCTGTACATTTTACAATGCGGATATTTTTGCGCAGTATGACCTCCCGGTGCCCACCACCTGGCAGGAGTTTCTTGACGTATGCCGGAAGCTGAAGGACGAGGGCATTACGCCCCTCTCCGTCTGCTATAAGGACGCATGGATCCAGAGCCTGATCCCGTATGCGCTCTCGGCCACGACGATCTACCGGGAAAACCCGGACTTTGACCGCGAAATGGCCGACGGGACGCGGCATTTTGACGGCGCGGAGTGGAAAAAGACGTTCGAAATGCTGAAAACGCTGATCGACAGCGGCTATGTGACGGAAAACTTCCTGCAGACGACATACGACCAGCAGCTGCGCGCGTTTGCGGACGGCCGCGCGGCCATGATGGTCATGGGCTCCTGGGGTGTGTCGATGATCCGGAGCATGAATGCCGGCTGCAATTTCGGATTGTTCATTCTCCCCGCGTCGAGCGACGGCGTCAACTGGATCCCGTCGTCGGTCGGCGGCATGCTGGCCGTGAGTGAGCAGAGCGCACACAAGGAGACGGCGATCGACTTTTTGAATTTCTTCCTGACAAACGACGATGTTTACCGTCAGTTTTTGCAGGAGACCGGCAATTTGCCGGTAAAAACCGGGTTTGACGCCGGATGTGATCCGGTGCTGGAAACGCTGATCTCGGGCATCACCGACAGCTATCCGTTCCTGGATGTGAACTGGCCGAGCGGGATGCAGATGGTATTCCTGAAGACCGTGGAGGAGATCTCGACCGGCGGGAGCATTGACGATGCGCTGGACAGGCTGGATCAGACATGGACGGAGATTTACAAAAAGGAAGAGTGACCGATGGAGAACAGGAAAATGCAGACAGAATATGGATTTCCCTGCCGCGAGGCAAAGCCGGTCTGGCTGCCGGACGGCAGCCAGCCGAACCGGTATGTGCAGTTTTTGCAGAAATTTACGTGGGACGGAGACGGTGCGCTCAGCCTGCAGCTCAGCTGCGACAGCCGCGCGCGGGTGTGCCTGAACGGCGAACGGATCGGCTTCGCGTTCTACGACGGAACGGACGACACCAGCTGGTATGAGACGTTCGACCTTTCCGCCGCGGCGGTCAGGGGCGAAAACACGCTTGAGATCGAGGTGTGGTATCAGGGCGTATCCAGCAACTGCTACACGGCGGGGCGCGCATACGTGATCTTCGCCGTCATGCGCGGCGAAGGCGCGTGTGCGGTAGCCAGCGGCGCGCAGACGCTCTGCCGCGCGGATACGGCCTATCGTGCGGGCAAGGTCCCGACAAACCAGACCGGCATGGTCTGGTACTATGACCAGACGGCCGAGCCGCAGCGCTATGCGCCGGCGGCGGAACTTACGACGGACGGACGGCGCTATGCGCCGCGCCCGATCGCGCGTCAGGTGCTCTCCGGGCGCAAACGTGCTGCGGTCTGCGCGCACGGCTATCTGCTGCCGGGCGACCGGGAACCGTTTGAGTCGGCGTTTTTGTCGGCACGGGGAAAGAACGTGCAGCTCGACGCCGGCGCAGACCGCTATGAGATCTGGGACTGCGGCGAGGAATCGAGCGGGCTGCTGGAGATCGAGGTCTCGTCCGCGGCGGGCTGCCGCGTGGAGCTTGGCTGGGGCGAGCATCTGGACGATCTGCGTGTACGCAGTCACATCGGAAGCCGCATGTTCCAGACTGCCGTGACCTTCGGCGCGGGAACGCACTGCTTCCGCCACGATTTTCAGCGCATCGGCATGCGATATCTGGAGGTGCATCTGCATCCGCTGAACGGCGGAACGGCGCAGTGCCTTTACGCGGGCGTGCGCCCGCTTGACTATCCGGTAACGGAGCGCGGCGAATTTTATTGCAGCGACCGGCTGCATATGCAGATCTATCGCACGGCGGTACATACGCTGCGGCTTTGCATGCATGAGCACTATGAAGACTGCCCGTGGCGCGAACAGGCGCTTTATGCCATGGACTCGCTCAATCAGGCGGTGTGCGGCTATTACTGCTTCGGCGAATATGCGTTTGCGGCGGCGTCGCTGCGGATGCTTGCGCGCGGCATGCAGGCAGACGGCTTTCTGGAGCTGCATACGCCCGGCAAAGAGGTCGTCACCATTCCGTATTTCACGTTCATGTGGGTGCTTGGCGTGCGCGACTATCTGCGTTACAGCGGCGACCGGGAACTCGTGCGTGCGCTCTGGCCAAGCATCCGTCTGGCGGCGCAGTGCCGCCTGCGTGAATGCAGGGACGGGCTGCTGCCGGTGCCGGTCGAGACAAAATACTGGAGCCTTTACGAGTGGAACGACCTGCTGTCGGGCGAACCGATCTACCGCAGCGAGCTGCTCGCACCGCGCATTGACGCGCCGTATCAGATGTTCTTCCTGCTGTTTCTGGACGCGGCGGCCGAGCTTGCCGAAGAGCTTGGCGAACGCGGGGACGCAGCCATGCTGCACAGCGGCTGCGCGGAGGCGCGCCGGGCGTGCCATGCCATGTTCTGGGATGCAGAGAGCGGCAGCTACCGCACGTTTGCGCATGAAACGGACGGCGCATTCCATGCGGAAGACGGCGCGCAGAGCGAGCTTGTGCAGGCGCTGGCCGTCTTGTCGGGCACTGCCGGGCAGGCGGAGCGCGAGCGGCTCCTGCCGGTGCTGGCTGCGGGCAAAAACGACTGGGTCCCGTGTACGCTCAGCATGATCCGGTTCAAATACGAGGCGCTTCTGACACGACAGGAAGACTATTTCGACTGGGTGTTTGCGGATATTGCGCGTATCTGGGGCAGAATGCTCTATGCGGGGGCAACGTCGTTCTGGGAGACGGAGGACGGCGCGGATGCGTTCGACCAGGCAGGCAGCCTCTGCCACGGCTGGTCGGCGATGCCGGTCTACTTCTACTATGCCTATGGCCTTGGCGTGCGGCCGGTCAAGCCGGGCTTTGCCCGGACGGCGGACGCCGCGCGGCGTATGGACGGCTGCTATGGCAGCGTCCCTACGCCGGAGGGAATGATCCATGTTGAAAAGAAAGCAAAGTGAAATCCGTTTTCCGCTGGAGCAGAAGCTGCTGCTGGTGGTGATCCCGCTCATTGCGCTGTCGCTGATGGCGGTGAGCGTGATCACCTATCGCGTGGCCAAGCAGAATATCCAGAACCGGGTCTCGGAGTATATGGAGCAGTATCTGCTGCAGCTTTCGTCGGCCATCGACAACAAGCTGGAAACGTCGATCCAGCTCAACGCCCAGCTTTCGGTCAACGCGCAGCTTTCTGAGATCCTGCAGGAATATCACAGCGCGCCGTCGGATGAAAAGCTCAATTACCGGCAGGACGTGGAGAACATCTTCGTCACGATCATGAGTATTTACGACAACATCCGCAGTATTTACGTCTTTGACAATTACGGAAACGAGTTTTACCTGCGAAACCGCTCGGGCATCGGCCTGGAACTGCTGGAGCAGGAGAGCTGGTACCAGGACGCGCTGGCGCGTCAGGGGGCGTATGTGATTTTTCTCGACCGGCACGGGGGCGAGGAAAACACGACCATCGGCATTGCGCGCAGCATTGTGAACATCTATGACCGGCAGAGCTACGGCGTGGCGCTTGTTGAGATCCCCTACAGCATTCTGGCTGAGACGATCTATGGCGGCAACGGCAAGAGCAATCTGCAGCAGGGCGCGATCTTCATCGGCGACGAGCAGGGCAACCGGATCTACGCCACCCAGTCGGACGATCCCTACCGTGATATGGGCGCGGACGAGATCCCGCCCGCAGGAACGGCGCAGACGCGGGTGTTTACGGCGGACGGCGAGGAGATCATCCGCATTACGTGCGTCTCAGCGAAGACCGGCTGGCGATATGACTATGTGTGCGAGATGAAGTATCTGATGCGTGACATGGCGCAGCTCCAGTCGATCATGACAGTGCTGGTGCTGTGCGTGCTGCTTGCGGCGGTGTGCTTCCTGATCGTGTTCTCGCACAGGATGTTCCGGCCGCTCGGCGAGCTGGTCTCGGCCATGCAGCAGGTGAAGGAGGGACGCTACGCCGTAAAGGTGGAGACGGAGTCAAACGACGAGTTCCGCTACCTCGGCCAGACCTTCAACGACATGGCAAGCAGCATTGAAGAGCTGATCCAGAAGGTCTATTCTGCGCAGCTGATGCAGAAAGAGGCGCAGCTTGAGGTGCTGCAGCAGCAGATCAACCCGCATTTTCTTTATAACACGTTTGAGACGATGCGCGGCATCGCGCTGTCGGAGCATAACGAAAAGGTGGCCGACATCGTCAAGAATATCTCCGAGTTCATGCGCTACAATATGTACGGCGCGGACGGCAGCACGTCGCTTCAGATGGAGCTTCAGCACGTGACAAATTACATCCGGATCATGGACTATCGCTTTGACGACAAGATCCGGTTGACAATGGAGATCCCGGAGCAGATGCGCGCGCTGTCCATGCCGAAGTTTACGCTTCAGCCGATCGTGGAAAACGCAGTGCTGCACGGCTTTACGGAAAAGAGGGCGGACTGCGAGATCTGCATCAGCGGGCAGGTACAGGACGGCGCGGCACGGCTCCGGATCGTCGACAACGGCTGCGGCATCGCTGCGGACGCGCTGGAAAAGATCAACGCGGATCTCAAAGAGCCGTTCCAGCCCGGCCAGCCGCGAAACGGCCGTGTCAGCATCGGGATCTATAACGTCAACAGCCGTCTGAAGCTGAATTACGGCGACAAATACGGCGTCAGGATCTTCAGCGAGGTCGGCGTCGGAACCACGGCAGAGATCGAATTCCCGGCCGTGATGCAGAAGCCGGGGGCTGACAGCGCGCTGCGGCTGCGGATGAAAAAAGCGGAACAGGAGGATGCGGACTCATGAGAGTTGTCATTGCAGACGACGAAAAATTCGTGCTGGTCGTGCTGAAAAGCGCGCTGCGATCCGTCCGCTTTCCCATCGAGATCGTGGGCGAGGCGCTGGACGGCGACGATGCCTACCGGCTCTGCTGCAAGAAAAAGCCGGATCTTTTGATCACGGATATCTGTATGCCGCGCAAGGACGGACTCGATTTGCTTGCAAAGCTGCGCGAGACGCAGCCGGAGCTGCCGGTGATCATCTACAGCGGTTTTGACAATTTTTCCTATGCGCAGAAAGCCATCCACTACGGCGTGGAGGAATATCTGCTCAAGCCCATTGACGAGGAAAAGCTGGAGCGCGCGATCTCTGATGTGATGCAGCGGCGGCAGATGCGTTCGCTGCGCGACAAGACGCAGAGCCGCAGCCGCCTGCTTCGGCGCTGCCTGGAAAGCATTGCGCCGGGGGTGCGGCAGGATGCGCAGCGCACCGGAAGCGGCGGCGAGGACGAACAGCAGTTTTTATCCGGCGCAGCGGAGTGTACGCTGTTCATGCTGGCCGTCCCGGGCGAGCGGGAGATCTGCGAGACGCAGTGGCGCGTCCGGCTGACGGAACGCGCGCCGTATGCGCAGCAGCTGGACGCGGATGGCCGGCTGACGATATTGGAAGAAAAAAGCGCCGCCGGCTCCGTCCGGCGCGCGGCGGACGAGATCTGGGGCGCGGGAGGCTATCTTCTTTACGCGCAGGAGCTTTCGGCAAAGGCGGACGGCGTGCAGGGCATGCAGCGCCTGTGCCAGGCGCTCCGGCGTGCGGACGACGCGATACAGAGCTATTTCTATGACGGCGCGCTCCGCGAGGGCGCGGCCTTTGACGACCGGCCGGAGCAAAAGGAGGCGGAGCAGTTTAACCGCGCCTACGCCGAACGGATCACAACGGCGATCCTGCTCGGAAAGAAGGACTACCTGACCGCGCTCCTGCGCGACTATTGGCAGGACCTTCTGAAGGCGTATCCGGAGGGGAACCCGCGCTGCCTCAAGCGCGCGGCGTGGGAGCAGATGAACCGACAGATGGCGGCGCTGAAGCTGCCGTGGGACGGCTGCCCGCAGGCCGCCGCGGCGCATGACGCGCTGACGCGCCTTCTGACGGCGGAGCAGGTGCTGGAACAGCTTCTGCTGTGCGGCACGGGCATTTTGGAGCTGCAGAAGAAAAGCACGAGCGCAAGTCCCGAGGAAAATCTGCGCGAGGTGATCGACAAGTACTTGCGTGAGCATTATCGCGAGGATATCTCGCTGGAGCAGCTGGCGGACTTTCTGCATTTTAACCCCAGCTATACGAGCGACCTGTTTAAGCGCATTTTCGGAAAGCCGTTTGTCTCGTATCTGACGTCCATGCGCGTGGAAACGGCAAAGGTGCTTTTGGAGCGCGGCAAGTTTAAAACGTATGAGATAGCCGAGCACGTGGGCTATCAGGACGAGAAGTATTTCTTCAAAACGTTCAAAAAGGTGACCGGCTTTACGCCGAAGGAGTACCGAAAGCGGCATCTGAAATAGAGAAAGCCGTCCGTCC
>ENA-UOJJ01005200-UOJJ01005200.1-human-gut-metagenome-genome-assembly--contig:-CS66-NODE-5200-length-11234-cov-6.021290_pt1 | contig 11234 bp, 14 predicted proteins | sample MGYA00242343_ERZ723890 | MGnify/ENA metagenome assembly ERZ723890 | reverse complement strand
CCAGCTTACTCTTGACAAGCCGCCGCGATGATGTCATAATGTTTTTTATGAAATGACATCATAATGTCAAACCCCGTCGAATTATGGGGTCTGACCGCACCAAAGGGGGAATTTCGGTGGAAGAAGCCAAGGTCAAGCTGCTCGTCTACGCCACGCCGGACGAGCGCACGCGCATCAAGCTGGCCGCGACCAAGCTCGGCATGAGCATGACGCAGTTCATGCTCGACACCATCATGGAGCAGGTCGTAAGCGTCGAGGAGCTGGAAAAGAAGGGGGCGGAGAAGTGAAGACCATCGCCATCATGAACCAGAAGGGCGGCACGGGCAAGACGACCTCTGCCATCAACCTCGCCGGCGAGCTGGTCCGGCGCGGCAAAAAGGTCCTCATCATGGACATGGACACGCAGGGCAACGCCACGAGCAACCTCGAGCTGACCGACATCCCCGCCACCACGCTCGCGGACGTCATCTGCGATAAGGATCGCCGCATTCCCGACGCCATCTGCCATACGAGCGTCGAAAACCTCGATGTGATCCGCGGCGGCGCGCTGCTCGCCCCCGCGCTCACCGCCATGCAGGAGCTGCCCTTCGGCCGCGACATGACGCTCCGCCGCCTGCTCCCGCAGATCCCGCAGGACTACGACTTCGTGTTCTTCGACTGCTCGCCCTCGCTCGAGAGCCTGTTCAACATCAATGTTCTCGTCGCCGTGCAGTACATATTGATCCCCATCAAGGTGGATAAAAACTCCATCGAGGGCTACAACGTCATGCTCGAGACGGTGCAGAATGTGCGCGAGCTGGTCAATCCGGACATCCGCGTCCTCGGCATCTTCATGACCGCTGTCGAGTCCGGCTCGACGCTCGATAAGGAGATGATCGCCTCCTTCCCTCAGATGCTGCCGGAGCTGGCGTTCCGCAGCTACATCCGCAAGAACATCGACGTGAAGAAGGCGCCGCTGGCGCTCCAGCCGCTGTGCTTCTTCTCCCCCCGCTGCGCCGCGACGGCGGACTACGCCGCGCTGTGCGACGAAATGCTGGAACGAATGGAGGGCTGAGCATGGCGAGCAAGAAATCTCCGTCCATCTTCGGGACGCTGCAAAAGACCACCGAGGCCGCCAGCGCCGTCAACGGCGAGTTTGTCCGCCAGCTGCGCGTCGCGGACCTCGAGGATAACCCCATGAACCGCTTCTCCATGGCGGAGGACGAGCAGTTCCTCTCCACCGTCGAGAGCGTGAAAAAGGACGGCTTCCTTGAGGACATCATCGTCACCCCCGCCGCGACCGAGGGCAAATACCGCATCGTCAGCGGCCACCGCCGCGTCGCCGCCGCGCGAAAGCTCGGCAAGACGACCGTGCCGTGCAAGGTGCGCCATTATGAGGACTCCCTCGCCGAGCTGCGCGCGCTCATGGGCGCGAACCTGCACCGGCGCAATCTCTCGCCGTTTGACATGGCCCGTCAGCTCGAAACGCTGCGCGAGGTGCTGAAAAACGAGGATAAGCTGCCCGCGAACATCAAGGAGCAGTCTGAGCTCATGGCCGAGCAGACCGACCTCTCGCGCGCGACGGTCGAGCGCTATCTGGACCTCCTGAACCTCGACGACACGCTCACCGCCTGGGCGGAGAGCGGCAAAATGACCATGACCGACGCCTACGAGCTGGCGCGCAGGAGCAACGCCCACCTCTACCCCGCCGTCGAGGAATTCGTCGCCAAGGCGGGCGAAACGGACGACTTCCCCGTCCTCGTCCATCGCGCCATCGCCTACGCCAAGGCCGCGGAGCTTCCCCCCGCGCCGCCCAAGGCCGCGCCGAACGCGCTTCGCAGCGTCGATTCCTTCGGCCGCGCCATCCGCCGCTCCACCGCGCAGCTTCGCATCCTGAAGCTCGACGACGCGGACAAGGCGACCGCCAAGCGCAAGCTCGATACCTGCCTTGCGAACCTCGACGAGCTCCGCCGCACGGTCGAAGCCCTCAAAAACAGCCTCGACTGACCCCATTCGCACAAAAAAAGCTGCAAGCACCGCTTGCAGCTTTTTTTATCCTTTCGTCCCGCGCCCCGTCTCAGCCCTCGTTCCGTGCATAGATACGCAGACCGAAGCCGTATTCCGTACTCTCGCAGATCAGATGATATTGCTCCCGAATCATCGGCGTAAGCGGATAGTCCTCGTTTTCCAGCAGGGAAAAATCGACCTTGTCCACATCCAGACTGCAATAAAAAATGATCTTGTCCACCTGCTTACCCCGCAGCTTCAGGATCGCGTCGAGCTGCTCCGCATCGCCGATATAGTAGTCGCTCATGACCGGCTGCCACGAATTCGGCGCCACATTCTCTCCCTCGGTCATCAGATACGCGCCCGCGTTCCAGCCGCCAATGCCCAGCACGCCCTCGCCGGCGCTCGTATGGCTGCGGATCAGATCCTCCAGCACCACCATCTGCTCCGCGCGGTGGGCGCTCGTCCACACGCCCTTATAAACGCCGCGCTCTACCCTTGCATCCATTTGAGCGATCGGGACATCGCGAAAAACAAAGAAGTAATCCCCGCACGCCAGCATACCGGCCAGACACAGCGCCGCCGCCATTGCCGCCGCAGCCGGACGCTTTCCGTGTACGCCCGCGTCCTCTATCGCCCATTGGCAGAACGGAATGGCCAGCAGCGCGGCAAACAGGAGCATATAGGTGCGCGAATAGTGTCCATCGTAGGCCGTCATACCGGCAGCCAGAAAGCTTCCGGCGACCGGCAGCCAGACGCACACCGCCGCCGCCCGCGCCTCACGGCGCTTTGTGCGGATATATGGCAGGTAAAGCAGAGGGAACCAGAACGCGTCCCAGAACCCGCTGTACGGAAGCCCCGCTGAGGCCGCGGCCGCGCGCGCCGCGCGGAGGTATCCCACGGCCGTCCAGACCAGCAGCAATATCACGCACACGCGAATGAGCCGCTGCGCCGTCTGCTCCGAAAGACGCCGTCCCGCCCCCTCCGACGCCAGCCGCCGCAGCAAGGCAGGGGCCAGCACAAACGCCAGTGCCGGCAAGAGCAGCCGCTTTCTGGTTGCCAGCAAAAGGAGGCCCTTCAGCTTCTCTGCCGCCGGCATCTGCTCAATCCCCATGTAGGGTCCGCTGAGCACCATACGCATACTCTCGATCAGCTGCCCGACCGAGTAGCCGTGCAGCAGCAGCGAATATACCATCACCGCCGCAAAAACCGCGCCGCCGCCCGCGGCAAGCCAGACGCAGCGCACGCAGCCCTTCCTCCGCCGCAGCGCATCTGTCCCCGCCAGCGCCAGCATCACGGCCGCGCACAGGAAAATACCGGTCGAGTACGCATAGGCCGCCAGCGCAAGGCTCGCGCCCGCCGCCGCGAACCAGCCGCGGCACGCGCGCCGTTCCTCCTCCCCGCACAATGCCCCGCGCAGCAGACACGCGCCGCTGAGCGCCACATAGCGGACATACTGCGTATTATAGCTGGAAACCCATGCGTACGGCACGAGTACAAGGCAGATGGCCATCAGCTGCGCCGCCCATGTCCCGCATACTTTCTTCAAAACCTGCGCGAGCAGCAGGCTGAAGACCAGCCGCAGCGCCGTGGAAACCAGCCTCGCAAACAGAAAGATGCCCTCCGTTCCGCCGGTCAGCACGGTGAAAAGCTTCAGAAACGGCGCAAGCAGCACCGCAAAGCCCGCCGACTGGAACCACATATCGAGGTATGGCGTTCTTCCGTTCGCCACCATCATGGCCTCCGCGACATAGAATGTTTCGTCCGTTGTTTCCACCGCATAAAAGCATCGTGCAAACATTGCCGCAGCCGCCGCGGCCCAAAGCAATGCCAGCGCAAGGTTTTCTCTCTTCTCCACCGCCGTGTTCTCCCTCCGCGAACCAGACAGCAGAGTCTCATCACGATTTCAGAAGGAAATCGTGATGCCGCCACGGCATCGCTTCTTTTTTCATGTGTTCTTCGGCATTATATATCCCCCCGGCACACCCTGTCAATCCCTACCCCGGGAAACCGAGCAAACGACCGGCTCTGCGCCGCCTCTCCCCTCATCCCTCCGCGATCTCGCCCCACGCAAGCTCCAGCGCGCCCCCGTGCAGAGCCTCTGCGCGGTCGAGCGTCAGCGCCGCGCAGGGTACCGCCGTCACGGTCAGGTGCGCGCCCTTCTGCCGCGCGATGGCCTCGCGGAGAGCCGCCATGCCCTCCGGCGCGGGCAGCCGCCCGTCCTGAATTGCCGCCAGCTCGGCCGCGTAAGCGGCAAAATCCTCCGTCACCTCGCCGCGGTCCGCGCCGCCGACCGAGACCGCCAGCGCCGCGAGACGAGCGCGCGTGAGCGTCTGCCCGCCCGCCATCGCGGCATAGACGCGCGCCCTGCGGCGCGCGCCGTCCTCTCCCGACCAGTCGGCAAGGCCGTACTCGCGCTCCCAGCGGGAAAGCCCCGCCGCGTCCGCCTGACCGACAAGCAGCCGCGCATTGACCCGCTCCCCCGCTTCGCGCAGCAGCGCCTCGCCCGCCTCGCTTGCCTTCAACACCGCGCCGACCGGCTGAATTTTCGTCACGCTCTCCGGCAGTCTCATGCCGTCACCTCCGTGAGCGTCACCGTGCCGGGTACGCCGATCTCGCGCTCGCCGAGCGCGAAGCTGGGCCCCGCGCCGCCGAGTGTGAAGGCCGTCACATCGGCGACCCCCTCCTGATCGAGCAGAATGGCGCTCACACGCGCGTAGCTGACGAGGCGGGTCGTCGTTAATGCCCCCTCGCGGCAAAACGCCGTGAAGGCCCCTTTAAATGCGTTTACGACCCCTTCGAGGCTCGCGCCCTCGCTCAGAACGACGCTCGCGGCAATGTTCAGCGGCTTTTCGACCGCCGCGAACACCTTCGCGTCCGCGCCGATGGGGCGCTTTTCGTCCACGACGCTCTGCGCCGCCGCGACCGCCGCCGCGCTCGCGGCTCTGCCGTCCTGCCCGACCGCGACAATGTCCACCGTCCCCGCGCCGCGCGCGAGGGGCAGCACGCGCACGCGCAGAAGGCCCTCCACCGTGCCGCACCACGCGGCGTAATCGTCGGCGTTGCCGCTCGCGCCCTGCCGCTTGAGGCTTTCGAGCGCGCGGGAGCGCAGCGTTTCGTCGTCCTCGCCCGCGCGGCGCTCCACGCCGCGGTCGGCGCAGACCCTTGTGAGCCACTCCCCCGCCGCGCTCGCAACGAACGCGCGCTCCTCCAGGCCGTCGATCTCCGTACTCCACAGCTCCGCGCAGCCGTCCGCGCAGGCGCGCAGGAGGTCGCCCGCGAAGCTGCCCTCGACCGTGCTGCCCGCGCCCGTGTAGGCTTTTTCCATCGCGGCAAAAATTTCGTCCTTCGTCATGCCGTTTCCGCCTCCGTTTCAAAGGAATTGTACACCGTTTTCACGGTGAAGCGCACCGTCGCGCCGTCCGCGCGGTGCTCGAACGAGAAGCCCTCCACGCCCGTGATGTACGGGCAGACGAGCAGCGTCTCGGTGATGGTCCTCTTGAGCAGGCTCTCGCGGATGCCCGCGTCGCCGCTCCTGCCGAGCAGCGCGGCAAGCTCGTTGCCGTAGTCGCCGCTGTGCGCGCTGTACCTCCAGCGCGCACACCTTGCGTCGAGCGCAAGGCGCACCCAGAGCTTCACGGCCTCGTCGCCCTCAAGCGTGTACGGCTCGCCGCCGCGCAGCGCAAGCGCGCCGCTCTCCCAGTCTACCGCCCACTCCCGGAAAAGCGGGAGCGGGCTTTCGTTTGTCTCGGGGGCCGTCCCCCAATCGGGAAAAATCATCTTCTCTCCTCCCCTACTCCACAAAAAACAGCAGCAAAAAGCCCTCCTCGCACGGCAGGAGCGCAAGCGTCCGCCCCACATCCTCCGCGCGCAGGCTCATGCCCGCCGGACGGAACAGTCCCTCGCTCACCTCGCACCCGCCGACGCGGACCGTCAGGGGTGAGACGCCCGCGAGCGTCCCGAACAGCGCGCCGCCCCCGTCAAGGCTCTTTTCGGGCCGGAGCAGCGCCCACAGCTCGCTGTATACATTCATGCCTCTCCCTCCCAGGTCAGCTCGGTCGTGAACAGCCCGCGCTCCCAGCGGTGCTTTACCGCCGTGAGTGGATACGCGCCGTCCAGTCCGAACTCCTTCCGGTGCAGCTCGACCATTGCGCCGCAGCGGTACCTCAGGTCGCCGCGCACCGTCAGCTCCCCGCGCAGGATACGCCCGCGCAGGCCGCCCTGCGCCTGCGCCGCCGCGTCCCCGCTTTTGCCGAGTACCCGCTGGCGCAGCCCGAAGCGGGCGAGGTCGGTCGTGTTCTGCGCCGTGGCGGCGGCCGCCCCCCTGCGGTCGATGACCGCGCAGCGGTTGACCATCTGCCTTGCGTCCGCCGTCCCGCGGCTCGCGAGCACCGTCTCCTCGGCGATGACAAAGCGCTCCTGCCCCGCCTTCGTGACCGTCAGCGCACCGTTTTGAATGGAAATTTCGCGGTCCTCTCCGACCGCCTGTCGAAGAATGTCGAACGCCCGCACGCCAGCGCCCGCCACCAGCCGCTTCCAGCCCGCAGGGACCTCCAGCGTCCCCACAGGAAGGCTCAGGCGCATCGCCACCGCGCGGCAGATCCCCTCCGGCGACCCGGCGAATACGCCGGACAGCTCGTTCGCCGTCAGGTACAGCCCGCGGTCGCACGCGATAAGCGTCACCGTTTCGACATTTCTCGACACCGCCTGCACCGCGCCGAGAAAGACCTCCTCCCCCGCGTCGCCGAGCAGCCGCACCGCGTCGCCGAGGGCAAGGCTCTCCTTCGGAAAATAGCGGTCGGCCGCCGCCGTGAGCAGCACCGCCGTGAGCGTCGCCGCCGCGTCGCCGCGGCTCTTTTCCAGCGTCACGCTCTGCGCCGCCGCATTGAGCAATATCCCGTTTGCATACAGCTTCACAGCACCAGCACCTTTCCGACCGGTAATTTTCGCGGCTCGGTCACGCCGTTTTTCTTCGCGATCTCGCGCCAGCGCGTCCCGTCGCCGTACAGCTCGCAGGCGATGCCCCAGAGCGTGTCCCCGCGCTTGACCGTCCGCGTTTTCGGCAGCACGCGCTCGTCCGCGCGCGCCGTTTTCCCCGCGCTCTGCACCGCGCCGTCTGCGTCCTTTGCCAGCTCGGACGCGAATTTATACTCGCGCAGCGTCAGCGTCAGCGTGATGTCGCCGTCGCCCTCGCGCAGCGTCTCGGTCACATCCTCGATGAGGAACGCGTCGTTGATGTCGCTGCCGGAAACGATCAGGCGCACGGGGTCGCCGCTGTCCTGCCAGGCCTTCAAAAGCGAGAGCACCTCCGCGCCGTCTGTGCCGCCGTAAAACGGCGAGCGCTCCTCCGGCAGGAATGTCGTGAACGACACCTCGCGCAGCCCGCGCCCGCCCCAGAGATTGACCGTTCCGCCCATCGCCAGCCGCTCCACGCGGTTGCAGTTGGGGCGCGAAACGCGCAGCCGTTCGGGGTTGACTGTAAAGGTAAACTGCTGTTCACCGTTGTTGTGCCAAATCAAAATTGTCCGACTCTTTGCCATATTCCCCCCTATCGCACCCACGCCGCGCGGCGCAGACCGTCGAGCAGCTCCCGCGCGACCCTCTCGGCAAGTTCCGATGTGGTTTCGTGCAGCATTTCCGTGACTTCCGACTTACTTTCGTGCAGCGGATCCCCGCCTGCCGCGTCGTTTTCCGACTCGGTTTCGTGCAGCGTTTCCGCGATTTCCGACTCACCTTCGTGCAGCGCGTTTCCGCTTCCCGCACCGTTTTCCGACTCACTTTCGTGCAGATTCGCTTCGCCCCGCCCGTCGATTTCCGACTTGCTTTCGTGCAGGCCGAGCGCATATCCGCGCTCCGGCGCGGCGCGTTCCGATAAAAACTCCCGTTCCGTTTTCTGTAAACTGCCGTCCATTTTGTCCGAAACCCCAACATTTTGTGGTGCATCGGGCGATTTTTCGGGCAGGACTTGTGTTTTGCCGTCAGGCGGGAGCGGTTCGCCATATTCTGCCAAAAACTCACATGAGGCTTGTCCGCCCGCTTTTTCTCCATGCACGGAACGATGTCGGATTTCCGCGTTTTTTCCCGCTTTTTCCCGCACGGTGTCAGGTCGGAACGCTGCGTCCGCCGTTTTTTTCTGCACGGCATCGCGTCGGACTTCCGCATTTACCTGCACGACGGCAGGTCGGATTTCCGCCTTCTTGTCCGTCTCATGTGAGTCCTGTCCGCCCGCGCCTTCGCCCGTCCCGTCCGCCGTGTGGTCGAACCGCTGACCTCTTGACCGCCCGTTATCCAGCGTGCGTCCGTCCGATGTCACGGCAGGGAACGCCGCCTTTTTGTCCGTGTCCGTGCCGTGCGCCGCGGCTTCACCGGCTGTCCCGTCCGATGCCTCGGAGGAAGCGCCCGTGTCTGCGGCTTCGCCCGCGCCCGCGCTGTCTCCATCTGTGTTCTCCGCAGGCAAGACCTCCGCCACTTTGCCGTTCGTCTCTGTCTCCGTCCAGCCGGACAGCGCGCGCACCGCCTCGGCGGCCTTCGCCGCCTCCGCGTCGGACACGAGCGCCATCACCTGATCGGGGCGGTAGACCTTGCCCGCGCGCAGCAGCGCCGCACCGGCGCCTTGCAGCTCACGGCAGGCGGCATAGAACACCGCGCGGTCGCCGTCCGCGCCGCGCATGAGCCGTTCCAGCTCGCGGACGGGGAGCGCCTCGACCGTCACCGTCCCCAGCGTACCGGCCTCGACCGTCCCTCGTGCGCGGGCGTTGTCCGCCCGCGCCGCGAGAATGTCCCCAAGCGCCATCATTCGCCGACGCCGATGGCGTCAAGGCTCTTGAGTTCGCTCGGACGGAAGGTGAACGGCAGGCTCTGGCCGTTGACCTCGCCGATCTTGTAGTTGATGAACGGCAGCTCCGTGAACGCCACGCCCGCAATGGCGTAGCGCTCCTCCTGCCCGTCCACGCTGTCCGGGTCCTTGAGCGCGGTCGTGATGGTGCAGCGCTTGTCCACGCCGCGACGCGCTTCGTCGAGGACCTCGTAAAAGCGGGTGTAGACCTGCTTGAGCTTCATCGTACCCTCGCCGGAATAGCCGGTGATCTTGCTGTCCACATCCATGCCGAGCTGCACGCGCTCGCGCTGCAGCTTGACCTTGACCGTGATGCTCTCCAGCTCCGCGATCAGCGCGCCGTCCACCCAGACGGACGCGAACGAGCCGGAAAGCGTGCGGTTTGCCTGTAACTGTGCCATATTTTTACCCTCCTTTTACATCGCGATCCTGAGCGTCAGATCCTCCATCGCGTCACAGAACGTCAGGGAAGCCTCCAAAAAGACCTCGCTGCCGGTGTTCGCGCGGAGAATTTCTGCGTCGGACATCTCGCCCGTGTCCGTGCCGTGGCTCTCGAGCCAGCCGCGCTGGCCGGACAGGGACACACGGCACGCGTTGTCCGCCGTCTTGTCCAGCACATCGCCCTCGAGCGCCTTGAAATAGGCGTTGATGGCCGTCACGAGCAGCAGCTTGTTGTCGTAATCGTTCAGCACGCTGCCGATGTAGCCCTCGCGGAAGGTGCGCGTGATGTCCGCGCGGATGAGGTCCACGCCGTCCACGATCTTGATCTTTCGGAACGCCGCGCCGTGCGCGGTCGTGACCGTGGTCAGCGAGTTGACCGCGCGGCCGAGGCAGTAGCCCTCGCCGTTCGGCACAAGGATGAGCTTGCCCGCGTCGATGGCGGCGTCCGCGTCGCTCTGCGCGCCGCAGGAGACGACCTCGCTCAGCTTGGCATAGGTCGCCGAGCGCGTGAGCGGCGTTGCCGCCAGCAGACCCGCAATGCGCGCGGCGTAGTTGTCCGCCGTCACCGCGCCGTCGGTGAGTACGATGTCCTCCGCGCAGAAGTTGATGATGCCCTCGTCGTCGGGCGCCGTCGCGTTCGCCACGACTGCCTTCACGCCGCGGCCCTTGGCGCGCTCGGCCTTGATGTAGCTGATGACCTTCGCCTGCGTCAGGCCGGGAGCGGCAAGGTAGTCAAAGTCCAGCGTGTCGAGCGCGGTAAAGGTGTCTGCCTCATCGCTGCCGATGCGCAGCACCGCCACCTTGCTCGGCGCGGCCAGAAAGCACAGCTTCAGCAGGCGGTAATTTGCCGCCGTGAACTTGCTCTCGTCCACCTCGCTCAGACTGCGGTACACGGCGCTCGCCGCGCCGCCCTTGGTCGCGTCCGTGACAGCCAGCGCCACGACCCCGCGGCTCGAGCGCTTGACGGCGCTCACCGCCGCCGTTTCAAAGGAAATGTAAATTTCCGGTAAACCCATTTCGGTTTCTCCTCCTGTTATCAAATCAGTTGCTTTCGTTCCAATGCAGCACCTGCATCGTTTCGCTGCCCGCGCCGCCGCCGTCCTCCTTGGGCGGCACGCTTCGCGTCAGCGAGAGCGTAAAGCGCAGCTCGTCGCCCTCTGTCTCCAAGCCCTGCGGGGACAGTACGCGCCGCACCTTGCCGCCGCCCGGCACGCCGGAGGGCAGCGCCATCGGAATGCCCCGCAGCAGCACGGGGACCAGCGCCGCGAGCCTTCCGTTTTTGTCCGACCGCTCACGATCGCCCGCACACCTTATGCTCACGCGGTAGCGATGCTCGGCCTGCGCCCCGCCCGCGCACAGCACCGCGCCGTCCTCCCGCGCGTCCACGGTAAGAAGCGGGTACTCGCCCGTGTGCCTTGCGGGGGCGCACACGGCGTGAATGCCGCTCTCCCGCTCCAGATAAGCGCGCACGCCCTCTTTGATGTCGTTCAATTTCTCACCTCCGACTCATGTGAGTCTTGTCCGCCGCCTCCCAGCGGCGTTCCCCCCTTGCAGGGGTGATTCTCTTTGCGAAAGAGAACCACCCCCGCACCCCCAAGAGAACGCAAGGGGCGGGTCGCCCCTTGACTCTCGTACCTTTCTCCTCGAATCACCCCTCAGGAACACACGTCCGTGCAACGGCGCGGCAAAGCCGCGTTTCCATCGGCTTTCGACTTGGTCTGCGCCTATATCCGCTCAGCCGCTCCTGCACATCTGGTACGAAAACTCATGTGAGTTCTGTCCGAAACCCCACCGCAGAGCGGCAGCGGCCGCAAGAAGCACGCCAAATCGAAAGCCGCGCTCAGCTTAGTATGCACTCCTCTGCACAGCGCGTGCAGCATCAGCACAGCAGAGACGGGCAATGGCAGGTCAAGGGCGCAGCCCTTGCGGTCTTGGGGGTTCCAAAGGGGGCCATTCTTCCGCTAAGAATGGC
>ENA-UOJJ01005198-UOJJ01005198.1-human-gut-metagenome-genome-assembly--contig:-CS66-NODE-5198-length-11243-cov-9.537183_pt1 | contig 11243 bp, 8 predicted proteins | sample MGYA00242343_ERZ723890 | MGnify/ENA metagenome assembly ERZ723890 | reverse complement strand
TAAACAAGAAAAAATACATAACATAAAGCCTATATAATAATTACTAAGAATAGCTAAAAATAAGACTATTCCATATAATAATGATTTATTTTGATCAATCAATTTTTCAATACCAAGAAGGAGTAATGGTGCTAAGAAAATTCCATCTAACCACATGACATGAAAATAGTAATTAATGTTATAAGCCATAAGTGCATAACATATAGATACTATTAGTTTTAAAGGTTGTTTTATTTTTCTTTTATCTACATATATGTACATAAATAATGAACTAAGTCCTATTTTTAGTATTATTATAAAGGCAAAAAATATATAAAGATTGCTTTTACTAAAAAAAATAATTAGAAAATTTAGAGGACTAGCTAAATAATAAGCATACGTTCCAAACATTGATCCCCCTATTCCTTTACTAAAAGAATACATCAATGATTGCTTAGAATCTATCACATCTTTAAAATAAGAAAATAAAGGTAAATATTGTCCGTAGGAATCAGAAATAAAAAAAGTTGCTCCTCTTAATTGACATCTTATAATATAAATAAATCCTAAGACAACTATAGGAATTATAAATGCTAACAAATGAAATTTATATTTTTTGAATTTTTGAATCATATTTCTTCACCTATTATAATTTTACATAAATTGTCTAACTTTTGCAACAAAAAAAAATAGCCATAGCTATTTCTCTTAACCAATTATTTAGATAGTGTTAATTCACCAGCAGAAGTTACACTAAATTTTTTACCGCTAACAGTAATAGATCCACCAGTTAATTTACCATTTGTATAAGTTAATGTTCCACCATCACTTGGAGCATCTCCCTTGAAGTTTACATTCATAGATTTATCACTACCATAAGTAACTACTTTTCCAGAACCTGAAATTGTATATGTATCATTTAATAAAGTTATTTCATTATTACTTAAGATTGCTTGTGCGTTAGCTTTTTCTAAAGCATCAATGTATCCGTAAGCACTATTTTTAGCTGCTCCTTCTTTTGCATTGTCAATAACATTTAAAATAATTGGTGTTGCAATTAATGCGATAATTGCTAAGATTACGATTACAGCAAGTAATTCTACTAGTGTAAAACCTTTTTTATTGTTTTTCATTTTTATTCCTCCTCTATTTTATTACGATATAAATATACCACAGCAATTCGACAATAGTCAACTATTTTTTTAATAAAAAATATCTTTTTTATTATTACTGTGTAAACTAACTATCTATAACTACTATCAATATTATTAACTATTTTATTTTTTTTATACAAAAGAAAAAAAGAATTAATTTTTTTTAATTTAATTCTTTTAATTTTTTTATAATTATTTCTAAATCTTTTTTTTCTTTTTCTAAAGTTTTTTTCTCATTTTCAACTAAATTTTTTGGTGCTTTATTTACATAATTTTCATTATTTAATAAATTAGTTCTTCTATTTATACTATTTTGAAGTTTATCTTTTTCTTGTTCAAGTTCTTTTATTTCTTTTTCTTTATTAAGACTTCCGTCATAATAAATAGTTATAATACTATTATCAAAGTTTATTTCTTCTTTACTTAAATTAGTATTATCTACTTTTTCTTGAATATTTTCTAAATTAACTTTTAAAATTTTGCTTATTAAATTTATATTTTCTTTAAACAAATTACTGCTATATTCTATTTTATAATCTTTATTTATATTTTTTTCTAATTTTATTTTTCTTATTTTAGTAATAAGTCCTATAATTTCATCTAGTCTATTTTCAAAAATTTGATTTTCATTATAAATAGGATAACTACTTAACATAATTGTTTCTTCATGTTGTGGTAATTTTAAATAAATTTCTTCTGTTACATAAGGCATAAATGGATGTAATAATTTTAATATATTTGTTAAAACATGAAGTAAAACAGATTTAGTAGTATTATTCATATTATTTTTAGCAAGTTCAATATACCAATCACAAAAATCATTCCAAATGAAACTATAAAGTTCCGTTCCAACTACATTAAATTCATATTTTTCCATATGTGTTCTTACTTTTTTTATAACTTTATTTAATTTAGTTAAAATCCATTTATCACTAATACTTAAGTTATCAAAATTAAAATCTTTTTCTTCATAATCTTCTAAATTCATTAAAACAAATCTTGAGGCATTCCATAGTTTATTAATAAAATTCCAAGTAGAAGCAACTTTTTCAGGATCATATCTAAGATCAGTTCCAGCAGATGTTGTTGTGGCTAAATAAAAGCGTAGAGAGTCACATCCATATTCATCAATAACATCCATTGGATCTACACCATTACCTAATGACTTAGACATTTTTCTTCCTTGTTTATCTCTAATTAAACCATGAATAAGACAATCTTTAAAAGGTCTAGTACCAGTAAACTTTAATCCTTGAAAAGTCATTCTATTAACCCAAAATGGAATAATGTCATAACCAGTTACTAATAAATTATTCGGATAATATCTTTTATAATCATCGCAAGTATCTGGCCATCCCATTGTTGAAAAAGGCCATAAAGCACTTGAAAACCAAGTATCTAATACATCAGTATCTTGTGTCCATCCATCTTCTTTTGGTGCTTCAATGCCTACATATACTTGGTCATCTTTATACCAAGCAGGTATTTGATGTCCCCACCAAAGTTGACGTGAAATACACCAATCATAAGTGATTTCCATCCAATGATTCATTATTTTTTCATATCTTTCTGGAACAAAATTTACTTTAGTATCTTTATTTTTTTGATTTTCTAAAACTTTATCAGCAAGAGGTCGCATTTTTACAAACCATTGTTTTGAAAGATATGGTTCAACAATAGCATCACTTCTTTCACTATGACCTACTGAATGAGTCATTTCTTCAATACTTATTAAAAGATCTTGTTCTTTTAAATCTTTTAATAATTCGTCACGACACTCAAAGCGATCCATCCCTTCATATTTACCGGCATTTTTATTCATTGTTGCATTTGGATTCATAACAATTATTTGTTCTAAATTATGTCTTTTTCCAACTTCAAAGTCATTAGGATCATGAGCTGGTGTAATTTTAACTACACCTGTTCCAAACTCAGGATCAGCATGTTCATCGCCTACAATTGGAATTAATTTATTTACAATTGGAAGAATTACTTTTTTACCTATTAAGTGTTTATATCTTTCATCTTCAGGATTAACAGCTACAGCTGTATCTCCAAATAGTGTTTCTGGTCGTGTTGTTGCGACATCTAAAAATTCATCACTATCTTCAATTTTATATTTTAAGTGGTAAAATGCTCCTTTATCATCTTTATAAATTACTTCTTCATTGGAAAGAGCTGTCATTTGAACAGGATCCCAATTTATGATTCTTTCACCACGATATATTAATCCCTCGTTATATAAATCAACAAATACTTTTTTTACAGCTTTAGATAATCCATCATCTAAAGTAAATCGTTCCTTGTTATAATCTAGACTTAGTCCTAATTTAGCCCATTGTCTTCTGATGTTATCTGCATATTCTTCTTTCCAATCCCATGCATGTTTTAACCATTCTTCTCTATTCATACTACGAGGATCAATATTCATATCACGTAATTTTTTGTCTACTTTAGCTTGAGTTGCAATTCCAGCATGATCCATACCAGGTAACCATAAAGCATCATAACCATCCATTCTTTTATAACGAATCATTATATCTTGTAAAGTTGTATTCCATGCATGTCCTAAATGTAGTTTACCTGTTACATTTGGTGGTGGAATAACTATACTATATGGTTTCTTAGATAAATCACCACTTGTAAAATATCCTTTATTTTTCCAATTTTCATATTTACCTTTTTCTACTTCTAAATGATTATATTTTTTATCTAACATTAACTTCATCCTTTCTACTATTTTTTCTTTTTGCTTCTTTCATTATATCAGATAATCCATTCATTTCTTTAAAAATAATTTTATTTTCTTCTTTTGTTTCAGATAAACCAACACAAGTTTGATATCGTTCAAGAATGAATTGTTGTTCCATTAACCAAGTAATTTGACGATCTGTAATAATCTCAGGCAAATAAAAGATTAGTAAAGAAATTGTGTCCTCTGTTTTGATTACTAAATGGTTCATTTTAACAATTTCACAAGGTGCTCCATTATAATCGTCCAAATCAATTTTAATTTGGGTATTTGGATAATACTTTTTTATAAACTTTTCAATTCCAGTGTTATGAGCATCTTTTCCTGTAATATCTTCTTTAAAAATAGGATTCAGTATTTGATTTTCATCTGGAATAATAATTAAGTTACCTCTTTTCATTCTGTCACCTTCTTCTTACAATATTCTATCAAATGTTGTTTTAACTCTTCTAAACGATTATCTTGTATATAACACTCTAATAAATTGATTTTATCTTCAATAATATGATTGTCTAAAATATATTGATATGTATATTTAAAATTAATATCATAAATAAATCCTAAAAGTCTAAAAATATAGTCTACATCGGTTTTGATAGACTTATCTTGAACAGGTTGATTAGAAAATAAGTTTTCTATTATCTCACTTTTAATTTTAGGATTATTATCCGTTATAGTAAATCCTTGTTCCTTCATAATATCTAACTTATCAGCATCTCTTACAATCTTAGTGAATAAAAGTTTTTCATGATCTCCTGTTTTTTCTATTGTTAGTTTATTATGATTTTTAGTAGTAAATAAAATTAAATCATAATTTTCTATTGAGTTAAAATTCTCTTTTAAAATTAAAGCACCTAAATCACCATGATCAATTGAATGAATATCAGAATAAGTTTGATACTTTTTATATTGTTCAAACCTTCCGATGTCATGAAATAAGCCACATAGTTGTGCGATTTTTATATCTTCATTAACACTAAGGGCAATTTGTTCACAAAAATCCATCACTCGATAAGTATGATGAAATTTATGCAAAATCATCTTATCTTTGTAATCAAATGTTTTAATATAATTATTAAATAGCTTTAAATAGTCTTTCATATTTTCCTCCAAAAAAAAATCACGCCTCATATAAGGACGTGATTACGTGGTACCACCTTAATTCATAGATTACTCTATCTCAAAGTCTTAATGCGACTAACAATATATCTTACTATAATTTCTGATATATAGCTCCCAAGCTACCTTCTAATGATTTATTTATTAGTTTTCACCAACCACTAACTCTCTTCCAAATAAAATCATTGTACTCCTCTTGTTCTTTGCTTTTATTTGATTATAAACTTAATGCTTAAAATTGTCAATAAATAACTCTTCTTATTTTAGCTATAGTTCTATAATTTGCAGGACTAGTTGTTTTAATTCCATCTTTTGGATTAGAAGCGTGTATAACTTTGTTATTTCCCATATACAAAGCTACATGATTAATTCTTGTTCCATTAGAATAAAATAATAAATCTCCAGGTTTAGCATTTGATAAGTTTGAAACTTTCTTTCCATAACCACTTTGTGACCCACTAGTTCTTGGTAAATTATAACCAAAATGTTTATAAACACCCATAGTAAAGCCACTACAATCAGTTCCTTGTGTTAAACTTGTTCCACCATAAACATAAGGGTTTCCTAAAAATTTCTTAGCATAATCTATAACTTTTTGTCTTTTAGAATCTAGTGAATCTTTAATAGTTAATTTAAAACTATCTTTAGCACTTTTATTACTTGCTGATTGAACTGTTATTGTCGTTGTTCCTGTTTTTTTAGCTTTTATTTTACCAGTTGAACTTATTGTTGCTACTGATGGTTTCGATGACTTATAAGTTAATTTTGTATTGCTAGCATTAATGGGCATTGCTTTTGAAGTTACTGTATATTTATCCCCAACTTTCATACTACTTTTTTTTGAAGTTATTACAACTCTTGTTACTTTGATTTTTTTTGTTTTTGATCCTTTTGAGCCTGTACTTGTCGCAGTCGTTTCTTTTAAATCAATTTCCTCACTATCACAATCATTTCCTATTACGCATGATACACAACTAAGCAAATTGTTTTCTTTTTGAAAGACACTTGTTTGTAATATCGTAAATAATAACTGTACTATTGATACTACAAACAAAACCATTACAGCGTATATTATTCTTTTTATAAACATTTTTCTTGATGTTTGCATTTGTTTTTCATCACTTGCTGTTGTTGCTTTTGCCATATCTATCATTCCCATTATTATTAAAATTACAGGAACTATTACTTTTATAATATTTACTATTCTACCTATGAATCTAATCATTACATATGGTACTGATCCAAGGCCTCCGCAATCTACTACTTCCATTGCACTAACAGAGTCTATACTTATTAAAGATATTATTACTGCTATTAACTTTTTTTTGTTTTTCATACTATCACCCACTATTTTTTCGAAAAGCTATAAACCCCATGCCAACCACAATTATTTGAACTAGTACATCTATTTTTATAGTTTTTTGTTAAATTATAAACTCCATCTATTGTATATGTACCATTGTTTGCTCTTTTACCTGGATCCATTAAAATGACTTTACCATCTTTTCCTGGAGCTAGGGCAATATAATGTCCTGGAATATATAAAATTATCATATTTCCTTTTTTTAATTCTTCGCTTATTTGTTTTTTTGCTTTTTTCACTTTGTCACTATTTGTGCCAATATTACCAGCTATTTTAGTTGATTTAAGTCCAAATTTATTTAAAAGTTTTTTATTTGTATACCATGAATCTGATAAAGCTCCTCCACCATGTCCATTGGAACATAACCAATTTGCTACTACTTTAGGATTATAAGAATTATCAACTAGATTAGATGCAACCATTGAAAATGAAACAGCTCCACATCCAGAAGATTGTAAATTTTTCCCTGAGCCACAAAAGGCAACATTACTATATTCACCTTGATTGTAATAGGTAAATCCGCCTATACTACTAGAACTAGATGTAGATCCCATTCCTTCTTGACTTTGATTAGATGTTACCTTCAATTTAAAACTAGCCTTAGCACTTTTATTACTTGATGATTGAACTGTTATTGTTGTTGTTCCAGCTTTTTTAGCTGTTATTTTACCAAAAGAACTAACTGTTGCAACCGATGGTTTTGATGACTTATAAGTTACTCCAATATTTGTTGCATTAACCGGTAAAACCTTAACAGACATAATAAAAGTTTCTTTTTCTTTCATAGTTTCCTTTTTACCCATTATTACAACTCTTGTCACTTTGATTTTTTTTGTCTTTGAGCCTGTACTTGTTGCAGTCGTTTCTTTTAAATCAATTTCCTCACTATCACAATCATTTCCTATTACGCATGATACACAACTAAGCAAATTGTTTTCTTTTTGAAAGACACTTGTTTGTAATATCGTAAATAATAACTGTACTATTGATACTACAAACAAAACCATTACAGCGTATATTATTCTTTTTATAAACATTTTTCTTGATGTTTGCATTTGTTTTTCATCACTTGCTGTTGTTGCTTTTGCCATATCTATCATTCCCATTATTATTAAAATTACAGGAACTATTACTTTTATAATATTTACTATTCTACCTATGAATCTAATCATTACATATGGTACTGATCCAAGGCCTCCACAATCTACTACTTCCATCGCACTAACAGAGTCTATACTTATTAAAGATACTATTACTGCTATTAACTTTTTTTTATTTTTCATACTATCACCCATTACACAAATAAGTATAACAAAATTTTAGCAAAAAATAAATATAATATAAAAAGAAAAAGACTTAAAAGTCTTTTCTTCTAGGAGAGCATTACCATAATAATTAATACTTATTAGTTCACAGTAAAACTACCATCAGTACTACAGTAGTCTGCAAATAACACATGCAGGTAATAGACATGTATTACATTTTTAGTATTTGATTTTTATTTTAGTTTATTACTAGTATTTTCTTCCAATCTTTTATATTCATTTGTATTTATAATGATTCCAATTACAAAAATATATGAAATTATATAAATCCACATCATTAATACAACAATTCCTGATAAACTTCCATATAAAGCGTTATAGTTTGCTAAATTATTTGCATAATAAGAATATATAGCTGTTACTAAAACCCATCCAACTGTTGTAAACGATGCTCCTCTATTAACTAATTTGCTTTTAATTTTTTTATCTGGGGCAAGTGTATATAAAATTTTTACAAAAATAAATATCAACATGAAAGCTACTGGCCATTTTAATATAGCAAATAAATAGTAAATACTTTTACTAATATTTTTAAACATTTCTAGTTCTAAAATAAATTTTAAAATTATATTTCCAAAAGCTAAAAAGACTAAAATAAAGAAAAATAAGTTCATTAATAGTATTGTTAGAAAAAAAGATTTTATACGTCGTTTAACGAAATCTGAATTTTCAACTCCATATAGTGTATTTGATGCCAAAATAATAGCGTGTGGCCCATTTGAAGCAACAATAATTCCTATAAGCATAAACATGATATGATTACTTTCTGTTTTACTACTTAAAAATGGATATAATAAAGTTGATACATCATTTGGAATTAATTCTTCTAAAAAAGTTATTACATCACTCATTGAAAGTGAAAAAAAGCTACCTATGATACCAATTAAAGTAATTATAGGCATTATAGATAAGATCAAAAAGAAAGCAATATTACCTGGTAATATACGCATTTCATCAATCATTATTGTTTTATAAATTTTTTTTAAATATTTTTTCATATAAATTCAATCCCTTATTTTCATAAGTATAGTATATCACAAATTTTAACAAAGAAAAACGTTTTGTTAAACAAAACGCTTTACACTAATCGCTTATTTCTTCTTTGTTACTTTTCATATCAAGTGTTGCTTCATTAATAGCATCATCTATTGTTTTTAGTCCATCTATTATCATACTATAACCAATAGCAGCTCCAAACCCATGACTTAATTCTTTAAATTCTTTTGTTAATTTTCTTATATATGTAATAACTTGTTTTTCATCATAGTTAACCATATATACTAAGAATTCGTTTCCATTAGTACGCATTATTTCAGAGTTTTCTACTTGCGTTGTTATTAATATATTGGCTGCTTGTTTGATTACATTGTCTCCTTCTTCATGACCATAATTATCATTTATATATGCAATGTTATTAAGGTCTATTATCATAATAGTTTGTGGATATATTTCACTTTCATCCCATTTTTCAATCGCACTATTTAAATAATTACGGTTTTTAAGTGAGGTTAACATATCAATATATTTAATTTTATTTTCTTTACTTATGATTGATTTTCTATTTCTCTTAAATGGTTTTTTTACTATAACTGTTATTCCAGCTACGACAACTCCACATCCTATTACAAATCCTAATAAATATTGTAATAAATGATTTTTTACATTTGGAACATACATATCATATGTAACGTTATTTTCAATTTTTTTACCATCTACAAACGATATATAAAAATTGAAAAATTTACTAAATACTTCGTTGTCTTTTATATCTCTTATTGCATAGGAATAATTGTTTTTTAAAGAAAATGAGTAAGCAATTTTGAATTTATCTAATTTATTATGTCTGTATATATCAAATGCTTTTGTATCTATTGCTATAATGCTATCTTCATTTAATTTATCTAATATATTATCAAAGTTATTTACTTCTCTTGTTACTATTCCATATCCTTTAAGGTGTGATACTGCTTGACTTCCTGCTATAACGTATACTTCTTTATCTTTTAATGATGATAATGATTTTATAATAATATCATTGTTTTCATGTGTTACGATTGAAATATTTTCATCTACAGCTGATATAGTATTATAAACATCCATATCAAATTTGTTTTGACTTGATGTATTAAAGAATAAGTCTACTTTGTTTTCATTAAAATCTTTAATTAGATCATGTAATGATTTATATTCTTTATATTTTATTTCGATGTTTGCAAGCGAAGCAAATTGACTCATATATTCATTACTAATTCCAACTAATTTTCCATCTACAGATGTTGAAAATGGTGCATAGCTTATGAATCCATAATTATATTGTTTACTTCTGAATTTTGCTACTTTATCTTCATAGATGTTATTAAAGTTAAAGTAGTTACTTAAGAAATATTTATTATATTGTTCTTTGTATTCATCTTTATACCATTTTTTATAATATTTTTTTATTATTGTATTTAATTTTTTTTCGTTTCCCAATGATAATACAAAGTTTAGTTTTGCATCTGTAATATTATAATTTATATTAAGTTTATTTTTATTTATATAATTTAGGTAAATTGTTTTTGGTACAACTATTGCTTGTACTGAACTATTATTAGAATTTATTTCATTAAATAATGAGGTTTCATTATCAAATACTTTATATTGTATATTTTTATTATCATATAAATAAAAGTTTATGTTTTCTAAATTATTTTTAGTTACTCCGATAGTCATTGCTGGAATGTCTTCTAAGTCATTATATACAACTTTATTCTTGCTGACGATTGCATAGTTATCTTCATATATTGATATATCATTATCATCAGCTTTTTCTTTAATTTTAAATGCATACTCAGGAGTTTCTGTGCTACCTAGATCATAAGATATTTCATTGAATTCTAATCCAGTATCTTTTTCTATTTTTTTTATGAATTCGAAAAATACTCCTTCACCGTCATAGTTAAAAATTGGGATATTATTTATTATTCCAATATCTACAATATTATTTTTATTTTTTTCAATCCATTTTTTTTCTACTATTGTTAGTGTACTTTTTTCATCTTGGTTTAAAAAGAAATAATAAAATACCCATCCTAGTATTAATATTACAATTAAAGTTATACTAGTTATAATTACTTGTTTTTTAGTCATTTTTACCACCTATTCTCTTTATTCTATATGAATAAAATTATTAGTTAGAGTTTTAAGACTTATTTAATTATATGTATTGTTGTTTAATAATATATCATATTGCTCTAACATAGTAAGTAAATTATACTATATATTTATTGTTTTTTCAATTTCTTAACTTAGTTATTCATTCTTTTAACAATTTATTTACATTTATTTTGCATTATATGGATTTTTATTCTTTTGAATTTTTTTTGTTTTTTTGCATAAAATATATTGACAATGTTTAAAATTATAGTATAATTAGAAGTGCCTACTAAGTGCGGATGTAGTTTAATGGTAGAACCTCAGCCTTCCAAGCTGACTACGGGAGTTCGATTCTCCTCATCCGCTCCATTGAGGTTAATACTCGCACACTTAAATACTAGTGTGTGAGTTTTTTT
>ENA-UOJJ01005189-UOJJ01005189.1-human-gut-metagenome-genome-assembly--contig:-CS66-NODE-5189-length-11259-cov-4.798376_pt1 | contig 11259 bp, 8 predicted proteins | sample MGYA00242343_ERZ723890 | MGnify/ENA metagenome assembly ERZ723890 | reverse complement strand
GATGGCCTTTTTGGCGTGCATAACGCAGGCATAGTCGTAGTCTTTGAGCTGCGGGGCCAAGTCGCACAGAAACGCGGCCACATCGCGGCCCTGGTTTTCCACCACGGTCACGGTGACGCTGTGCAGGTTCAAATCAGCAAAGGCCGCTTCGATCTGCGGTTTTTTTTCGGCGCTGCTCGTCGAGATAAAAACGTCCGTCTCCGGCGGGAACTTGGCCGCAAACGCCTTGCTCTGGTCGAGCATATCCATAAAATAGAGGTGCATGGCCAGCGCAATGCGGCGGTTTTTGCAGATACTCTCCGCCGTAACGGCATCCAGCACAGTCGGCTCAATGATGCGGGTCAAGGCCAGGCTGCGGGTGAAGTCGTGGGGGTGCATCGTGCGGATCATGTTCTTCCAGATGAGGGCCATCGGATAGTCTGTCTCATCCCGTAGGTAAGCGTACAGTTCCTGCACCGGCTCCCCCGCTGTATAGTTGAGGTAGGCTTCCAGTTCGTGCATAAAGCTGCGGCGCTTGAACAGCGGACACTTTTTCTCCCGCAGAAGGCGCGTCGGGCAGACGAGCAGCGGATAGTCGGTGAACTCTTTCAAATCGTCGGTCTTGACATAGACGTCCCACTTGAAGCCCTTATCCTCAAACTGTTTGGTGAACACGGCCTCGTACCGCTGCACCGAGTCGGTGTAGCTTTCGATCATCGGCATATTGTCCCAATAATTTTGCAGTTCAGGGGCCTTGACAAAGCGCTGGCGGTAGACGATGAAATGGGACTGGATGTGCACCGGCAGATAGTTATAAAGGTGCTTGCCCTTGAAGGGGTTCGACTTTGCGCCGTGGTGGATAGACAGACCCCAGAAATCGAGATCCTGATTTTCCCACATGGCGTCAAACATTTCCTTGAGCGGGCGCACCGGACCCATCAAGGTCGAGTTCGTCATGACGATCTCGTCAAATTCAGTGAGCTTCGCCCAGCCGTAAGAATCCAGCGCCGTTTTGTAGGCCCAGACGTCGAGGCCCTTGTTCTCGCGCACGATGATGTTGTCGGTAAACTGTTCAAAGGCCGCGCGGCCCTGTGCGCTGAGCTTGCCGTTGCAGACGACGACCAGCTCGGTCAGGTTCTTATTCAGGTCAGCGAGATAGTAGGTGATAAAATCATCCACATCGCCGTTTTTTTCGTAAAAGAAAAAGATGCCCAATCGTTTCATTGCGTTTTTCCTTTTATGCTCTTTTATGCTTTTTTGTAGGTATCCATGGACAGAATCTTATTGATCTTGGCCGGGTCGCCCCAAGTGCCCGGGCTGTCGTAGGGGCGGTCCGGGAATGCGCCGTAGTTGAGCCTGATTTTATAGTTTTTGTCTTTGAGGAACTGCTCGACCCGCTCGGCCAGGCTCATCGGCTTGCCGGTGCAGACGTTGATAATGCCATTGATCTCATCCTGCACGCTGGCCGCCACAATCATGTTTGCCAACTCGTCCACATCGATGAAATCATAGAGGTTCTTGCCGCTGGTGAACGGAAAGGTCTTTTTGCCGTCCTGCTCGGCCTGGGTGATTTTTGCAAAAATGGAGCTGCCGTGGGCTTCGTCGCCGGTGATATAGTAGGCCCGCAGCCAATGCAGCTTGCAGGGGGCATCCGCCAGCGTCAGCATCATGCTTTGGCGCAGGGCGTTTTTGGCAATACCGTACTGGCTCTGGGGCTTGCATGGCGTGCTCTCGTTGATAGCCCCCTCCCAGTAGCCGACCTCGTGCATCGTGCCCATGATGCTCAAATCTTTGAGACCGCCGTCGATGAGGGCGTTCAGGAACACGATATGGCTGGACAGATCCTTCATGTGGGCGGGCGAATTGTGGCGGAAGCCGTCGCGCCAGGCCAGATGGATGCAGATATCCGGGCTGCCCAGTTTGCGGTACAGGTCAGCGTCGCCGTTGAACAGCGGCACATCGCAGAACTCGGCGCGCTCGTCCACGCCTTTAAAGTTGAAGTCTGCCGCAATGACCTTATAGCCGCGATCCAGGGCATTTTTGACCACATGGCGGCCGATATACCCGGCCGCGCCGGTGACAAGAATCGTTTTCATAGTTGTACCTCTCTGATGGTCAGCAAATCGTACAGATTTTGCAGCCGCAGCTGGTATAAGAGCAGCGCGGCCGTCTGCTTTTTATTGTTCCCTGCATCGTGCAAAATGTCAAGCATTCCGCCTGGGTATGGGGCCAGAACTTCCCGCAGGGTGCGCCACGCCTGCCGACGCAGCGGATCGGGGGCGCGGGCATCCCGCAGCTGGTGCATCAAAAATGTCACGGCCTGGGCGCGGCGGTTTTTCCACACAGCCTGCATTTCGTCGGGGCTGCACCAGCGCTGGGCGGCGTGAAATTCCGCCTCCATCCAGGGTTCCAACGCCCGGATGCGCCCCATAAGTGCCTGCGCCGTCCGCGCGCAGGAGGTGCTCTGCGCCCCCTCAAAGTGGCGGTAGACTACCTGCGGGATGTAGACCGCCTTGCAGATGCGTCGGTAGGCCGCAGCGTTAAAGACGAAATCCTCCAGGCCGAAGCTGCACCTCTCATTAAAGCGCAGGCCCAACAGCGCTGTGCGGCGGTAAAGGGCGTTCCAGACAAACTGCGGGCCGCTGTTCTCCAAAAAGGCACCATAGCCGCCCTTGCCCAATTCTATTGTGCAAGGCTGCCCGGTGGGATGCCTCTGCTCGGCAAAGGTGCCGTCCGGGCGCTGGCGCAAAAGCTCATACCCGCCGCGCACAATGTCGGCGTGGGAATCCTCTGCAGTCTGCAAAAGCAGTTTAAGTGCCCCCTGCCAGAACAGATCATCGTCGTCGCAGAAGGCGATAAACTCGCCGCCCGCGGCTTCCAGCCCGCGGTTGCGGGCCGCGCAGATGCCAGCGTTTTTCTGGGTGATGACGTGGATGCAGTCGTTCTCGTTGGCAAGCACATGGCAGAGCCGGGCCGTGCCGTCGGTGGAGCCATCGTTGACGATGATGATTTCCATCCCCGGCACCTGCTGGGAAAGGATGGACTCCACGGCGGTGCGCAGGGTCTTTTCGGCGTTGTAGGCCGGTAAAATGACGCTGATTTTTGCCATGGTATCCCTCCTTTCCCGATTATTTTTTGAGTTTCAGATAGATTTTCCCGTAGGGCAGCGGCAGTGGGGCCAGCCGCTTTAAAAAGCCGATTTTCCACCGCGCTTCTGCCAGATCGCGTTTTACATCCCTGGGGTGGGCCAGGTAGTGGGCGGCGCTCTCGGGGGCGGCCAGCGGATACACACCGCCATCCTCGACAGTCAAATCTCCCAGCAATTTTACCTGTAAAGCAGTCGGGCTTTCCACCAGCTGCAAAAACGGTGCAATGGCCTGTTCCGGCGGGATGGGGCAATCATGCAGCACGCTGTCCTGCCAGGCAGCAGCGAAGTTCCGCACGCCCTGTTGGATACCCGCCAGCAGCGGCGCGACAGGCTGGGACGCCGCGACCGCTTCTATTTTGTCCTCTGCCGCCCGATAGCCGAGCGTCGCGCCAACATCCTCAGAAATGAGTCGTTCCAGCATCGGCTGACCTGCCCAGTACAGGCGCGGAGCGGGCTGACCGCCGAACAGGAACACCTCGGTGCGCGTCTCGTCAAAGCGTCTGCGCAGGCGCTCGTCTGCCGAGAGCTGCAAGCCGTGCAGCTGCACGCCCAGCAACCGTTCCAGCAGCAGCTGGGTCGTGCCGCCGCTGCCGATATCCACCAGGATGTCCCCCGCCCGCACACCCATTTGGCGCAGGTAGGAGGTCACGGCCTCGGCGTTTTCCGGGGCGGGCAGTTTTTGCAAAAAGACATCCAGTTCTGCGGTGTCCGGAGCTTTCAAGTCAAATTTTTGTACAGCCAGTTCCGGCAGGCAGACTGTACCGCAGTAGGCGGCGATCTGCGCCCCGGTCAGGCTTTGCCGTGGCAGTGCCGCCCTCGCACTGGCATAATCCCTCGCCGCCAAAAACGCCGGGGCCAGGCTGCGGCGGGAGACCCGCAAATATTCGGTCTCTTCGTCCGGGTACAGTGCGGCGTATACTGCGCACATCAGGTACATATCCCGCGCGAGGAAATAGAGTTTCGCGTCCGGGTGCGCGGCACGGCGTTCATGCAGCCAGCGGCAGTAGGCCGTAGCCAGCGGCCCCAGCACCGAAATGCCCAGCGCCTCCCCCGCCGTTTTGCACAGTTGTAACCGGTTTTGTATAAAGGCATCGAGGTCAGACGCCGGGGCGGGGCCTGTGGGCAGATGCCACGAAGCTATCCCTGCCAGCGCGGCCCCGGCCACATCGGCGCGCCAGCTGTCCCCGATGAAAAGCACCCGCCTGGTGTCCAGTTCCGTCTCGTGCAAAAACTGTTTGAACAGTCTGCCGCTGCGCTTCTGCACACCGTAGGTGCAGGAGACGAAGCCCCCCGCAAACTGGGTGTAGCCGCAGCGGCGCAGCATGGCGTTGATCTGCGTCTGCGGCAGGTACATATCGGAAATATAGTAGAGTTTTTTGCCCTGCTGCGCCAATTTCTGCACGGCGGCCTGCACCGGTGCGTAAGCCGTGCAGGCGGCCAGCTCGGCAGCGCACTCCTGCGCGGGGTCATAACCCGCAAGGCAGGGCCGGGCGTAGATTTCCGCCAGCGTTACTTCCCCGCTTTTGGCGGCGCGGGCTTCGCGCTCGGCCCGGGTGCGGGCGGTATAAAACGCCTCGCCCCGCAGGCGGAAAAGATTCGTCGGCGCGGCAGTATCACGCTTGATGAGCGTGTCAAACACGTCGAAAGCGACCGCGTCATACCGGGCGGCCATATGGCAGATGTGTTCCGTTAGATTCATGGCAGGTACGGTGTCTGCGGGTGGAACTTGCCCCCCGCAGCAAAGCCTTTCCAGATGATTTTGATGCGTTCGGCCCGGCTGCCCTGGCCGTCGCGCAAAACCTGCACGGTGTGCCAGGCATCCTTTGCCAGCAGCCACAGCCAGCCGATGACTCCTTCCCGCCGGTAGAGCACGACATCATTGCGGTAAAAGTAGCGGTATCTGGCCCAACGGGCGGGCACGTCCTTCGCGATATTCACCACGCCGGGGTTCTGCATGGCGTGCACGACCCGACTGGATGGCACGACATAGCAGGGCTTTTCGCGGGAAATGCGGCGGGTGTACTCCCAATCGTCGGACCAGATGAAGAACTCGGCGATGGGCAGGCCGAACTGCCGCACGGTCTCGACGCGCAGAAACAGCGAGACAAAGCTCGCCATCACGGCGGGTATCTCGCCTTTGCCGTCGCCGAAACCGTCGATATCGCGGTACATCGTCTTGCGCTGGAGGTTCATAGGCTGGTCGGCACCATCCGGGGCCAGGGCGCGGCCAGACAGCCAGCCGTAGTCCCCACCGTGGGCAGCGTCCGCCGCCAGCAGGGTTTCCAGCGCCGTGGGCGTCGGGAGTGTATCGTCGTCCATGATCCAGACTGCCTTGCAGCCGAGGGCCGCAGCCTCCCGGATGCCGTAGGCAAAGCCGCCCGCACCGCCGAGATTTTTGCCCGGATTACGGCAGACAAGCCCAGGCATATCCAGCGTTTTCAGGTAGTCAGCGGTACCGTCGGTGGAGGCGTTGTCCACCACCAGCACCGTAAAGCCCCGCACGGTCTGGGCGCACAGGGCGGCCAGGCATTGTTGGAGCAGCACCAGCCGATTGTAGGTCACGACCACAGCCGTGACGGCGTTTGCGTCAATCATCTTTCTTCGGGAAGAATTTGCGCTTGAGGAAGGCGGTGCCCTTGTGCAGCCAGTTCTGGTGCTCCATATAGACGATGTCCAGTTCCTCAAAGCTGATGTTGTTCGTGATAAGCCAGGCATCGAGCAGACGTTCGCTGACAAAGCCAAAGACGCGGCGGTCATTGACCGTGTAGCCGGTCATGTCCAACTCTTTTTCCAGCTCAAACAAGATATCAAACAGCCAGGTGCAGTAGTGCTGCAAAAGCTCCTTTTTCATGACGAACATATTGAAGTGGTGGCCGTGCGTCTTGGACATATACAGATCATACGCGGGCAGATACTCGGGGCATTTGCGCGCAATGATGGCTCGGGTCGTTTCCAGATCCCGCTTATGGTGGGCGTGGATGTACTGGGTGTAGTTTGTCTCGATGAAATAGTGGCGTTCTTTGGGCAGCACCACGTTGGTGGTCGCCAGGATAGAGCACAGTTCCTCGTGACTGATGACGCGGCTTTTCTTGGCAGCAAAGCGGCTTTTGCGGCGGCTGGCAAAATAGCGGCGGTAATGCACAATGCCGATATAGTCGGAATCAATGTTGTGCGCGGCCCAGTACAGGCCGGTCAGCTCACAGAAATTTGCATTGCGCTCCGAGATATTTTTGCCGGTATCATCGCCGATATAGCCGATGGCCGGATGGATGGCATGGCCCATCTGTACCGGCAGATACATCGGATCATCCGGCACCCAGTACGGTTTATGCGTTGCTACGATAATGGTGGTCTGCAATATAGTCTACCCGCCTTAAAATACTTTCCTATACTTTCTCACATAAGGGTTTTGCTAAACTTATAGTATAGCGTTTTTTTGCAGGAATACAAGTTACAGAATGGTAAAATGCTTACTCGCCCTCGCTGTCGAAGGATTCCTGTTCTTCGGCCAGCTTTTCCCACTCGTCGTAAAGTTCCTGCTGGTGGAAACGAGTGTCGTCCAGTTCATCACATTTGTCCCGCAGCAGCAGATGGTCGCGCAGAACCTCGGGGTCGTTGATTTCGTTTTCCAGTTCAACGATGTGTGCCCCCAGCTCTTCGATCTCTGTTTCCACTTTCTTTAAGCGGGCGCGAACCTCGGCGCGGCGCTTGCGCTGTTCCTTGCCGTAGGCCTGCTTTTTGGCAGTGTCCTCGGTTTTCTGCTGCTCTTGGGTTTTGCCCGCCTCGCGGTTTTGCAGCGCTGCAAAATTCGGGTAAAACGTCGCCTTACCGTCCTCTAAATACATGATGGGGCAGCCCAGCGTCTGCATCAGATAGCGATCGTGGGTGACGAGCAGCAGCGTGCCGGTGTAGGCGGCCAACGCCTGGGTCAGGCTCTCGCGCATGTAGATATCCAGGTGGTTCGTCGGCTCATCCAAAAACATCAGGTTCGGGCGTTCAAGGGCCAGCTCAGCAAAGCGCAGGCGGGCCAGTTCGCCGCCGGAGAGGGACGCGCAGTCCTTAAAGACTTCCTCGCCCCGGTAGCCGAAGCGTGCTAGATGGCTGCGGACTTCCAGCTCGGTGAAGCGGGGATACTGGTTCCAGATGGCGTCAATGACGCGGCCTGCGCGGCGGGCCTGCTGCTGGGTGAAGATGCCGGGTTTGGCCCCGCTGCCCAAACGCACCATGCCGCCGGAGGGGCGGCGCTTGCCGTCCAGCACCTGCAAAAGCGTCGATTTGCCCGCGCCGTTGGGGCCGGCAATGACGAGCTTGTCTCCGCGGTGGACAACGTAATCCAGTGCATCGATGAGGGTGCGCTCGCCGATGTGTACGCTCAGGTTTTTCATGATGACCAGTTCGTCATACGGCTCAATGTCGTACTCAAAGCGGAAGTTCAGTTCCCACGCCTCGGCGGTGGGTGCCTCGACGATTTCCAGTTTCTCCAGCTGCTTGCGACGGCTCTGGGCCATCTTGGTGGTGGAGGCACGGACCAAGTTGCGGTCCACATAGTCCTGCAATTTGGCAGCCTTTTCCACGGCGGCGTCATGCAGTTTTTGCTGGCGCTCGTCAGCGGCTTCGCGCTGGGGCAGGTAGGCTGAGTAGTTTCCGCGGTAGGTCTTGATGCTTTTGCCGCGAAGCTCCCAGATACGGGTGCAGACAGCGTCAAGGAAATAGCGGTCATGACTGACGACCAGCACCGCACCGCGGTAGGCCTTCAGGTAATTTTCCAGCCACTCCATCGTTTCCAGGTCCAGGTGGTTCGTCGGCTCGTCCAGAATCAGCAGGTCAGGGCGTTCCAGCAGCAGCCGCGCTAGGCGCAAGCGGGTCTGCTCGCCGCCGGAAAGCACGCCCGCGGGCTTCGCCCAGGTGTCAACGGGAAAGCCCATGCCGTTGAGGACCTTTTTGATTTGGGTGTCCATGTTATAGGCATCCATGGCGTCGATAACGGCGGTGCAGTGGGCAATCTTTTCGGTCAACCCGGCGTTGTGCGGGTCGGCAGCCAGCTGTTTTTGCAGGGTTTCCATCTGCTGCATCGCGTCCAGCGCCGGAGTGAACACCAGTTTCATCGTGGCGTAGACATCCAGCGCTGGGTCGAGCCGGGCGTTCTGTTCCAGATATCCGGTCGTCACGCCGGTGCCGAAGGCGGCGTCGCCCGCGTCGGGCAGACTCTCGCCGCACAGAATACGCAAAAGCGTCGTTTTGCCGGTGCCGTTTGCACCAATAATGCCGATGCGGTCGCCGCGCTCGACGCCCGCGTTCACATCCCGCAGTACCTCGTGTTCGCCGAAGCTCTTGCCCAGGTTTTGCAGTTCCAACAACATATACGGTACATCCTCAATTCCAAAATGATGCCGCCGCCTTTTGCGGGCAGCGGCAGTGTGCCCCGGTTTTTACAGCAGGGCTTCGTTGCTGTGACGGCGGTTGCGCACGCCCAAGTTTTCCAGTTCCTCCGGCTCCATCACAATGCGATACAGTTCCTCATAGGAACCGACCGTAAATTTTGGCGTGATGCCGGTCTTGTTTTCCACATTCCCGGGGTTGAACCAGCAGGTGTCCACCCCGGCGTTCATGCCACCTTTGATATCGGCCAGCAGGTCATCACCGACCATCAGCACGCGGCTTTTGTTCGTGATGCCCAAATCGCGGAAGGCGTGCTCAAACAGCTTGGCACTGGGCTTGGCCGCGCCTACCTTCTCCGAAATATAAATGCCGTCCATATAGCGGTCAATGCCGGAGGCTGCAATACGGGACTCCTGCACGGCGGCAGCGCCGTTGGAGACGATGGCCAGCGTTGCCACCTCGCTGAGTTCTTCCAGCGCGGTCAGGGCACCGGGCAGAAGATCGGCGTGGGTCGCCAACAGTTCTTCATAGCGGTCGTTCATGGCCTTGCCTTTGCCGTTATCCGGTAGCTGCATGGCCTGCATAAAGCGGGAAAAACGAATCTGGAACAGTTTTTGCTTGTTCAGCTGGCCCTTTGCCAGCGAGTCCCACAGCTCGCGGTTGACCTTGTGGTAGGTCTCGTAGGCGGCCTCGTCGTGGGGCAGCTCGTACTCGGCCAGCATATCGGTCACAGCCTGGCGCTCGGCGGCGTCAAAGTCCAGCAGCGTATTGTCAATGTCCAGTAGGACACAGGTGTAAATTGCCATTTCTTGTAACCTCTGTCGCGTTTTATTCTGCGGTGGATTCCGCCTGGCTCTCAGGCGCAGAGGCCGGTGTGGCGGTCGGCTCCGGCGTGGCGGCAGCCGTGACCGTCAGGATAAAGACGCTCTCGGTGCCGTTGTTAGCGGCGTGGATGCGGTAAGTGCCCGGCTCGTTGGCGGTGAATGTCACCTGGTCGCCGGTGGCTTTCCAGGACGTTTCCTCGCAGCCCCAGACTGTATCACCGCTGCCGTTGGCGACGGTCGCAGTCAGGGTCGTGCTCTGGCCCGCGGTCAGGGTGCTGTTGCCGCTGATGTTCACCGTCGCGGCGTCGGCCTCCACAGTCACGGTCAGCTGCGCGGTGGAGAAGGTCCCGTTGATCTCGATGCCCGCTTTGAGGGTGTAGGTTCCGGCAGCGTCGGGCGTAAAGGTCAGGCTGCTGCCGTTTTTCTCCATCTCGTCATTGATGGACCACTGCACATTGGTGGCGTCGTAGGCCTTACCGCCCAGCTTGACGGTGGCGTTGACGGTCAGGCTCTCGCCCTTCTTGATCGTCGTGTCGCCCTTGTCCAGCGTCAGTTCGACACGGGCGTCGTTGAACATGGCCTTGACCGAGATGTCCTTCGTCACGTTGTCATAGCGGGTCGCAGTGGTGATGCCGTCGCTCCACTTGTAGAATACAAAGCCGTCGGCGGCTACCGCCGTCACGTTGACACTGGTGCCGGAGTCCGCCTGGATCTCCACGCTGGAAACGCCGGTTTGGCCGTTGCCGGTCAGGGTGCCCTTGGCGCTGTCCTCCACCTCATAGCTGGCGGTGAACTTCGTCGGGGTGGCGGTGGGAAGCGGCGTGCTGGCCGCGCCGCTGGTGGACGAGGCGCGCTGTGGGATGTCGCTGGTGTCCGGGCGGCTGTCCATCGTGTTATAGGCGTGGGACTTGGCGTATTCCAGCAGGGCGCGGGCGCCGGAGGCGCTGTACCCATTGGCTTCCATGTAGCTGTTTTCGGCAAAGCCGCGGCTGTTTTTCAGGGTCTCGGCACTGTTCAGGTATTTGAAGCCCATGTCGCTGCAGGCCACGGCAATGGCCTGGTTGAACTGGTCAATGTAAGTCTGGGTCTCGGCGGCGTTGGCACTGTCCTCGGTGACAGGCGGGATGGACACCGCGATGATATCCGCATAGGAGTAGGCCGAGTGGATGTTCTGCAAGAACTGCTTGTAATCGGCAATGAAGGAATCCACACCGACCGTTCCGTCCACATCGTTGGAGCCCAGCTGCACAAAAACACGGCGGGCTTTCATCTTGGGGATTGCCTGCGGGATCGTGTAGTTGTTGGAGTCTGACGCAAAGTTTACGCAGGCCGTGGACAGCGCCTTGGCGGTTTGCAGCCCCTCCTGCCCCGCAAACTGGTTCAGCGTGATGCGGGCGTCCTTTTGCAGCGTGACAGCATACTGATCGCCCGCAAAGACACTGGCGGTAATATAGGCATCATCCGCCGCAGCCTGGGGCAGTATAGCCTCCAGCGATGTATCCAGCGGGTAGGCGTCCTTATCATAGGCGCTTGCACCGCCGGTAAAAAGGCCCAGCTTGCCGGGCAGTACCCAGGCGACCACAATGCTCAGCACGATAGCCAACGCACACAGCGCCAGCACCACACACGCCTTGCGCTGGGTGGGGCTCATACCTGCTTTTTCCTCATAACGTTCGCGGCTCATAGGGAACGAGTACCTCCTTAGTCTATGGCAAGTGGGAGCCACAAGGCCATATCCCACCTAGTATACATATTAGAGATTATATCATATTTAGCGGGCTTTGAACATCATTTTCAAAAAATTGTCACGTATTACAATTTTATTACAAAGAGAATGCCCGGGATGGTGCATCCCGGGCAAAATTGTGGATTACGAAAGCAGCATACGGTCGTTGGCAAAATAGCCGTAGCTGACCTGCTCAAAGCGCT
>ENA-UOJJ01005187-UOJJ01005187.1-human-gut-metagenome-genome-assembly--contig:-CS66-NODE-5187-length-11263-cov-4.761867_pt1 | contig 11263 bp, 8 predicted proteins | sample MGYA00242343_ERZ723890 | MGnify/ENA metagenome assembly ERZ723890 | reverse complement strand
CCGTGTATATAATAATAAAGATGTGGAATTTCTGGATGTACGGGATTCCTCCGGCATGCGTACGTATGTCCGCTCACTTTGTTTTATCCTATATAAGGCTGTCAGCGAATTGTTCCCGGAAGGGAAGCTGTTTGTAGAGCATCCCGTATCCAAGGGCTATTTCTGCAATCTCCGCATCGGACGTCCTATTGAGCTGGAAGACGTGTCGGCAATCAAGAAGCGGATGCAGGAAATCATAGCCGAGGACATCCCTTTCCGCCGTACCGAATGCCATACCACCGAAGCCGTACGGGTATTCAGCGAACGGGGAATGAACGATAAGGTAAAGCTGTTGGAAACCTCCGGCTCTATATACACCTATTATTATACATTGGGAGATACGGTAGATTACTATTATGGTAACCTGTTGCCCAGCACAGGTTTTATCAAGCTGTTCGACATCGTAAAATATTATGACGGTCTGCTGCTGCGTATCCCCAACAAAGAAAACCCGACCGTACTGGAAGAAGTGGTAAAACAGGAAAAGATGCTTGATGTATTCAAGGAACATCTGCATTGGAACTACATCATGGGACTAAGCAATGTAGGCGACTTCAATCTGGCATGCGAAGCCGGACATGCAACCGACCTCATTAACGTAGCAGAAGCCCTTCAGGAGAAAAAGATTGCTCAGATTGCCGATGAAATCTATCACCGGGGAGAAAACGGCGACCGCGTAAAGCTCGTATTGATCTCCGGCCCTTCTTCGTCCGGAAAAACGACCTTCAGCAAACGGCTTTCGGTGCAACTGATGACCAACGGCCTGCGCCCCTACCCCATTTCTTTGGACAATTACTTTGTAGACAGGGAAGACACCCCGCTGGACGAAAACGGCAATTATGACTACGAATCTCTCTACGCCCTCGACCTTGAGCTGTTCAACAATCAATTGCAAGCTTTGCTACGGGGAGAAGAAGTGGAACTTCCCCGATTCAACTTCACATTGGGCAAAAAAGAATACAAGGGAGACAAACTGCGCATTGACGAGCACACCATTCTTATATTGGAAGGAATCCATGCCCTGAATCCGGAGCTCACTCCGCAGATTCCTGCCGAAAACAAATACAAAATTTATGTATCTGCACTGACCACCATCTCACTGGACGATCACAACTGGATTCCTACTACGGACAACCGCCTGTTGCGCCGCATCATCCGCGACTTCAACTATCGGGGATATTCAGCACAAGAAACCATTTCGCGCTGGCCCAGCGTACGTGCCGGTGAAGACAAATGGATATTCCCCTATCAGGAAAATGCCGATGTCATGTTCAATTCCGCCCTCTTGTTTGAATTTGCCGTACTGCGTTGCCATGCAGAACCTATCCTTACCAGCGTACCGCGCAACTGTCCGGAATACGCCGAGGCCTACCGGCTTATGAAGTTCATCAAATACTTCACTCCGGTACAGGATAAGGAAATTCCGCCGACATCCCTGCTCAGGGAGTTCTTAGGCGGCAGTAGTTTCAAATACTAACCCGACACCCAAACAATCTCTTTGTCCGGAACCGGCAAACAGCTTCGGTCCGGACAAAAATTCCTGCCATACCAAACATTCTGTTAATTCTGACAGGGAATTACAAACATCCGCATACAACAGACAAAGAAAACTTTAACTTTGTAGGCAAACAAAACAAATCCGGTTATAATGAAAAAAAGCATTTCCATACTTCTTGCGGTTCTCCTTTGCCTGTGTACCCAAACATTTGCACAAAACCGCGCTGATGAACTGATGAAACAGGCACAGGAAAATCTGGCAAAGAAAGAATACATCAAGGCACGCTATCTCTTTTTACAGGCTTACAATGCCTTCGCCACGCAAGAAAACTATGCCCAGGCTGTAAAATGCGGTGTAAATGCCAGCGCCCTCTATCACCGGGAGAATTATTATAAAGAAGCATTCGAACTGCTGCGCAATGCCGAACTGCTGGTAAGAACCGGCGAACAAAAACTCAAAAAGGACTTTCCTGATTTACGTTTCCGCATCAACAAAGAACGTCTGCAAATGTACATCAGCCTCAGAAACCCCACCCGTGCCAAAGAACAGTTAAACAGACTGGAAGAAACAGCCAAAGCTGCCCAAAATGACTCTCTAAGCAATGACTTTCTGTATACCCAAGCCAGCTATTACTACACTTTCGGCATGAATTCGCAGGGAGATACAGCTTTCAAGAAACTGATAGAACAGTATAAGCAACAAAGCAACTACGCCAAAGTGGATGAATGCTATCAAAATCTCATAAACATTGCCCTTCGGGCAAACGATACAGAATTAATGGCGCGTACTTACGACAAATACATTACTTGGACAGATTCTGTTAAAGCACTCACTGCACAGAAGCAACTGAATGCATTTAAAAAGAAATACAATTAAAGTCTGACAATCATTCAGGAAAAAGACGACTCTCTTTCCTCCAAACAGCATATCATCACCGGTCTTTGCGTCCTGGCAGCCGTTTTAGCGGCAGCATTAGTGGCAGGAGCCATCATATTACTACGCTTCATCCTACTGACACGCAAACAAAAGAAAGCAATCGGCATTGCCAACGAACACAATGAACTGAAGACCGAATTCATCCAAAATATCTCCGCCCAGATGGAGCCTACACTGGATACTCTCGACCCGAAGCTGCCCGGCGTACAGGCATTGCGTACTTTCTCCGCTCACATACAAGAGCTGTCCGAACTGGAAAACAGCCTATCAGAACCGTATGAAATGCAAGAAGAGAATATTTCGGCCTTCTGTGAAAACGTTATGAACAAAATACGCGGCAAAGTACAAGAAAATGTATCCCTCATTGTCAATGCTCCCAAACTGAACATAAAGATTAATCCGGAACACCTGGAACGCATCTTACTGCATTTGCTTGAAAACGCGGCCGAATACACCCCCGCCGGCGGAAAAATAGGGCTGGACTTCAAAAAACGCGGCGCCCATACACATCAGTTCATCATAAGCGATACAGGCTGCGGCATCGCCGAAGAACAGCGCGAAAACATATTCAAGCCTTTCACCGCAGTAAAAGACCTGACGCAGGGCGATGGTCTGGGATTACCCATCTGCGCGCTGATTGCCACCAAAATGGATGGCAGCCTTACATTGGACAGTAGCTATGCGAAAGGCACACGGTTTGTATTGGAGCTACACACTTAAAAAAATGAGAATTAAAAAATTGAGAGTTGAAAATGAGTGCCGCCATTGTGCTACACGGTAATTTTCAACTCTCAGTTATCTTTAACTATCTCAACGCTTCCACTTCTTCCGGTGTCAGCGGAATCTTTTTGCCTAAACGGCGTGCACCGGTTTCCGTTATCAGATAGTCTTCTTCATTGCGGATACCTCCGAAGTTGCGGTATTCTTCCACTTTATCATAATTGATGAAGTCTTTAAACTTCTTCTCTCCTTTCCAAAGGTCTATCAGTTCGGGGATAAAATAAATGCCCGGCTCAACGGTATGTACAAAACCCGGTTCCAGAGGAATGGCAAGACGCTGGCTCTTACGACCGAACTGCGTACTCTTAGGCTGACCGTTGTAACCGACCCAAATCTCGCCGAGGTTTTCCATATCATGCACATCCAGCCCCATCATATGCCCCAATCCATGAGGATAGAACAAGGCATGTGCGCCTTCGCGTACAGCATCTTCGGCATTGCCTTTCATCAAACCGAGTTCTTTCATGCCCTCTACCATTACGCGGGCGGAAAGGTCGTAAACATCCATATAAGGAATACCCGGACGAAGCGCTTTGACAGCCTCCAGATGCATTGCATTCTGAATTTCATAAACAGCCCGCTGACGAGGGGTAAACGTTTTATCGGCAGGAACGGTAGAGGACATATCGCCCGCATAACCCGACTCTACTTCCGCACCGGCATCAATCAGGAATAAATCTCCCGGCTTCACCTTATTGCCATGATAATGATTGTGCAAAGTCTGTCCGTTGACGGTGGCAATCGTTGCAAAAGAAAGCTCGCAATTATTGGATTCGGCCACCCGATTCATTTCTGCTACGACTTCGTATTCGTACATACCCGGACGAAGTACTTTCATAGCTGTAATGTGCATATCAGCCGTCACATTACATGCCTTTTCTATCTCTTCTACTTCTTCGGCAGACTTATAACTGCGTTGTGCCACAATTGCACGGATAAATGGAACAGAACCTTCCTGGCGTGCAGGCGGAATGCCCAACCACTCCATCAGTTTCAATTTATGCTCCGCCCTGTAGGGAGGCAGGTAATGCACTGTCTGTCCCTTGCGCACTGCTTTATGCAGATAGTTCATGATTTCGGCAGAAGGCATTACTTCCGTTATGCCCACACGCCCGCTTTTCTCTTTCAGGGTAGGCTGCGTTCCCATCCATACGATATGGTCAATCGTAAGTTCATCGCCAAATATAATCTCCTTGTCCTCATCAATATCGATAATCGCCGACAAACCGGCAAACGACAAACCGAAATAATACAAGAAGGTAGAATCCTGACGATAACGGAAAGTATTGTCCTCATAATGCAGTCCTTGTTCGTCATTACCCAAAAACAGCAACACTCCTGAGCCTATATTTTTCTTCAACAGGGCCCGACGCTGTATATACGTTTCTTTAGCAAACATAATGTTCATAGTTTTAGTTGTTATACCACAAAGATAAAGAGAATATTTGAAAGGATAAGGAAAATCAGGAAATACAGACTTACAACCCAACAAGAAAAAACAACCGAACCGCAGCTTTCTTGTTAAATATAACAGAAGAAGATTTTTCGTTCCCGAACTATTCACTATTTTTGCAAAAAGTGCGAAGATAAAACTTATCTTTGCAGCGGATAAATAATGTAACTTATGGCACAAGGCTCCCGACAGATACAAACCCAAGCGCAGCAGCAGATACAGACGCTGTCACCACAACAGATTCTGGTAGTAAAGCTGTTGGAACTTCCGGCAATAGAGCTGGAAGACCGCGTACGTGCCGAACTTCTGGAAAATCCGGCACTGGAAGAGGGAAAAGATGATACATCCGGCGATGAATATTCCAATACCCCCGATGCAGACTCCAATGCAGAAGATGGTGGAGATACCGATTACGATTCTCTGAGCGACTATCTCAACGAGGATGACATACCCGACTATAAATTACAGGAAAACAACCACAGCAAGGGAGAACAAGCCGAAGAGATACCTTTCTCCGATACGACTTCCTTCTATGAAACCCTGAAAGAACAGCTGGGTGAGCGCAACCTTACCGAACACCAGCGTGAATTGGCCGAATATCTCATCGGCTCATTGGACGACGACGGGCTGCTGCGCAAATCACTGGACAGCATCAGCGATGAGCTTGCCATTTATGCCGGCATCGAAGCCACTACCGGAGAACTGGAAGAAGCATTGAGAATCATTCAGGATTTCGACCCTGCCGGATTGGGAGCCCGCAACTTGCAGGAATGCCTTCTCATCCAGATACGGCGCAAGATAGAACAGCAGCACTTCACTCCCAATCCGATTCTTTATATTGAAGAAGCAATCATTTCCGAATGCTACGAGGATTTCACCCGTAAGCATTGGGACAAAATACAACAGAAACTCGGGCTGGAAGAAGATGCTTTCCAGCAAGCCATAAAAGAAATCTGCAAACTGAATCCGCGTCCGGGAGCGTCTTTGGGTGAAGCTATCGGCAAGAACCTGCAACAAATCGTACCCGATTTTATTGTGGATACCTATGACGACGGCACTATCAACCTGTCGCTCAACAACCGGAATGTTCCCGAACTGCGCATGAGCCGCGATTTCACCGAAATGGTAGAGGAACACACCAAGAACAAGGCAAACCAGTCCAAGGAATCCAAAGAGGCCATGATGTTCCTGAAACAGAAAATGGATGCAGCTCAGGGATTTATCGATGCCGTCAAGCAACGGCAGAATACCCTGATGACTACCATGCAGGCCATCATCGACCTGCAACGCCCTTTCTTTCTCGACGGTGACGAGTCATTGCTTCGCCCTATGATATTGAAAGACGTTGCCGAGCGCACAGGACTCGCCATCTCAACCATCTCCCGCGTCAGCAACAGCAAATATGTACAAACCAACTACGGCATCTACCCGCTGAAGTTCTTCTTTAACGATGGATATGTTACGGAAGACGGCGAAGAAATGTCAGTCCGGGAGATACGGAAAATACTCAAGGAATGCATCGACAACGAGGACAGGAAGAAACCCTATACCGATGACGAACTGACCGAGATATTGAAAAAGAAAGGATACCCCATTGCCCGCCGCACCGTAGCCAAATACCGCCAGCAATTAAACATTCCGGTAGCAAGGCTGAGAAAATAGAAACGGCACAAGGCAATCCAAACGGTAGAGTGATAATGCAAAAATAAAAAAATGGCAATAGAACAACATATTATAGCAGATAAAAACCTTATCAGGACAGCCAGGGTAATTTCGATGATATTTACACCATTCTCCATACCTTTCATGGCATTTCTGATTCTGTTCGTATTCTCATACCTGCGAATCATGCCCCTGCAATACAAGTTGATTGTATTGGGCGTGGTATATTGTTTTACAATCCTTATGCCCACACTGACCATTTTCCTCTTTCGCAAAATCAACGGATTCACTCCTGAGGATTTAACGGAACGGAAACGGAGATATGTGCCTTTCATCCTGACTATCACTTCCTATGTGTTCTGCCTGCTCATGATGCACCGGCTGAACATTCCCTGGTATATGACAGGAATTATCTTTGCCTCTCTTATCGTGATGATTATCTGTGTCATTGTCAACCTGAAATGGAAGCTCAGCGAACACATGGCGGGAGCCGGTGCCATAATAGGTGGGCTGGTTGCTTTCAGTGCCCTGTTCGGATACAATCCGGTGGGCTGGCTGTGTATATTCATTCTCGTAGCAGGTGTATTGGGCACGGCACGGATTATCCTGCAACACCATACGCTCGGTGAGGTAATGGGCGGATTTGCCGTAGGACTGATTTGTACCTTGCTGGTACTTCATCCGCTCAGCAAACTGTTATTCCGTCTATTCAGCATATTCTTATTTTAAATATCAAATATTAACTCTTAAAACTAACGATTATGAATTTTCCTAATGATGTAAAGTACACGAAAGAACATGAATGGATTCGTCTCGAAGGAGATGTAGCTTATGTAGGAATTACCGATTACGCCCAAGAACAATTGGGAGATATCGTATTTGTCGACATCCAAACCGTAGGCGAAACATTGGCAGCCGATGAAGTATTCGGCACCATCGAAGTAGTAAAAACCATTTCCGACCTTTTCCTGCCCGTTGCCGGAGAAGTGCTGGAACAAAACGAAGCATTGGAAGAGCAGCCCGAACTGGTTAACAAAGACCCGTATGGCGAAGGCTGGCTCATCAAAATCAAACCCGCTGCCGATGCAGATTTCGGCAGACTGCTGGATGCAGAAGCATACAAAGCACTGATTAATAATTAGCGTTTAGTGATTAGTGTTTAGTAATTAGGAGTAATGATTAGCAGTAATAATTAGCAGTAATAATTTGTTTTAAAATCTTTTCTCATCAATCCCCTAATCACTAAACACTAATCACTAAACGCTAATCACTAACCACTAATTTAAATAATATGTCTCCAATTGTTAGTATCATCATGGGCAGTACTTCCGACCTTCCTGTCATGGAAAAGGCCGCACAGTTACTCAACGATCTCCATGTACCGTTCGAAATGAACGCCCTCTCCGCCCACCGTACTCCGGAAGCAGTAGAAGAATTTGCCAAAGGGGCACGTAAACGCGGAATTAAAGTTATTATCGCGGCAGCCGGCATGGCAGCAGCCCTGCCCGGCGTTATTGCAGCCAATACCACACTGCCTGTAATCGGCGTGCCCATAAAAGGCTCCGTACTCGATGGAGTGGATGCGCTTTATTCCATCATTCAGATGCCTCCGGGCATCCCTGTGGCCACCGTAGCCATCAACGGAGCAATGAACGCAGCTATTCTTGCCGTACAAATGCTCGCATTGAGCGACAAGGAACTGGCAGAAGCCTTTACTGCTTATAAAGAAGGTCTGAAAAAGAAAATCGTGAAAGCAAACGAAGACCTGAAAGAAGTTAAATACGAGTATAAAACAAACTGAAAGAAGTGATTGATAATCACTGACCATTAATCACTAATAACGTGGATATATTCAATTATTCCCGACGGGAAACATCAGAAGTGCATATCGGAGCCACCCCTATGGGCGGCTCCAATCCTATCCGCATACAAAGTATGACCAACACTTCCACGCAAGATACTGATGCGTGTGTAGCACAGGCCAAACGTATTGTGGATGCCGGTGGAGAATACGTACGTCTTACCACTCAAGGTGTCAAAGAAGCAGAAAACCTGATGAATATCAACGCAGCCTTACGTCAGGACGGCTACATGACCCCATTGGTGGCCGATGTGCATTTCAACCCGAAAGTAGCAGATGTGGCAGCGCAGTATGCGGAAAAAGTCCGTATCAACCCGGGCAACTACGTAGACTCCGCACGTACTTTCAAGCATCTGGAGTATACCGATGAAGAATATGCACAGGAACTCCGGAAGATACGCGACCGTTTCGTCCCGTTTCTGAATATCTGCAAGGCCAATCACACGGCTATCCGTATCGGTGTGAACCACGGCTCGTTATCCGACCGTATCATGTCGCGCTACGGAGACACTCCCGAAGGCATGGTAGAATCGTGCATGGAGTTTCTGAGAATCTGCGTTGCGGAGCAATTCATGGACGTAGTCATTTCCATCAAAGCATCCAATACGGTAATCATGGTGAAAACCGTACGTTTGCTTGCCCACATCATGGAGAAAGAAGGGATGCACTTTCCCTTGCACCTCGGTGTGACGGAAGCCGGTGACGGTGAGGACGGACGCATCAAATCGGCCTTAGGCATAGGTGCTTTGCTGGCAGACGGGTTGGGTGATACCATCCGCGTATCTTTAAGTGAAGCTCCCGAAGCAGAAATTCCTGTTGCCCGGAAATTGGCGGACTATATTGTACAACGCCGTAACCACCCTTACATACCGGGTGCTGTAGCTCCCGAATTCCAGTATTTGTCTCCTGAACGCAGAGCCACGACAGCCGTGCGCAATATAGGCGGAGAAAACCTTCCCGTTGTCGTTGCCGCACGCTTGGACGGCAATATGGATTTCAATCCGCAGTTTATGCCCGACTATGTATACGTGGGCCGTCAACTGCCCGAATCTCCCACCGAAGGCATACAATACATTATCGATGCCGACCTTTGGAAAGGACAAGCCAACACATGGCCTGCATTTAAAGGCGAACAGCTGCCGTTTATCAGCGGATGCAGCGCATCACTGAAAATTCTGTTTATCACCTATATGGGATTGAACGACGAAGTAATTGCCGGACTGAAATACCACCCGGAAGTGGTACTTGTCGCACAAAGCAACCATCCCAACAGACTGGGTGAATACCGTGCTTTGGCGCACCAACTGATGAATGAAGGATTAAAGAATCCACTTGTCTTCTTCCAGCATTACGCTGAGACTGAAACTGAAAATCTGCAAATCAAATCGGCTGCTGATATGGGAGCACTCATCATCGACGGGCTCTGCGACGGTATTTTCCTTTTCAACCAAACCGGCAAGGAAGGCGATAAGGCGATAGACGACAAGGTTATAGACACCACGGCTTTCGGTATCCTGCAGGCAGGACGCATCCGTACCAGCAAAACCGAATACATATCCTGTCCGGGGTGCGGCCGTACGCTCTACGACCTCGAAAGCACCATTGCCCGCATCAAGCAAGCTACATCACACCTGAAAGGACTCAAAATCGGAATCATGGGTTGCATAGTCAACGGTCCCGGTGAAATGGCCGATGCCGATTACGGATATGTAGGTGCAGGACGGGGCAAAATCAGCCTATATAAGAAAAAGGAGTGTATCGAAAAGAATATCCCCGAAGAGGAAGCCGTAGAAAAGCTGATTGAACTTATCAGAAAGAACGGAGATTATACCGAGCGGTAGGTTTCTTATTCTTCACCACAAAAAAAGCGCAGAGCCTCACAGAGTTTTCTTTTGTTCCGGATGCGGGTAATGCTTACCGGATTCCCAAAAGCTGTGAGACCCTGTGCTTTTTTGTGATGAATCCTAATATCTGAAACTCAAAAATACACGGAAGGATTTTGACTTCATCTTCCACTTGTCACTTTCAATTACATCCTCAAAGTCCGGAGCATCATAATCCATACCTTCCTCATCAAAAGAAAGTCCATTATAAGTAGCTTTCTTCGCCCAACGATGCTCTATACCGACCGAAATTGCTTTATAGGCAACAGAAGCACCAAACGCAAAATTGGAAACATATCCGTGTCCGAAGCTGTCATCGATGACCACCATAGAATAAGTAGGCACATAATGGAAATAGGCAGCCACTTTCAAATCGCCTACCGGATTGACTGTGACGGAGGGACCTACGTGCATAGACGCATCTATCTGATGAATACCCAAATCAAAATCTTCCTCGTAATAGTCTTCATAACCACTGCTATAATCATTATAAGCACGTGTGTACGAACCTCCTTCCGCAAAGACGTCCGGTTCGGAATACTTGGCATACGAAAGTTCAAACCATGTTGCGTCAATACCAAACTTAATCATATTCAGCAACGGCTTCTTATGCAGGTAATACGTTTTTCCGAAAGTCAGAGAAACACCGAAATCACTTTTCCATTCCGCTTCGGCATCTACTTTATCCGTCAACGTTTGGTTTGTAATATAACCGATATTAAAATACTTGGCTCTTTTTTTCCATATTCTCTCATTTCGTGCCGCATCTTCGGTTTTCTGTACTCTGTCGGAGAGTTCATTTACCACTTGCAGTAAAGAATCCTCTCTTTGAGAAGATTGGACTTCGGAATCAGCTTCTTGAGCAAAAATACTTTGTCCTGTCAAAATCACGGTTGACAGCACCAACCAAAACAGTTTTTTCATCATAATTTGTCTGTGTTTTGCTTATGGCTCCTTCGTTCAGCATACCAGTAATTTTAGGAAAGCGCAGGAGCACTAAAGGGAACTCCCCTTAACGCTTATTTCGTTCTATTTTTACAAAAATAGAGGATTACACACATACGCACAACGGGACAAAAATGAGATAGAAACTAAAAAGAAGGTGTGTCAAAATGCACACCTTCATTATTTTACGTACAAAGCCCCGACTT
>ENA-UOJJ01005183-UOJJ01005183.1-human-gut-metagenome-genome-assembly--contig:-CS66-NODE-5183-length-11273-cov-4.265555_pt1 | contig 11273 bp, 11 predicted proteins | sample MGYA00242343_ERZ723890 | MGnify/ENA metagenome assembly ERZ723890 | reverse complement strand
ATAGTGCCAGTATAACACACGGCTTATTTCAAAACAATACTTCTGCCCGGATTTAAGGATATTTTCAGAAAAAATTTCCAGAGTATTTCTTTGATGCCAGCACATACTAGGGATGTAACAAGCAGACAGCACACAAACACAGCCGGACATACCGGCTGTCGAGAAACAGGAGGCGTTTTATATGTCTAGTAAAACTACCAACAGACTGGAAGTACCGGAAGCAAAGGAAGCCCTGGATCGTTTCAAGATGGAGGTTGCTGATGAGCTTGGAGTTCCGCTGAGCCACGGATACAACGGAAACCTCACTTCTTACCAGAACGGTAGCGTCGGCGGCTATATGGTCAAGAAAATGATTGAGGCTCAGGAGAAACAGATGTCTGACCGTTAGAAGACAGCAGACGAAAAAGACGACAGAGAGAAAGACCCTTCGGTTCGGATAACCGGAGGGTCTTTCCTACGGAGGTGTTTCTATTTGCTGAGAAGATCTACACAGCGGCGTCCCTCGCAGTTCGCGCGGACGATCGTTGCGATGGCCTGATGCTCCGGATGATCCCGGTATACGGGGATATCACTCTCCTTTTCCATCTCGCAGTAGAGAGCCAGCTCGCAATTGCTGCTGCCGAGCGGCGGCATGCCAACTTCCACTTTTGTCAGGCCGGGGATCTTGCCAACGAGAGCAGTGAACTTCTCCGCCAGTTCCTTATGGAGCTCTTCTCTTCTCTCCGGAGTTACTTCCGGCTTGAAATTCCAGGACACAATATGTCGAACCATGTCTGTATTCCTCCTGATTGTTTTGATTTTGTCTATAGTTTAGAATCCAAATAAAGGTTTGTCAAGTAAATCACCTGCTTTCGCAGAAGAAAAAGACTTAAAAGATTGGGGATGGCCAGAAGCGCGTTGCAAAGATCTGACAGACGCCACACCGTCTGCATTGGCCAGAAGCAGCCGGGAAGGATCATTGCGATGTAAATCACCGGATAGATTCGGCTCAGCCACGGAGAGTCGATGTAGCGGACACATTCCATCCCGAAGAAGCTCCAGCCGACCAACGTGGAGAACGCAAACAGGAGAATGCTCAGTGAGATCAGATGTCTCCCAAAAGGTCCGAAGACAGAAGCGAACGCGTCCATGGTCAGAACGGCCCCATCGTGAGAAGTTCCGCAGATGCCAGTAACAAGGAGCACCAGGCCGGTGACAGTACACATCACGATGGTATCCAGAAAAACCTCCAGGATGCCCCACATTCCCTGTTCCGCCGGTTCTGTGACGTCGGACTGCGCATGCGCGATCACGGAAGTGCCAAGTCCCGCTTCATTCGAGAAGACACCGCGGGCAACGCCGACACTTATGGCGCGCCAGGAAAAGATATCATCCCGAACCAGGTCAAGCGCAGCCGGAAGCTGCCTGCGGCCGATCCACAGGATCAGGAAGGCGCCGGTCATATAGACAATGGACATGACAGGCACAAGAACGGCGTTCAGGCGGCCGATCCCTGTACTGTTCTGTTTCAGACAAAAGATCAGTGCAGGGATCAGCACGGCGGCAGTGAAAAGAGGAGAAATCCGCAAGGACGCCTCTGCGGATTGCGCAATCGCGTTGACCTGTACCATATTCCCCATACCGAAAGAGACCGGAAGGCACAGCAGTGCATAGAGCATCCCCATCGGACGACTGCCAAGTCCGAATTCCATAGTCATCATGGCTCCGCCGCAGTAGCTTCCATCTTCTCTTCTTCGGCGATAGCAATGTCCCAGCAGTTTCTCTGCGTAGGAGGTCATCATTCCAAAGAAGGCGGAGATCCACATCCAGAACAGGCTGCCGGGGCCTCCGGCGACGATGGCGGCGGCAACTCCGGCAATATTTCCGGTGCCGATCGTAGCGGCTAGAGAAGTACAAAGAGCCTGAAAACGCGTCATCGAGTTTTCAGGCTCTTTGTCAGTTCCTTCCGGATTCGATCCGGAAAAGAGTGTTTGTCTGATCCAGAGAGAAAAGTACCGGATCTGAAAAAAACGGGTGGCAACTGTAAAGTAGAATCCGATCAGAAGAAAAGCGAAAAGCATTGCATCTCTCATTCATTTCAGCAATCTTCTCTCTTAACTTATTCTCCGGCTGTCCTATTCATTCCATTCATTGCCATCGGAATGGAATTATCCGAGATCAATCTTCAGATCTCCGGGTTTGATCCAGCCCTTTGCGCGGAAGAAACGTCCGATGATCCATGTGATCACAAGAGGAAGCACGAAACAGATCAAGATTAGCCCCAGCCATTGCATAGTCGGTGTCGATACGCCGGCTGCCGTATATTCCGCTGGCATATTCGTCCATCCGGTCATGATTCCGATCGGACCGACCAGACCGGAAGTACCCATACCGGAAGAAATCGCTGCACCGTTGTTGCGAAGTCCGAACAGGCAGGTAGACAGCGGACCGGTAATCAGGGATGTAATTACTGGCGGAAGCCACAGAATCGGTTTCTTCATCAGGTTCGGAATCTGCAGCATGGAAGTACCGAGTCCCTGTGCTACGAAACCGCCAATGCCGTTATCGGGGTAGCTCAGGATGGCAAAGCCGAGCATATGAGCGCAGCAGCCTGCGGTAGCTGCGCCGCCGGCCAGCGCCAGACCATTCCAGATCTCGTAGGAAATCGTACCCTCGCTCAGTGCAGTCAGTACTGCGCCGCCGCTGATGCCGATTGCCGCACAGATCGCAGCGGAGCTGATCGGAAGGGTAAGAGCAATACCGACAACAGCGGATACTACCATACCCATCAGGAAAGGTTGCCAGTTGGTGGCAATGCCGATGAAGGTACCCAGAGCATCACAGATAATCTTGAAAAGCGGAGCAACGCCCATGGCGATCGCGCAGCCAGTGATTACCGTAACAGCTGGAGTTACCAGGATATCAATCTTTGTCTCCTTAGATACCAGCTTGCCGATTTCGCAGGCGATCGTTGCGCAGAAGAACACTGCCAGCGGACCGCCGGAGCCTCCCATCGCGTTCGTTGCCTGGCCGACTGCAGCCAGAGAAAAGAGAACCAACGGCGGAGCCTGCAACGACTGGCCGATAGCGATGGCCATGGCAGCGCCGGTAACAGCAGTTGCATAATTACCGATCTGATACAGAATCCAGGCAAAATTGCCGAATGTACTTAACCCGGCAACGGCGGCAGCCAGGTCATCGCCGCTCAGCTTCAGCATCGCGGAGAAAAGCACCGGCGGGGTGTAGATCTGTTCCGCTACCGTCTTAATAATGGTTCCGATCAGCAGAGACGCAAAGAGGCCGAGCGCCATTGCGCCCATCGCCTGGATTCCGTACCGCTGAAAGGAAATGGTTACATTTTTTCTCTGTAAGAAACTTTCCTTTTTCTCACTCATGTCACATCCTCCTGTCAAGTGTCTTGTCACATGTAATACACTAATTCGACATTATAAAAGAAAAAAGCAGTTTTGTCAACTGCTTTTCATAAGAGTTAGCCAGTGATCCGCAAGAATCCGGTGGCCAAGAGACGTCAGGTGAACGCCGTCGGTTGTGAGTGTTTGTGCGGGGCGCTGCTGCAGCTCCCGGGCGAATATCTTCTGAAGAGGAAGATAAAGAGCGCCGTTTTCCTGTGCGCTTCGGTGGGTTTCCACGGCAAATTCTTTACAGAGTGGAAGCAGTTGGCGGTACTCTTCCGGTTCCGGAAAAAGGAAAGGCTCCATCACAAGAATGTGCCTGGTTCCGCTATCCTGAATCCGGGTCAGGATGTGGCGAAGGATTCTGCCGTACTCTCTGGCATCATATCCGCCGGCCCCGTTAAGGGTTCCGAACAAATCATTGACGCCGACCAGAATACTTACTGCATCCGGTTTTTGCTCCAGGCAGTCCATTGCCAGGTATCGATCTATCTGGTAAGCAGTAAAACCATCTTTTCCACGGTTAATCAGATGCGCATGCTCTCCCAGGTGGTCAGCAAGAAGTCGGACATAGCCGTGACCAAGTCCCTCTTTATCATAAAAGCGGCCGGCATCCGTAATGCTGTCTCCGAGAAAGATCATCTTTTTTAATTTTCTGTCCAGGTGCGAAATCCTCCTCTCTTTTTTGTGGTACTTTCCCATATCTGATATCTGGTGTGAATGTACAACCTGTTTTAATTACGGTGCTTCCCTTCGAACCAGACTTTGGAATCCTGCTTCCAGCCATAGAAACGGGCCGGCATGGAATAGATAATACCGATTCCGAGAGCGATTGCGATTGCCATCTTTAGTGTCAGAAAACCATAGAAGGCGGTCAGCTCTTCATTCCCCATAAAAAGGTAGTAGGCGGTATAGAAGATACCGGAACCGGGAACCAGGGGGAACAGACCGGGAATCAGAAAAATCGGGGTCAGTGTCTTGTATTTGGCAGCGCTGAAACGGCTGACGAAAGCGACGCCAATGGAAGCCAGAAAGATAGAGAAAACCGTGCTGTCCGTCAGATAATGAAAGATGTAATAAATCAGCCAGCCAATGGCTCCTACCAGTCCGCAGGAGAGATAATGACGGCGTGCTACACTGAAGAGCACAGAAAAAGCGATGGTTCCGACAAAGGCGGCGGCCACCTGAATGATACATTCCTGAATCATAAGATCCCTCCAATCAGATAATTCCAGCATTGCATGGAGGCTCCTGTGCCGATGGCAATAGAGCCGGCGACAAGAAGCGCGTCCAGAAAACGTGACATGCCAGACAGATAGTCGTTTTCCATAAAGTTACGAATTGCGTTCGTGATTGGTACTCCTGGTGTCATCACAAAGACTGGGCCGATGGTCATCAGATCCAGATGGTCGCCGATGCCGAGGCGGTACAGAATGCAGCAGACCGTAGACATCAAAAATGCTCCGGAGATATTTGTCATGATCTTCGGAAAGCTGGTATGAGGAATCAGAAAGCACAGATACAGTTCCAGAATCAGACCGGCCAGCAGGGCGCAGATGCCGTCGCGCCAGGTTCCGGAGAAAAGGATGGAGAAGGCTCCCGCGCCGATAGCGCCGCCGGCGAGCATCATCCAGGTGCTTCCGGTATTCATCTTTTCAATGCGATTCATCTCGGCATCTGCTTCCGCAATCGTGCAGTTACCTGTCGCAATCCGGCGGGACAGTGTATTCAGCTCTTCCACGCGTGACAGCGCGATCGGGGAGAGCGGAATGGAGAGGATGCGAGAAGAATAGACCTTTCCATCTTCGCAGAAGGAGCAGAAGATTCCGTTTGCAAGAACATAGGGTTCGAATTCGGTCAGGCCGTAGGCTTTGGCTGCATAGCGCATGGAGGCTTCTGCACGGAAAATCTCGCCGCCGTTCTTGATCATCATCTCGCCCAGGCGGGTGACGACGCGGAATTTCTCGGCAAGTGAATCCTCAGGAATCATATTTGTTGTATTCATATTTATTTTATCCTTACTTTATCATATTCCTTTTTTATTGTAGCGGCTTGGCTATCCCATGTCAATTTTTATCGTAAGGTTCTTGCGCCTGTTTCTTTAATTCTGTAAAACTGCGGGCAGAGGTATTCCTTCTTCTATCTCTGTATAGTTCTTTGTGCAAATCGGCGATAGAGGAAAATATGGCATAAAAATAGCGGCACTGTAATTAATACGATGCCGCTACCCCATTCAATATGGAGCTGAGGGGAATCGAACCCCTGTCCGAAAGCCCTTCCACCTGGGTTTCTCCCATCACAGCTGCTGTACTGACATTCCCTCTGGAAGACGCCCGGCAGCCGGCTTCTTCCTTCAGTAGCTTCATAAATTCTTTTTACTCCGCAAAGCTTTGGAGAAAAAGTGCCTCACAGTTCATAATACCGGGAACTAAGGCTGTGAGCAACCTCAGGCCGGCAAGCGGATTAAGCCGCTAACGCGTACTCGTTATTGTCTGCGTTTATATTTAAGTTCCGTTTTGATACGCGGTCACGGTCCGCGGATGGCTACCCAACCTTCTAGACCCCCGTCGAAACCAGTACAACCCCTGGTTCTTTAACGAGTGTTATATATGATAGCATATGAAGATGAACTTGTCAAGGAAAAAATCAAAAAACACGAGCCATGCCAGCCGGATTCTTCCTGTAAAGCATTAAGAGACTTTTATCTCAGTCGAGAAGACTCCCATCTCTTTCAGATGGCGAGTGACAGCTCGACTTGAATGCAAAAGAAGATGCAGATAAAACTGCATCTTCTTTCTCATGTAATTTAAAATCAAGTGATTAAGCTCTCTTAGCCTTCTTGCCAGCTACAACTGCCAGGCCAACGAAAGCAACTGCCATAACTTCTACAGCAACCATGCTCATGTCGGCACCGGTCTTCGGAGAAGTTGCGCTGGTAGCAGCATTGCTGGTGGAGTTAACCAGGATAGCTACGGGAGACAGGCTAGTGAAGGTAGCGGTTACGCTGTTGTTGTCAACACTGTCGGGGGTAATGGTTTCCCATGCATCGCCAGCCTTGTGAAGAACCAGTACGTTCTCGCCGGCCTTAACGCCTGCAACCTCGAAGGTGATGGTGATCTTCTCAAAAGCGGAACCAGTGTAGGTTACTTCGAACAGTCTTGCCAGAGCCATATCCTTGGCTGCATCGCCTGCAATTGCAGCGATCTTGTCGGAAGTGTTCAGCTCCTCCTTGACTGCAGAGTCAGTAACGGTAATCTTCAGGTTGGACAGATCGATCTCGACCTCTTTGCCGTCAACAACAGCCTTTACAGTACTGATCTTTACGTCAGCAGAAGGGCTGGGTGCCGGAGCAGCCATAGCGGTTGCAGCAAAGCATACCAGCATCATTACGGACAGGATAACTGCCATAAGTTTCTTTTTCATGATCTTGAATCTCCTTTCTGATTTTCTTGTGTTTTGACCATAAAATACAAGAACAACTATATCATATTCAGATAAAATGTCAACTGCTTTGGGACGAAATATTAAATCCACAAGGCCTGTTTTACGGTAGATTTATCAAAAAAAACCGTGCCTTTTCCTAAAAAAATCAGGATTTTTGTTCTGTAAGCACTGCCTGAACGAGGAAACGGCGCGTATTGTCGTTCTGCATACAGGTAGACAGTGTGATAATCTTTGAATCGGCATCCAGAGCTACTTCCGGGCGCAGTTGGGAGTGCATATCGCGTACATCGAAGATTCCTTCCAGATAGGACTGGAATACTTTCTTATCTGTAAAGTCGTACAGGAACAGCAGGTGCTGGTCGCTGTAGGGATAGGCAGCAAAGACATCGTAATGCAGCTCCTGATTCGGAGTGTAAATGATGACTTCATGATACTGGGAGATGAAATCCGCATCTGCAAAGTTGTGTAGCTCAGCGAACATAGTGCCGTCCCGCATACAGTGACCGTAGATAATCGTGTTCGGGTCGGTAAAATCCGTGGAGTTGTAATTCTCTGTAAAGATGCTTCCTCCGGTAAAATCTTCTCCGTCCGGAGAGCGGCGCAGATAGAAGGTATTGTCATCCGGATCCTGTACAATCGGATAATTGATATTGGTTCCCGGAATTTCGATCCAGGCATAGATATCCTCACTGGTCTCATGCAGTGCATCGAAGTCGATCGGGCTTACATAGGGAGCATCTGTGGACTCCTCTGTACTCTCCAATGCCGGGATGGCTGCAGAAGTGGAAACTGTGGGGGTAGTTTCAGAAACACTTTCGTAGAGCGATTCCAGTTCCTGCCCTTTCAGCTTCTGACCAATCAGGATGCCGCCGCATACGGCAGCACCAAACAGGGCAATGACGCATACGATCAGCCAGATTCTTTTTTTGTTCCTCATAATTGTTTACTCCTCGCATGTATAGAACTGATCCAGAATTAACTCATAGAAAGCTTTTTCATCCGGATAAAATTCCATATAGAGATTTCCTTCTTTGGTGGTCCCGGGCACGCTGACATAGTCGATAGAAGAAAAGTCCATCTTCAGCGCAAGTGTAGCCAGATATGTTATTTCGGAGAAGGAAATGTTGGTAACCATATCGTCTGAAATAGCGTTATACAGTGTCCCGATCAGAGTGAAGTCATTCTTTACTTCACTCATGGCTTTCTTGATGAATGCCATAAGGAACTGCTTCTGGCGTTCCATTCGTTTTTCATTCGTTCCGTCGGCGATATGATAGCGGGTACGGATGTATTTGGTCACAGCGTCACCCTTCAGCAGAACATTGCTTCCCTCTGTCCAGTCCGGATAGAGCCATGTCATGTCATGAAGAAGCGTAACTTCTACTCCGCCGAAGGTATCGGCAAGAATTGGCATGGCGTCCAGATCGATGGCGCAGTATCCGTGAATCGGAAGACCGTAAAACAGCTTCGAGACGGCGTCTACCATGTACTGACAGCTGATATCGCGTCCATCTCCGTAAGAGAAGCCGAGAGCCAGCTGCGCTTTCGACATGCCGAGAGAATCGCCGGTAGCTCCAATAATATGAATATCTGTTATGGTATCGCGGGAAATCGCGATCAGCGATGTTTTACCTGTCTCAGAATCAATCGTAAGCAGGAAATTCGCGTCAGACTGACCGGCTTTTCCGGAGCCTTCCTCTTCTTCACTCAGAGAGGACTTGTCAATACCCATAACAAGGATTGTGAAGATGTTCTGGTTGTAATGATATTTCTTCCCTTTGTACTTTACGGTATATGCGTCCAGAATCTCCTGGGGCTCTATGGATTCATTTGTCATCTGCATGGACGGTGCTACTTCATTCGCTTGTGCGAACAGGGAAGAACGGCCGGAGGTCCGGAGAACGAAAAAAGCGGTTGCGGCAGTTACGAGCAGAACCAGAAGTACAATCAGGATGCCGAGAGCAATATATTTCGCCAGTTTCTTCTTTTTTCTTCTTCTGAATCTATGGTGATGATGGTGATGCTCTTCATGAGAACTCTTTTTTTCTTCAATCACCACCGGTTCCGGCTCATCGAGTTCAATGGCTGGGTGAACCGGCTGCTGGCCATCAGGATCCTGTCCAGAAACTGGATTTTCTTCCGGGGTGTTATGATTATCCATCATGATTCCTCCTTTTCTTCGCAGATCTGATTTTTACGGAATGTAAAGCTCGTTTGCCTTGATATTGGCAAGATCCGTGCGGTAAGTTGCCTGCATGGCGGTAATATCCGAGCGCCATGAGATCAGCTTTACTCCCTGCTCCAGTCCCCACTGCAGATCATCATAGCCGAAGAAATGGTGACCAACGATTTTGCCGTTTCTCTTGGCGCAGTCCATGACGCTGGCCAGGATCTCGCGGAACATGGGGTCTTTCACCTGGCCTGGCTTTCCATAGCTGACACTGAGATCATTCATGCCGAAGAATACAGCGTCAACGCCGGGAACGGAGAGGATCTCTTCCATATGCTCAACGCCGGGCTTCGACTCAATCTGCGCGATAATCATAAATTCTTCGTTGACGGTGCGTAGAAGATCTCCCATATCAGTTGCTGTTTTAAAGTCAGTAACTGGTCCCTGTGCAACACCTCGGACGCCGAGAGGCGCAAAACGCGCGTGACTAACAACTTCTTCCATCATCTCTGCGGATTCTGCCATAGGGATGATCAGGCCGTCTGTGCCCATATCTGCGTAGATCTGAACATTCTGGCGATCATTCTGCGGCGGACGTACCAGAGCGCCCATCTGCAGCGCGCGGCACATGGATACCATTGCAGATACTTCTTTATAGGAGAAGCCGCCGTGCTCACAGTCAATAAAGAGAAAATCAAATCCCAGATTCTTCAGAATCCAGACGAGATTCGGGTTGCTGATCATAGTGATCTGCGTTCCTACAACTGTCTTGCCGGCCAGAAGCTTTTTCTTCAGTTCCATAAATATATTTCCTTCCTTTGCTCTTCTATATATTCTTTGCTCTTCGATTCTCTTTTAAGCCTTCTTTTTTCGATTCACTGCTTCTGTTCTGCTTTTTGCAGTATTTTAATATTTCTCAGCGATACATATTTTTCATGCAGCTGAGAACGGCGTCGGGATAATGTCTTCCCAGAACACCCATCGCATACAGAATGTAATTTCTGTCGATGATAATCTGCGGATCCTGTACCGGAAGAAGAGACATACCGGGATTGGCGAAGCAGCGCGCAGCCAGTGCCTGCATCTTCTCCTGGTCTCCGTGTACGAAGACGCCGCCGGCGCAGAGCACTTTATGAACGTCTCTCAGGTCGCGGCCGATGGCAGTGCCCGCCATAATTCCCATGACAGGATCGTTTTCCTGTGCGTAAAAACCAGCATGGCGGCGGAGAGCCACATTGATTGCGCAATACGCAAACGCGCGGTCCAGGCAGGCCTCTTTCTCATCCGCCGGTACGTGCCCGGTATCGGCTTCGAGCTGTTCGGCATAGTCTTCCACTTCATCCTGCGTGACGGAAATCGGTTCATTCATTGCGCGAATGATATTCTTCGGACCGACAGCATCCAGAACACCGGTTGCGCTGACGCGCATGCCGAGATTCCCCTCGACCGTGCGGTAGGAGAACTGCTTCTCATTATTGATGACGAGTCCACGCTCTTCAATTGCAAGATCCTCCAGATCCGGAAGTGCAGAATGAATATCAGTTGTTGCGCCGCCGATATCCAGAAGAATCAGGCTGCCGACACCTTCCTGCTCATGTGTTCCCCGGGCCAGAAGCTCCGTAGCTAGCAGAACCGCGCCCGGTGTGGGAACCACAGTATAATCTGCCAGGGTATCGCGGAATTCCGCAAGTCCGCTGGCGCGAGTGATCTGGTGAATGAATTGCTCATGAATCGCTTCGCGGGCAGGCTTTACATTCAGCTCATGGATCGTCGGCATAATGTTCGGCACGCGTACATAGGTGATTCCGGCTTCTTTAAAACGTTCGGCTGCCCGGCGCTGCGCATAACAGTTGCACGCCAGAATCACCGTTGCATGGCATCCGGCACGGCAGATAATGTCTACATTCTCTTCCACTGAGCTCTCGTCTCCGCTGTCCGTGCCGCCGGCCAGCAGGATAATATCCGGGCGGATCTCCTGAAGAACCTCAAGGCGGTATGAAGGAGGTTCTTCGCAGGAGATCACCTCCATGACCCGGGCGCCTGCCGTCATGGCGACTTCCTTAGCCGCCTTGGCCGTTACTCGCGGCATATATCCGAGAGCAACCATGCGAAGGCCTCCGGCCGCGCTACAGGAACTGTAGCGCCTTGCCATGGGATCAATAGTCACTCCCTGATTCCGGATCTGATCCAGCGCCGCATCCGCGCCGTCCAGAATCCGGTTTAATGTTGTCGGAGACTGTCCTCTGCCCAGAAAGGTCAGTTCCTCT
>ENA-UOJJ01005178-UOJJ01005178.1-human-gut-metagenome-genome-assembly--contig:-CS66-NODE-5178-length-11278-cov-7.234073_pt1 | contig 11278 bp, 8 predicted proteins | sample MGYA00242343_ERZ723890 | MGnify/ENA metagenome assembly ERZ723890 | reverse complement strand
CGGTAGCTCCCCTACCGGGTGTTTCTCTTTGGATTTATAAGGGTTTGCCCTCATCCTTATAGGATTTGCAGACTTTACGCCCGGAACAATTTCTCTCTGCACAAGCCATCTTAAAACAATCTGTGCCACTGATTTGTGATGCTTCCGTGCCATTTCACATAATATTTCATTATTGAAAGTAACCAAAGAAGAGAATATCACAAGAGCTGCTGAGAGCCTGCATATCTTGCAGCCTTATCTTTCAAAGCAACTCATGGAGCTGGAAAATGAATTTGGAAAACAACTGCTTATTCGTGGAAAGCGTAAAATTATATTGACAGAAGATGGAATTATATTCAGAAAACGTGCAGAGGAAATCCTGTCATTAGTGAAAAAAACAGAATCTGATCTAAATTCTAATAATCCACAAATCAGCGGAGAAATTGCTATTGGCGGTAATCCAACTATGACCGTGTTAAATGCAGCATCTCATCTTCGCATACATTATCCGGATTAATCGAATTCTCTGTGTTGTTTCCATCTGATCCCCCTATTTATATTTCTGCTTTTTTGTTGAAATTGTCACTATAACAAATTTATTTTTCATAATACACATCCATCATGAAGAATTGCACCTTTATATTTCTCGAATTATGAGAATCCTCTCTTTATTCAACAAAGATAAAAAAATGGATTTTATGCAGTTTCTGCTTATCTCAGCTCCTGCATAAAATCCAGAATTTTTTTACATATTGTATGTAGAACACATTATATTTTTTAAAAACTCATAATCTGCTCTTCGTCAAGTCTTTTAAGAATTTCGCATGCCAACTTAACCGCATTATCAAAATCAGCATAAGCTGAAATTCCGTAATGTGTGTGCGCATAGCGAACCGGAACACCAATAACGATGACCGGAACTGCTTTTTCAGTCAGATGTATAACTGCACCATTGGTTGAACCAGCACTGCGAACTGCATCCTGAACCGGGATGCCAAGCTTTTCTGCCAGATCAAGCGCATATCTCTGGTAACGTGGATTGGTAATCATGCGTGAATCAATGTGACGAAGCATCGGGCCACGCTTAATAGCCGTCTGAACCATATACTGCTCAACGCACGTATCATCTGCCGGGCATCCTTCAAAAACAATTGCGATATCCGGCTTAATTACCTGTGCTGTCACAGTGGCACCACGTACACCAACTTCTTCCTGTGCTGCACAAGCGCCAACAATATCCACATTCAAATCCTGACCAGCCAGGGTATGCATGGTCTTAAGAATTGCTGCACATCCCAGGCGACAGTCAAAGCTCTTGCCCACCATCAGATCTGTAGTTGCTGAATATGTAAATGTCACATCCGGCACTATCGGTTCACCGATACGAATGCCGAACTTTTCAACCGCCTCTTCTTTAGAAACAGCGCCAACATCTACCGTGATATCTTTCATATCCAGAGGTGCTTTACGCTCCTGCTCTGTCATGAAATGCGGAGGCTTGCTGGCAGTAAGCCCCGGAATATATTCTCCGAACCGGTTGCGAACCAAGACTTTATGAGCCGGAATATTGTGGTTAACCCAACCTCCGATCTGAATGATGCGGAGAGTTCCGTTCGGGCAGATAGCCTGCACCATAAAACCAACCTCATCACTATGTGCGTCAAGCTGAACAACCGGACGCTTGCCGTTATTTTCTTTACGGCGGATATACAGGTTGCGCATGCGATCTTCTGTAATTTCTCCGAGTCCTTCTGCATAAGGACGAATCGCTGCAACCACTTCATCTTCGAAGCCTGATGTACCGTTTGCATTTGAAATTGCTGCAATCATTTCCAACGTTGTTTTTTTATCCATTCTGACACCTCTTTATGAAAGTTTTGCTTTCTTGAACTCTTCTATGAAATCAACAATATAGTTTGCTGTGGTCTCAAGTATCTCCTTGCGCCACTCTTCTGTAGCGGTACTCAGATGATCCGGTCCAATCCAGCTGCTGCCTGTTACATGTGGAGTATTGCGTATAATATCAACGTTAACTCCCTTGAACTCAGCATCTACTTATATGCTTTTTAAACCAAGTATAGTCTAGGCCAATATGATTGTCAACAATTCCAACTCGATGTGATAAATTTCGTGAACTTCTTATAGAGTAAAGAATGCCATGTAAAAATCAATAACACCGAATAGGATTTATTATAATCCTGTATCGGCGTTATTGATCGTAATTATCTTATTATTCTTTTACTCAAGCTGACCGATTATCATCACGGGAATTTGACACATTGAAATCACGAGCAGGGATTCATGTCCAATTCTTCTCCACTCATATTCTCTATCCGCCGCGGCCTTGCCAACGGCAAGACAAAATCCTTCGCTTGCAGCGCGCAAAAAGAGGACAGCATCCACACTGCCCTCTCTCGTTCTCAATTAGTAAAATACAGAAAATCCCCACAAGGTCTCTCATAATTATTGATCAGCCGATTCATGACCTTTCCATTATAGTACATGGTTACGGAGCCGCCGCCATCCAGGTTGTAGGCGTACTGGCAGCCGTAGCTGTTAAAGATGTTTACCAGGTCCCAATGATTCAGGCCGGAATAGGTGCCGGTGTCGGTGACAAGAAGTACATACTTGCCGGGCTTTACCATTCCTACAGCAGTCCTTGGATAATACTTGGCTGTTTCTGCCCAGGCCGGCTGTGCCTTACCGTTCTTAATAAGAACTGGTCCGAAATTGTAGGTATCCTTTACTCCCGCTTTCAAAAGTACATCTCCCAGAAGCCCCATCTTCGGAGTATAAATGGTGCCGTCATTTTTCACAGCCATTACACTGTAGCTGGTATGATAGTTTCCGTAGATCACACCATTTTTGATGCACATACCAAGAGGTGACGGTTTCCCAGTCTGATAACTAAATGCACTTCCATTTATGCCGATAACGCCTCCATTGCTGGAGATGGCACTGGAAGTAGTCTGTCTGGCTCCTCCATATGTACCATATGACAAAGCCGATTTTAACTGACTGGCATTTGCAGTCTGTACCACAGCTACCCAGTAGGGAATGCCATGGATAGATTTTCTTTTCAGGTCTATATTCAGAGTGCTGCTTTTATATGTATAATGGGAATCGTTCACCTTCACGTCTGGTCTCCGGCTTCCTGTTCTCTGCCCTTTTTTGTTGACATAATATCGGCCCACCCACATATTTTTCGCCAAAGCACCTGTTTTCTTATTGAAATAATAACGATATTTACCAATCTTCTGCCAGCCGGTTGCCATTCTGGAATTTGCCAGGAAGTAATAACGCTTTCCGCCATAAGTCAGCCAGCTGCTGGCAATTGCCACACCAGATTTGTTAAAATAATACTTATACTTGGTCCCGGTTGCCCATCTGTTACGTAACATAATACCGTTTTTCCGGTTGTAATAATAAAGCTTTCCGCCAGATTTCAGCCAGCCGGTAAAACGCTTTCCATCTTTAGTACTGTAATAGTAATTTCCTTTGTACTTGATTTTTCCACACAGCAGCTTCCCTTTAGAATTATAATAATAGTAGTCTTTGCCTTTTTTCACCCATCCATGTTTCTTAGATGTGATGTTCACTTTGGTATTAGACGCCTTCACATAAGAAGAGGCCGATACCGGCAGCGCACACATGGTGCAAAGCAGCACAATCAACCAGATAACTCCACAACTTCTTTTCCTCAAATCATTCCCCCTAAAAATAAACAAAAGACAATCTCAAACACGCTCTACGAATTCGATTCATTAAGTAAGCGGGGCAGACAAATTACTTCGTCTGCCCCACTGTATTTGCCCCGCTGTAGGTCGTTCCTATTACCGATTAAGCTGCAGGTGTCTCACTGTCATCCAATGTATCTCCTGCCATATCTGTCTGCTCTTCAGACTCAGCAACACCATCTGTCTCTGTGCTTTCGATTGCGCTGTCGCCTGTAGCAGCCAGCACATCGTCCAGCCAGCCCTCCGGCATGCCTGCGCTGGTAAGATTCTCTGTAAGCGCATCCATATTCATAGAAGCAGTATAAGCCTCTATATCGTCATCATTACTGAAATCATAAACATCTGTCAGGGAAGCAAAATCAACTGCTGCAAGAGCCTCACCGCCATTGCCACCTGCCAGTGAAATAGAACCAAGAGTTGTTCCGCTTGCTGCAAGAGCAAGATTCCACTCCATGCTGTCTTTATCTGCACCGTCAGCTGTAAAGATCAGCTGCATACCGCCGAAGGAATCATAGGAATTGCCATCCTCATCCTCTACAGTTGCACCGGAAATGGTGTAAGTACCTTTCCAGATTCCATCTGCCATAGCTTTGGTATCATAACCAACAACATCGATCACAGCAGCCTCTGTTCCGCCGGAAGAAAGTGTATAGCTTCCGTTTAACAGGTCGCCGCTCATCTCGCCGCTGCCTTCCAATGCAAAGGTATCATCTCCAGAACCAAACTGGAAGGAAAGTCCCTTCTTCTCTCCATCTGTTGTGCACAGATATCCCAAAAGTTCCTCTTCCTGCTGTCCATCATTTGCAAGGAACTGGCGTCCAACTACTTCGCCGTCAGCATCCACCCATGCTCTTAAAACAAATCCGGACTGGTCTGTCTCATCAGCCTCTACATCCAGTTCCTCCTCCATATCATCAATTGCTTCCAGGAAGGTCTCATAGGTGTAGTCCGGATCATTAGCCGCTGCTGTCCAGGTCTCGATCAGCCCCTTCAGCTCCTCATCTGTCTTCGCAGTGTCAAGGATCTGCTGTAACATTGGAAGTGCCTCTGACTGTGTAACCTGTCCCTCAAGAACAGTCAGCTCCTGGCTTACATCACCAGCAACCGCTTCCTGTGTTCCCGGATTCTCAGCATCTGCAACATTGTCAAAAATAATGTCTGTATACCTGGTCAGAATGGAAGTAAGCACATCTGCTTCCGGCAGATTCTCCAAAGTGGAGAAATAGCTGTTCATGGCATCTGCCATATCCATGCTGGCACTGAAGGAGGAATCCATTTCCTGATCCGCTTCTTCCACAGCTTCCTGTGTCATCTGATCCATATTCATCTTGATATAGCCATCGCTCAGCTCTGGAATCTTCATATAAATTTCGGAATTCTCCATATCCATGTAATATTCGATGGTACAGATCTTTGTTCCGTTCACGTTCAGATCCATAGCTTCTGTCATAACCTTGTCTGTAAGACCAACATCCGCACTGATAGATGCATCCGACAGCCAGGAGATATCCACAGGAGAAAGCATTCCAAGAATTGCTTTTCCACCATCATCCAGACTGATCTTCATTTCAGCGTTTCCCTTCACCTCTTCGGTATTCATCTGGGAAAGACTTTCTGCGTAATCAGCGCCAAATTCCTGAATCGCCTTGGCCACTGCTGCTTTTTCAGTTTCCTTATAGGAGTCTGCTGCCCACGCGGTAGCTGGCATTGTGCTGATTCCCATGAAAGATGCTAACAAAATTGCGGTGATCTTTTTTCTCTTCATAATATCCTCCTTTGGAATATCCTTGCATTTTCTGTGATCTGTCAAGTATCTGTCAGCGCCGGTTCATCGTGCTATAACAAACAATTTTGACAAAACAAGTTAGTATCAGAATATCATTTGCCGTACTTATTGTCAATGTAAGAATTTTGTTCTGAATATTTAGAAATTTAATAAAAATTCTCAATAATTTAACAATTCCATTTGGAGTGCAGTGAACGGATTGAACAGCCCCTTTGGAACCACTACGGCTTTCTTATTATACCATTTATCCTTCCTCAGCCTGTATAATGTAACTATCCAGATTCTCCATATACCGCTGGTCCCGCTCCACTGTGATCAGGATCACATCATTCGGCATATATTTCTCCAGAAGCTCCTGCTTGAAATCGTCGATCCGCACAAATACAGTCTTCTGATAACGGTACGGCATATATTTCTCCAAACGGAGCCGGAACGAATCTCCGATCACCATCAGTGTCTTCTCATTTGACGAGTTGGACTTAAACACCTTCAGGATTTCCTCGCCACCTTCGCTCTTCTCTTTTCTCACCTTATAGCGCACACCGTCATGAAAATGGTCCAGCCCATACTCCCGGTCATCATCTAGTTCCTTGTATCGTCCGATCATTCTGGACAGATCTCCTCTGCAGGGATTGGTTCCCATCATCACCTGAATGGCTCCAATGGGAAGGCACTCCCCAGTCAGATCCTCCACGATTTTTTCATTTGTGATATAGCCGCCCAGATTATTCATATGGGTATCATATTTTCGGAAAAGCTGGTATTTTTCAGAATATTTTTCCAGATAATCCGCCAGGAAATCAAACTCCACATCTGAGTTCTCCTTCATGTATCTGGCAAAGGTTTCCATTCTGGAATCCCCCATCCCAATCACTTCCGGCTTATCTGGCATATATTCAGAATAAATAGTCTCTTTGCTTGGCGCTACATAATAATGAAACTGCTCCACGCCCTTATCCAGGAACCAATCCCGCACCTTCTCAATTTTCGCCGCGGTCTCAGCGCTCTGTTCCAGGCTGTACACATTGGTCTTCTGGTAATCTGCCATGGCGTTTTCCCCATCTTTAGAGGGCAGATAGAATAGCCAGTTATCTTCCCCAATCACAACATCTCCGATTTTCGTTGTCTGGAAAAACTCTGTGTCAATTAAATTATAAAAATTCACCAAAGCATTTTTAAAAGGTACATGATCCTTATAAAAGGCTTCAAACTGGGATGGAAAGTCCCCAAGAGAGGCCAGGCTTACCTGGGGAAAAGAAGCCAGTTCCCTGTTTTCATTATTTTCTGTATTAAAATAGCCGGAAAAGCCCGCCCATATCAGGTTCGGAAGAACCAGGCTTCCCACAAACAATGTGATCAATACTTTTTGTTTTTTCATATTCTGTCCGTTAAAATCTGAAATAAATAAATGGATTATAGCTGTTATTTACAAGCATGGTTACACAGATCCAGAAGATTGCCGCACAAGCAAGTATTCTTGGCACTGTTACCACACCTGCTTCCGGGATTTTCCCGGGAAAACGACTTCTGCATTTTTCATATAATTTCTGCAGAATTCCGGCAAGCAAAACTCCCAACACCATCAGAAGGAGCATTTTTCCATCAAGATAAGCCGACAGCAGGATGATTCCTCCATGGGATACAAACAGGTTTCTTACATAGGCAAAAAACAAGGAAAGATCCTCTGCCCGGAACAGGATCCAGCCAAAGAATACCACCACCATGGTATACCCCCAACCAACTGCCTTTGGCAGCTTTTCCAGCTTTTTTCCAAGTCCTGCCCGCTCCAGGATCAGAAACAGTCCATAATAAAGTCCCCACAGAAGAAACGCCATTCCTGCCCCATGCCACATTCCCGTAAGGAAAAATACGATCAACAGATTTCGGTAGGTACACACAGTTCCCTCTCTGTTTCCCCCAAGAGGAATGTACACATAATCCCGGAACCAGGAGGACAGGGAAATGTGCCATCTGCGCCAGAATTCCTGTACCGAGCGTGCCACATAAGGGTAACGGAAGTTCTCCTGAAACTCAAACCCAAACATTTTTCCAAGACCGATGGCCATATCAGAATAGCCGGAAAAATCATAATAAATCTGCAGCATATAAAGGATTGCCCCCAACCAGAGTGCTTTTCGCGATACTGCATAAGGACCATATTTGAAAATATCATCCACCACTTTTGCAAAAGAGTTGGCAAGGATCACCTTTTTCCCCAGTCCCCAGCAAAAACGCATAACACCTGAGGCAAACTTCTGAACCGTTTCCTTCCGGCCTGTAATCTGTGCTGCAATATCCTTGTACTTCACAATCGGACCTGCGATCAGCTGTGGAAAAAAGGAAATATAAAGAAGCATGTGCCAGAAATTGTGCTGAGCCTTCGTCTCTCCCCGGTACACGTCAATCACGTAGGACATCGCCTGAAAGGTATAAAAAGAAATTCCAATGGGCAGCGCCACCTGGAAAACAGTGCCAACGTCTCCGTCAGAAGCAAAAATCCCGCTTATGGCTTCCACCAGAGTACTGAAATATTTAAAATAGCCTAGCAGAGCCAGATTGATGCAAACGGTCCCTATCAGGTTTTTCTTCTTTTTCCCAGGATTCTTTTCGATCAGGATTCCTCCTGCAAAATTCACCCCAACTGAAAACAGCATAAGAAAAATATAAACAGGCTCTCCCCATGCATAAAAAAGCAGGCTGAAAAATACCAGGATCCCATTTCGGATTTTTCTGGGACTTATATAGTATGCTGCCAGTACAAGCGGCAGAAAAATCCAGAGAAAGAGCATTGAACTGAAAACCATGTGTGTGTCTCCTTTCGCCAATGGTGCAAGCACGTTGGCTCATTGGTTCCCATTATAACATAAAAGGCCTCCCACACACCAGAATCCTGTAAAATTTCACATTCTGAAATGTAGGAGGCCATTACTATTTCTTTATTCACTGCAATGTACTTCGGAAAACATTACCTAATATTGGTAACCGTTCAGTACCTTCACAGTTACACGCCTTGCAATGCACAGAAATTATGCTTTGCATGATTTCTGTGCCATTATTCTCAGGTTTCCTTTGAAATCAGCTTACCAGATTTTGGAATCCACAGCTGCGCGCTCGATTGTCAGGCCCTTCATGTATCTGTCCATGAACATGTTGAAGCCTTCTACGCCTTCCGGATCCGGATTCAGGGTGCTTCCCTGGTTTCCTGCGAACACCTTGGTATCCAGGAAGTCTTCCAGAGTCTCGTTTCCATCTTTGTTTACCAGATAGGAAGCTAGAACCGCAATTCCCCATGCACCACCCTCACCGGCAGTCTCCATAACAGAAACAGGAGCGTTTACAGCATCCGCAAGGATCTGCTGTCCAACCCCTTTTGTCTTAAACAGTCCGCCATGTCCAAGAAGACGGTCAACCTTTACGCCCTCTTTCTTAAACAGAATATCAAGGCCAACCCGCATTGCGCCAAGGCAGGTGTAAAGATTGGTTCGCATAAAGTTTGCCAGGTTGAATTTGCTTTCAGGAGAACGTGCAAACAGTGGTCTTCCTTCTGTAAATCCAGTCATATGCTCGCCTGAGAAATAGCAGTAGGACAAAAGTCCGCCGCAGTCCACATCACCTTCCATAGCCTTGTTATATAAGGTTCCAAAAAGCTTGTTCATATCTACTTCCATGCCCATTGCCTCAGCAAACTCACGGAAAATATTTACCCATGCATTCAGATCAGAGGTACAGTTATTGGAATGTGCCATTGCAACCGGATGTCCGGATGGAGTTGCCACCATATCAATCTCAGAATATGGTGCTGATAACTCTTTTTCCAGAACAATAGATGCAAATACGGAAGTACCTGCGGATACATTTCCAGTACGCTTTGCAACACTGTTGGTAGCTACCATTCCGGTACCAGCATCGCCCTCTGGCGGACACATTGGGATTCCGGCTTTCAGCTTGCCCGTTACGTCAAGAAGCTTTACGCCTTCTTCTGTCAAACACCCTGCATCCTGTCCTGCAACAAGTGATTTCGGCAAAATGTCACGGAGCTTCCATGGGAATCCATAGGAAGCAACCAGCTCATCAAACTGCTGAACCATTTTCTCATTGTAATCCTTGGTGGTGCTGTCAACCGGGAACATTCCGGCAACGTCACCGATTCCAAGGACTCTCTGGCCGGTTAGTTTCCAATGTACATAGGCTTCCAGAGTTGCAATATAGTCAATGTCTTTTACATGTGGCTCACCCTTTAAGATTGCCTGATACAGATGTGCAATGCTCCATCTCTGCGGGATATTGTACTGGAAAAGCTCGGACAGCTTTCTGCTTGCCTCTCCTGTAATATTGTTTCTCCAGGTTCTGAATGGAACCAGAAGGTTTCCTGCTTTGTCAAATGGCATATAGCCATGCATCATGGCGCTGATTCCAATAGCGCCTACGCTTGTAAGCTCTACTCCGTATTTCTCCTGGACGTCCTTTGCCATCTGCTGATAGCAGTCCTGGATTCCGGACCAGATGTCCTCCAGACTGTAGGTCCAGACACCGTTCTCATAGCGGTTCTCCCACTCGTGTCCGCCAGATGCGATCGGTGCGTTATTTCCATCTACCAGAACCGCTTTGATCCTTGTAGAACCAAACTCGATTCCAAGTGCGGTCTTATTGTCCAGAATTGCCTGTTTTGCTTCTGCAGCTCCCATGTGTAAAATCCTCCCATTGTCTTTTATAATGCGCAATGTAACTGTTCAGTACCTTCGCCGTTACGCACTCCGCCATGCACAGAAATCATGCTATGCATGTTTTCGCGCCTAGGGTCTCATTTTTTGTGAACTACATTCACAAAAAAACACCTCGCGGAATGCTACCTTATTCCAGCAAAGTTCATTCTTGATTCCTGCCTGTACTGCTACATGACGTTTGAATTCTTCCGGATTTTTTCCTTCCAGAATAATATCATATTTATTATAATATTCTTCCACAAGAGCGTCAATATCTCCCTTGGAAATGGCTGGATCAGACGGTTACTGTTCACTCCATTCACAGCAACACGCTTCGCGATGCACAGAAATCATGCATTCGCATGATTTCGCGCCGCAATTCTCGGGCTTTTTGTGAATTTTGTTCACAAAAAACACCTCGCGGAACATTACCAGTGAACAGTAACTAAGATTCCCATTATGGTTCACTCTATGACCGGTAATACGCTTTGCGCTGCATATCATGCCGAATACCTTTTTCAGACAGTCCCCAAAGGACAGTGACACTACTGTGCAAAATGAATAAAAAATAGTGGTCGAAGTTTTATTTGTGTCGAAAAAACATGTACAATAACGATAAAAAAAATAAAATATCAACAAATAATTTGTAAAATATGTTTATTAAGCATGGGAAGTATGGTATAATGATAAATCATAACTACAACAAGAGGTGATAGCATGATTAAAAAAGAAATGATTGCCATGCTCTTAGCCGGCGGCCAAGGCAGCAGACTTGGGGTACTGACAGAAAAAGTGGCCAAACCAGCAGTAGCTTTTGGAGGTAAGTACCGTATCATTGATTTTCCGTTAAGTAACTGTATTAATTCAGGAATTGATACAGTTGGAGTCCTGACACAGTATCAGCCTCTGAGACTGAATACCCATATCGGTATCGGTGTTCCGTGGGACCTGGACAGAACTGAAGGCGGTGTAACCGTACTTCCACCTTATGAGAAGAGCACAAACAGCGAGTGGTACACAGGAACAGCCAATGCCATTTTCCAGAATATGGCGTATATGGAGCAGTACAATCC
>ENA-UOJJ01005177-UOJJ01005177.1-human-gut-metagenome-genome-assembly--contig:-CS66-NODE-5177-length-11279-cov-3.943514_pt1 | contig 11279 bp, 12 predicted proteins | sample MGYA00242343_ERZ723890 | MGnify/ENA metagenome assembly ERZ723890 | reverse complement strand
TCGGCGTGATCGAAGAAGCGCAGGTGAACATCATATCAATGTGTCCGACTTCCTGCTTCAGCTGCTCCAGCGTGCGATGTTTCCAGTATCTGGCTACACCGTCCAGAAGCGACGCGAGCTCTTCTTTCCCTTCCGGGATCATGCCCGGACGGATCAGGAAGAATCCTCTGGTAATGCCGTAGTTTGTCATGACGACAGTTTTTTTGTCCAGGAAGGCCTGCTCTCTGAACTTTTCCAGGTTATTATCCGGATTAATAAAAATAACCTTGGCGGCTTTCTACATCTGGTTCGCGGTCTGAAGCTCCGCGCACTTGTCGCTGCCCTCATAGTCTGTGATAAACTCAGAAAACTCCCAGCTGAATCGAGAGTCCGGACGAGCGACTTTCCGAAGTTTCTCCCAAATATCAACTCTCGCCTGTGCAGCCGTCATTCTGGCTGGTTCTTTCTGTTTCATATGGCGTTCACTCCTTCCAGCGTTTCTTATTTATTGATAAAATACAAACCGATCATACAGATCACGATGCCTATCACCTTATTTACTGTGATCGGCTCTCGAAACAATACATACCCTGCGATCAGCAAGCCAACAGCGATCAGGGAACTGTGCACAATATAGCCGGTATTGACAGCCCAGCCGACCTTGTACATATAAATGGTTCCTACTTCCAAGCCGATCAGGCAAATTCCGATCAAATACGGAATTTTATTGCTGCTCTTGATCTCTGCAAGCAAATTTCCGCCGCGGTTCAGCACCATGTAAAGGATCGCGCAGCCAACAGCGCCTACCGCGTAGGCAATCACGAGAACCGCCAACGGATGCATGAAGCTCGGGGATGATTTCGCGCAGATCTGATAACAGACGCTGGAAATAACGATCAGTACGATCGGCCACAACATGCTTATATTCATAGCCATCTACCTATCTTGCTTTTGCCATCTTCAGCTTGCATTTTTCTACGACCGCACTGACAAACATCACAAGAACGGTGATCAGGTATGGCACAGAAATAACGACCTGGGACGGCAGACCAACACTTTGCAGCGAAACAGAGATCGCCTCGGTGTAGCCAAAGACAAAGCACGCAAGCGCGGTCTTGAGCGGATGGCCGTCGCCGACCATGATGGCCGCAAGGGCAAGGAAGCCTTTACCTGCGGAGATGTTTTCCGTAAACATGGAGGAGCCTCCGATGGTCAGGAACGAGCCGCCGAAGCCGCACAGCATACCGCCAATCAGAATTGCAATAAACTGATACTTGGTCGCGTTGACGCCGACGGTCTGCGCTGCGATCTTTTTGATACCCACACCGCGAAGACGCAGTCCAAACGGTGTCTTGAACATAATGATATAGGCGATGATCATGAAAACAAGGCTCAGATAGACCAGAATATTCTGTCCGCTGAGGAACTTACCGATATACGGAATATCCTTGATCAGCGGAATATCGATCGAACCGAAGCTTTTGATTTGCGGATCAATGAACACGCCTCTTGTCTTAAAGATCATGCTCAGAAGGTACGTCGTTCCGCCCCAAGCTGCAAGGTTCAGGGCAATACCGACGATGACCGGCGTGGATTTAAAAATCAGGACAAACACCGCAAAGATGCACGACGCGATCATTGCAGAAAGAACACCGAACAGCAGTCCTGCATACGCGCTTTCAAAGGTATAGCTTCCATACATGGCAAAGAAAGCGGCAAACGCCATAAAGCTTTCCAGGCCAAGGCAGAGTACCTTCGCTTTGTGACCGAAAGAACCACCCATCGCAGCAAATAGGACCGGCGTCATCAGCCGAAGCGCGGATGCCATGACCAGCGGGGATAGAAACAGATCATACATTGGCTTTGCTCCCCTTTCTTTTCATGACCTTCTGGAAAAGTCCCTTGAAGTCAACCGTGATAAACAGCACAAACAGCGCTTGGACCAATGTAACGAGCGCGCGGTTCACATTCGTCATACGCCATATTCATAGATCCTGCCTTGATCATGCCCCAAATGATCGATACAAAAATTGCAGCGATCGGATGGTTTCTTGCAATCAGGGCGACCATGATTCCGTCCCAGCCCATATTGCTCGAGAACTTTGTCCGGAATCTTCTGTGCGGACCGAGCATTTCCATTGCGCCGCAGACGCCTGCAACCGCGCCACTCAGCAGGAAGATCATCATATAATTGCTGATATGATTGATGCCGCCGTATTTTGCAAATTCCGGGTTTTGGCCGATGAGCTTCCACTCATAGCCGACTCTCGTGTAACGATACAGCAGATAGACCAGAACGGCCAATGCAATACCGATAAAGAAGCCAATATCCGCCTGATACGGCTGCATGAACCGGAACAATCCGATCCCCTCGGGCATCTCTGCCGTTGCGATCATGTCCGGGTTCGTATTGGAATCCAGACCCATGACCTGCATGGTAATAAACTCCGTAAACTGGATCGCTGCATAGTTCAGCATCAGAGACGTCAGCATCTCGTCAATGTTAAAAAACAGCCGCAAGATCGCCGGGATTACGGAATAGAGCATGCCAGCTAATGCGCCTGCAAGGATCGATACTAGCATCACAACAAGCGCAGGCCCCTGCACATATACCGCGCAGACTGCCGTCGTCAATGCGCCAAAATACAGCTGACCTTCGATGCCCAGGTTATTGATGCCAGATTTCTGCGCAATGACTGCGGCCGTGGAAGCAATGATCACCGGCGTACTCCACCGGATGCTGCTGGCGATCGCAGATTTGCTGCCCACTGCGCCCTTGATCATCCAGCCAAACGCTTCAATGGGATTTGCGCCCTGCACAACGATCAGGACGGAAGCAATCAACACGACAAGAATGAATGCAATAACATAGCTCGTGCACTCGCTTAAAATATTACGCATCTTTTTCATTGCTTCCACCTCCCATCATATAAAGGCCAATTTCTTTTTCATCATAGTCAGGTCCCGCAAATTCATGGTTGAAATTGCCGTCGAACATGACCAGAATCCGGTCGCTCAACGTCATTGCTTCATTGAGATCGTAGGTGATCAGGATCACGGAAACGCCTTCCTCTTCCACCTGCTTCTGGATCTCGTGCCATATAAACTCGATCGCGCCGACGTCAATACCTCTGGTCGGATCTTCGATCACAAGAACTTTGTTGTTTTGCGAGAACTCTCTTCCCACGATCAGCTTCTGCAGATTGCCGCCAGAAAGCGAGCCAGCACGATCCTGGATGGATCCCGCTTTTACCTTGTAATTGGAAACGATATCCTTCGTGAAGCTTGCCGCGGCATTGTAATCCATCAGGAATTTTTTCTTCCGCAGATGCTGCAGATGGTAACCCATGATGCAATTTTCCACAAGAGAAGAATCCCTGGAACTGCCGTAACGAATTCTGTCCTGCGGGACATAGCCGATCTGATGAAGTCTTCTGTTTCTGATGGAACCGCATGTCAAAGGCTCGTCATCCAGCAGCACTTCTCCGTTTTCCCAACTTCGAAGGCCTGTGATCGCTTCCACCAGCTCGTTCTGCCCGTTTCCGGACACGCCGACAATTCCCAAGATCTCGCCTTCTTTTAACGTAAAAGAAGCGTTCTTGACCCGCAAGATCTGTCTGTCGTCTCTGACATTCAGGCCGCTCACCTTCAGCACATCTTTTTTATGGTCTGTTATCTTTTTGTCGATCGTCAGCATGACTTCGCGGCCGACCATCATGTTTGTCAGTAGCGTCTCGGTCGCGTCTTTGGTGTTGATCTCGCCGCTGATCTGTCCGTTTCTCATAACGGTCACAACGTCGGAGATCTCCAAAACCTCTTTTAATTTATGCGTAATAAAAAGCACCGTTTTCCCCTGGCTGACCAGGTAACGAATCGCTTTGAATAGTCCTTGTACTTCCTGGTATGGAAGAACCGCCGTTGGCTCGTCCAAAATAATAATATCAGCTTTTCGATAAAGCACCTTGACGATCTCGACCTGCTGCTGCACAGCAATCGGCAGATCTCTGACCAGTGCATTCAATTCAAAATGAAAGCCATATTCCTCGCAGATCTCTTTGATCTTTGCTTCACATGCTTTTCTGTTGATAAAGCAGCCCTTTTCAACGCCCTCATAGCCCATGATGATATTGTCAAGAACGGAAAGACGGTCGAACAGCATAAACTCCTGCTGCACCATACCAATTCCGGCTCTGTTTGCATCATTTGCATTTCGGAAAACCTGACCTTTTCCGTTCAGCTTAATTGTTCCGGAATCCGGGCTGATTACACCGGCAATGACATTCATCAGCGTACTTTTTCCGGCGCCATTTTCGCCGACAATGGCATGAACGCTGCCTTTTTTCACTTTCAGACTTACATCCTTGTTCGCTGCAAGGCTTCCGTAATACTTGTATATATTGCTCAATTCTAGAACGTAATCCATACGACCCTCCTTGCCAAAAGGCGTCCTCCCGTACACACGGGAGGATGCCTTTTCTGGACAACAATCATCAGGCGCGAGACGCCATGACGACAATTCCTGCGGTTTTTATTTTGCTTCTTCAATCACAATCTCGCCGCTTGCCAATTTGGCGACAACGTCATCAACGGTTGCCTTCAAGTCGTCGGGGAGCTTGTCATAGTCTCTGCTGTCATACAGAGCGGCGCCGGACGAGGAATCGTATACGAGCATGCCGGGCTCGAAGGTGCCTTCCAGAACGCTCTTGCCAGCCTCATAGACTGCGCCCTTGATGTCCTTCAATGCAGACCAGAACACGACGTCTTCGTTGATGGAGCCCTGCCAATCGTCAACACCGATGGCCTTCACGCCTGCTTCTTCACAAGCTCTGATGACGCCGAGACCGGACTGGTTTGCAGAATGCATGACAACGTCTGCACCCTTGCCGATGACCTGCTTTGCAAGCTCTGCGCCCTTGTTAGGGTCGTTTGCATCGCCGATGTACAACGACTCATAGGTGGTTCCGTTGTCCACATAATTGACGCCTGCTTCAAAGCCATCGCGGAATTTCTTGATAACGGGGCTGTCCATGCTGCCAATCCATGCGACCTTACCGGTCTTTGTGGTGTTCGCGGCAACAACGCCTGCAACAAAGCTTGCCTGCTGCGGCTCAACGACGATCGTCTTAACATTGTCAAGATCGCCCGTCACATAGCAGTCGACGTTAATGAACTTCGTGTTCGGGAACTCAGCTGCAATGTTGACAGCTTCCGTTGCCAGATCGTCCCATACGCAGTAGATCGGGTTTGCACCGGCTTCAGCCATGGCTCTGATCTGCTCGCTGTATTCCGACTTGTCGAGCGCCTCGATGATCTTCGGCTCGATATCATACTCTTCTGCCAGCTGAACAAGACCTGCATAGCAAAGCTGGAGGAACGGGTCACCCTGCGGGATCGAAACGATCATCGCGGCCATCGTGCTGGCAGGCTTCGTTTCTTCCTGTGCGGTCGTTTCCTGGGAAGCGTTTTCCTGAGAAGTCGTTTCCTGTGCGGCAGTTTCCTGCTTGGTCGTTTCCTCTGCGGGGGCTTTCTGCGATGCGCATGCGGCCAGGCTGAGTACCATGACTCCGGCCAATACCGCTGCCATCAATTTTTTGACATACTTTTTCATTTTTCTTTGCTCCTCTCGTTGATAAAATTCATCACAGCTGCTTCTCCTACGACGCCGCTGCGTGCTCCCAGACCTAAAATTGCGCGTCCAGCTGCGGCATTTGCAAATTTGCCCGCCTTCTGCACATCCCAGCCCTGGGAAAGACCATAAACAAAGCTTGCATTAAACGTATCGCCGGCTCCGGTGGTATCAATCGGCTCTACTTTATACGCAGGGATCTGATACACTTCACCTTCCGGTGTATAGATCACACATCCTTTTGCGCCTTTCGTTTCAACCACCAGACCGCCATACCTTGTCAGCTGCTTTGTATAATCTTCGGATACCAGTTTTTTGAGCTGCTCACATCCTTCATCGTTCACAAAAATAATGTCAGCGTTTTGGATGGTCTCCCATGCCGGTTCCCAATCTTTATCATTGATCCATTCTACATCGATGACGATCTTGGTATTTACGGCATGCAGCCACTGCATAAATCCTTTTGTATCCCGAAAACGTCTTAATTCTTCTATGCTCGAATAGACGTATTCTGCCGTTTGGAAAATTTCTTTCTGGCCCTCATCCGGAACAACATCTTTCTTTGCCGACGGTAAGACCCACACGATGCGTTCGCCGTCTTTCAAAAAGATCATGCATTTTGTGTCCGGCAGCTTCGGGTCGTGCCGGATCATATCCAGGTGGATCCTAGACTGCACCAGGTCATCTTCCAGCATCTTGGTATAGTCGCTCCCACTCATCGTGTCCATCAAGTAGGTATTCATGCCATAAGAAGCCGCAACAGCCGCCGCATTGGCGATCATTCCGCCGACCTTGTTTTCCAGGAATTTCAGAACGGCCTTGTCCCCAAGATCCGGGAGATGATCCATCTCATAATATTCATCGATGCAGCTCGACCCGATCATAACGATCGTCTTTTTCTGATCCATCAGCCGATAAACCTCACCATTTTCTCTGCAAGCGCATCAAGCCCGAAGCCGTTGGCTTCCTCGATCACCTTAAAATAGTGCTCCGGGAAAGCGTCCGCGCCATGCAAAGCGCCCAGAATACCGCCAACCATCGTCGCCACGGTATCGGTATCGTCACCGATATTGACCGCCGCGCAGATGCCGTCCACCGCATTTCCCTTTGCTGCAACGCAAAGACCAATCACAGCCGGAACAGCTTCTACCGTCATCAGGCCGCTTCCGATATAGTCCTCGATCTCGTTGATCGCTTCATCGAGATTTTTGGCGTTCATCGCAATATTGACGGCCCATCGGATCCTCGTCTCAACACTGGCACCTGCAAGCGTTTGGCCGATTTCTCTTCCGATCTGATCGCCCTTTGCTGCGCCATAAATCGATGCCTGCACGACATCAAAAAGATCTGCGCCGTCTTTCATGGCCGCTGCGGTCGCAGCCGCGATCGCAGCAGCGCCCGAGAGCGCAATATTATTATTGTGGGTGATCCTGCCAACGGTAATCGCATAGTCGATCGCCTTGTCGATATCCCCGCCGCTGAGCAGTGCAATGGGAGCCGATTTCATTGCCGCGCCATTGCTTGCTCTGCGGTTTTCGTTGCACGGAACAAACACGTCGCTTTGGATATCTTCACCCTTTAACGCGCGAACGCTCGCTTTGGTCGTGGGTCCTGCAAAATGATCAAAATATGCCGGAATATCCGCCCATTTCAAAAGCCCCGCCAGCGCGGTCTGATCATCGAGTTTTCCCTGCGCCACGACTTCTTTCAATGTCATATACGCAACACTGAAATCGTCTGTGACCTGGCCTGCTTTGCTTCCTCTGGCAAAGGTGTCATCAGGGGGTGCAAGGAAGTCTGTCACATAACCGCCGAATTTTTCCTCGATCTGTTTTCTTGTCCGCGTCTCTGTTGCTGCGCCCATTGCATCTCCTGCCGCAGCGCCGATCAAACCGCCCAAAATCTTTTGATACATCATTTCCCTCTTTTCTTATCACCGAAACTTAGCCAATTACAACATCTGTTGCTTCCATCGTCTCTGCCAGCGCGCAAAGGTCATACCCGTTTGCTTCATCCAACTTCCGGACCAGCTCCTCCGGGAAAGCATGCACGCCATTTTTAGCTCCCAATACCGCGCCTACAATGGTCGCCATCGTATCTGTGTCATTGCCGATATTGGCAGCCGCCTGGACAGCGGCCATTACATCACCCTTTGCCGCAGCCATCAGGCCAAAGGAAACAGGCACCGAATCCGCAGCCATACCGCTGCAGTCAAAATAGCTTCTCAGCGTGTCCATCGCTTCGCTGAGATCGTTTGCGTTCATACCAAGCGCAATGGCAAATTGCAGGCGCTTCGGGAAGGAGGGGCCCGCTACCGTATTGCCGGCAGCGCCGATCGCTTCACCCTGTTTCGCACCGAACATCGCATCTTCAAAAATACCGAAGAGATCTTTTCCGTTCAGTGCGCCGCACACTGCCTCAGCAACTGCGCACGCCGCCGACATGGAGATCCGGTTTCCGTGCGTGGGGAAGCAGATCACCTTTGCGATCTCCAGCGTTTTTTCCATGTCACCCTTGCCGAAACAGGCAACGGGGCCGATCTTCATCGCGCCGCCATTCGACGCTTTCATATTGTCGTTTACCGGCTCAAAGCCGCCGCCTTCTGTTTCGATCCCCTTCAGGCGATTGATGAATTTTCTGGAGGTCGGCCCAACGAACTGATCAAAAAATCTTTCGTTTTTGGACCATTCGATCAGCGCCCCCTCGGCCACCTTCTGGTTGACGTGATTCTCCGAACGGAGGATCTGCTGAATGGTGACATAGCCCATGCTGAAATCATCGGTGATCTGCCCTGCCTTGTTCCCTCTTGCATACACGTCGGATGGTGCGTCATGCAGCCGGTCTACATAGCCCCATTTTTCAAAGATCTGTTCTCTGGTTCTGTTTTCGGTCGGCGCGCCCAGCGCATCGCCATACGCAGCGCCGATCAAACATCCTGCAATTTTTTCACTCATTAAATTCTTCATTTTTTTGATTCCCTATTTAATAAAATTTCTTTTTTTGATACAATAAATAAAAACCACCAAATGGGGTTCGAGTTATGTACAAAAACAATCGATTAAAACAGATCCAATCTTTCCTGGAGCTGCACGGCTCTGTCGATATCAGCGCGCTCAGCCGGGAGCTTGGCGTATCCGAAATGACAAACCGGCGGGATCTCAGCATTCTTGTCAGCAGTGGAACTGCCGTTCGCACGCACGGCGGCGCGATTCTCCCCCGGGAGCGCTATCTGGGCGATGTCTATATGGATTCTCGCTCTCAGATCAACGTTGCAGAAAAGAAGGCCATTGCTAAAGCTGCCATCGCGGAATTACAGCCGGGTGACTCTGTATATATCGACGACGGCTCAACCGTTGCTGCCATGACGCAATTCATTCCCCACAACATTCAGCTGCGCGTTACAACGACCTCTATGTCGGCTGCTTTAGAATTTAATAAATTTCCAAACATCGATGTAATCGCAATAGGCGGACGAGTCAGCAAAACGACGAAATCCGCTGCCGGCCCTATCGCCCTTGAATTACTGCAAAGCATGTATTTCAAGACTGCTTTTATTGGCGTCCCATATATTACTGTAGATTGGATCATAACAAGCAATGCGATCGATGAGATCCATCTAAAGAAAGCGGCTATCGCGCAATCGCAGCGCTCCATCCTGCTCATGGACAGCTCCAAGATCCATAAAGAGCCGATCAATATCAAGCTGGCTTCTCTCGACGACTTCCAGATGGTCATTACCGACAGCCGTGCGGATTCGAACTTTCTTGCCAATTGTATGGAGAAAAAAATTCAGGTAAATATTGTCGAGCCGTAGCCGTTTCTCTACTCGGATTTTAGCATTTTGTTCAAATTCTTTCAATATCTTTGGCACAATTTCGCAATTTTCGTCTATTTCGCTTAGTTTCTGTTATTCGCATGTTCGTTTGTCCTAAAAATGATTTTGGTTCCTTCTCCGTTTTTGTTCATATGAACATTTTTGCAATCATGTTTTTACATGCAGAAAATGGAATTCTGTTTCTGGGATTTTTTGAGAAACATTCGTAAAAAGACTTCCCTGTCTAGCGCTGGATCTCACCATCAAACTGCAGTTCACACGGACCTCAAAAACGCGAAAAACGCCATCCGGATGGCTGGCGTTTTCTACTTGATATATACCTTTTGCAGCAAGAACCGCGCAAAACTCAGATCAGCAAAAGTTTGGTCTGGTGGCCGTCGATGTAATCATTTTCCGCGGCACGGCAGATGTTCTCTTCCAGATACATGAACACGCGCTGACCGTCCCAGCAGGAAATGTTGTCGTAGACGTTCAGCTCGAGCGAAAAGCAGGTGTCCTCTTCGATCGTCCGTTCGCCGGTACCCGGGACAAAGCCCTGATTGGTGTAAAGGCCGATGGTGGGACCGGCGCCGTGGCCGAAGGTTCCGACGGGATGCGAGTAGAGCATCGGCTGGATGCCCTCTGTCTTGGCCTGACGCATGGCCGCGGTAAAGACGGCGTTACACTGCTTTCCGACGTGCATGTTCTCCATGATGATCTGACGGAAGCGGTTGCCGCAGTCCAGAAGCGCCTGCAGATCCTGCGGGACCTGCTTTTCACCTTCACGCAGAATGTAAGCTACCCACTGCATATCGGTGTGCAGCTGCACATACTGGCCGTTGATGCCGATGTCGCAGTGAATGAGATCTCCCGGTTCGATCGTCACATCAAACATTCTCGACACGCTGCTGCCGCGCCGCTGCAGGTCCACGTCCGGACCGAACCAGTAGCGGCAGCCAAGCTCGTTGATGATGCTGCGCATGCACCACTCGATGTCCGTGGTCGTCGTCTTGCCCGGAACCACGAAGTCAGAACTGAAAGTATAAAACAGAATACAGCGTGACGGTCAAAACGGTTGAGATGAAACAGGCTTCGTAAATCCGGTATCAGACCGCACGCCCTGACTACCGGATGGTTTATCCAGACATACATGAGAGGCCACCGGCAAGACAGATCCAGTAATGGGTCTGCCTTGTCGGTGGCTTTTTTGTTTTTAGTTCGATTTCACTCAGATATTCAATCAACAAAATATTCATATCGGAGCTGTACCCGTTGTCTGGCTTGCCCTCCTGCTGGCGCAGTCCCTTGGCGGCGGTTTGCCGGAGCTGCTGCGGAATCTGACCAGCGCACTGGAGCAGCCGACGAATATCATATGGACGGACAAAAGCCTGCCTACCATCCTCATCTGCCTTGTCGCTTATGGCATGGCAGTTTTGCTTTACCGGACGAATCAGGGCAGAACCCGCGACGGCGAGGAACACGGCTCTGCGGCGTGGGCCACACCCGCATCCGTCAATGCGCAGTTCGCGCAGAAAGACAGCATCCCGCTGACGCAGCACGTCCGGCTCGGTCTGGATACGCACAAGCACCGCCGCTCCCTCAACGTGCTGGTCATCGGCGGCAGCGGCGCAGCCAAAACACGCAGTTTTGTGCTGCCGAACATCCTGACCGCAAACACCAATTATGTCATAACAGACCCCAAATCTGAAGTGCTGCTTGCCACGGGCGGCTACCTCAAAGAGCAAGGCTACGACGTGCGCGTTCTGAACCTTGTGAATCTGGAGCAGTCGGACGGCTATAATCCATTCCGCTATCTGCGCGACGAAAAGGACGTGCTGAAGCTGGTCAACAACCTGATCC
>ENA-UOJJ01005166-UOJJ01005166.1-human-gut-metagenome-genome-assembly--contig:-CS66-NODE-5166-length-11304-cov-12.714375_pt1 | contig 11304 bp, 11 predicted proteins | sample MGYA00242343_ERZ723890 | MGnify/ENA metagenome assembly ERZ723890 | reverse complement strand
GCAGCCCGCGCCGCAGCCTGCACCCGTGCCGGAGGCGCGCTACACGCAGGCGCAGCTCGACGCGGCCGTGCAGAAGGCCGTGGCCGCGCGGGTCAAGGAGCTCAACGCGGCCCACGCGCAGGAGATGGAGGACCGCGAGCTGGACTACGCGCTGCGCGGGGCCGTGACCGACGCGCAGGACGCGGACCTGGTGCTGGGCCTGCTGGACCGCGGCAAGCTCAAGCGGAAGGACGGCAAGGTGGAAGGGCTGGACGAGCAGCTGCAGGCGCTGCGCAAGTCCAAGCCCTTTCTCTTTGTCCAGAAGGCGGCGGAGTCGCCCAAGCTCTCCGGCGCGCAGCCGGCGGGCGGAGGCAGCCCGGCGGGGACCAGCGCGCCCACCCGCTACACGCGCGAGCAGATTGCGCATATGACTCCGCAGGAGATCAACGCGCACTGGGACGACGTTTCCGCGTCCCTGAACTCGTAAAGGAGGAGAAAGAAAATGGCTGTAACCACCTTTATCCCGCAGGTGTGGTCGGCAAGGCTTCTTGCGCACCTGGACAAGGCCCACGTGCTGACGAACCTCGTCAATCGCGACTACGAGGGCGAGATCCGCCAGTACGGCGACACGGTCAAGATCACCCAGATCGGCGACATCACCATCAAGGACTACGTGACGAACACGGACATCGACGACCCCCAGGAGCTCACCACCGAGCAGCAGCTCCTCGTGATCGACCAGCAGAAGTACTACGCCTTCCAGATCGACGACGTGGACGCGGCCCAGGCGCGCGCGAGTCTGGCCGACGCGGCCATGCAGCGCGCGGCCTACGGCCTGGCGGACGTCGCCGACCGCTGGCTGGCGTCGCTCATGGCCGCGGGCGCGGACGAGGGCAACCAGCTCGGCTCCGACGCCGCGCCCGTGGCGCTGACGGCGGACACGGCCTACAACTACCTCGTGCGGCTCAAGGTGATCCTGGACAAGCGCAACGTGCCCACGGAAGGCCGCTGGGTCCTCGTCTCGCCCGAGTACCACGGCCTGCTCCTGCAGGACCATCGTTTCGTCGGCACGGGCGGCACCGCGGCCGAGGCGGCGCTGGGCAACGGCTACATCGGCGCCGCGGCCGGCTTCCGCGTCTACCTGTCCAACAATCTGCCGAACACCCTCGGGGCGCAGAAGGTCCTGGCCTCCTACGCCGGCGCGACCTCCTACGCCGAGCAGATCCTCAAGACCGAGGCGTATCGGATGGAGAAGCGCTTCGCCGACGCGGTCAAGGGCCTGCACGTCTATGGCGGCAAGGTCACGCGGCCCACCGCCATCGCCGTGCTGACCGCGGCCTTTGACACCGGCATCCTCGAGCCGCTGACGCTGACGAGCGCCGCGGGTTCCGCCTCCGGCAAGACCAAGGTCTCCGTGGACGAGACCCTGCCCGCCGGCTACACCGCCAAGTACAAGACCGCCGCCACGGTCAAGCTCCCGCAGTACGACGAGGCGCTGACCAGCGGCTGGACGGCGTTCACGCCGGATGCGGACATCACCGCCACGACCGGCCAGGAGATCGTCGTGGCCTACGTCGATTCCGCGAACAAGGCCAAGGCGGCCGGAAAGACGACCGTCACGGCCATGGCGTGATGGACCGCGTGGAGAAGCTCGCCGCGCTGCTGGGCATCGCGGACGACGCGCAGGACGCGATCCTCGCGCACTGCCTGAACACGGCCGAGGGCCTGATCCTGGACTACTGCGCCCTAGAGGAGATCCCGCCGCGGCTGGAGCCCGTGCTGCTGGACCTGGCGGTGGACGGCTACCGCCTGGGCGGGTACGGGCAGGCCGCGGCCCCCTCGGGCCCCGTCGCTTCGCTCACCGAGGGCGAGCAGAGCGTAAGCTTTGCCGGCTCTGGCGGCGCCGTGGCCGCGGGGTCGGACGCCGCGGCGCTGCTCCGGGGGTACGCCTCGCGGCTCAACGCCTACCGGAAGCTGAGGTGGCCAAAGCATGATTGACTTTGCGGCGCTCGGGCGCGCGGCGGAGGCGCTGCTGCACAAGGACGAAGTGCGCTTGGCCAGGCCTGTGCTCGTGCCGGACGGCATGGGCAGCCAGCGGCCGGGCGAGCCCGAGGACTTGGGCGCGATCCGCGGCAACCTGCAGAGCTACAGCGCAGAGCGGGCGCAGGCGGAGTACGGCGTGACCTGCCGGGCAGAGCGCCGCCTCTTCTGCGCGCCGGACGCGCGGATTGTACCGGGCGTGCTCGTGGAGGAGGCGGACGGCACGCGCTGGCGCATCGCCGCCGTGCCGGAGCGGGGCAAAAGCCACGTTGCCGCGCTGCTGGAGCGGGAGGGGGTTGCCCATGCGGACGGAAGTGAAACTTGAGGCCGACCGCCTGGCCGAGGCGCTGCGCGAGCGGGTGGAGAACCTGCAGGGCGGCGGCGCGCCGCAGGCCATGGCCAAGGCCTGCCAGATCGTGCTGCGGACCGCGAAGCGGTACGCGCCCAAGGACACGGGCCTGCTGCGGCGCTCCCTCACCTACCGCGTGGTGCGGGAGGGCGAGGACATCGTGGGCCAGGTGGGGACGAACGTCCACTACGCGATCCACGTCGAGTACGGGCACCGCACGCGGGCGAGCAAGAACGCCATCGGGCAGATCCAATACGTCCCCGGGACCTACTTCCTGCACCGCGCCCTGCGGGAGAACCGGAACAAGGTGCGCGGTGTAATCATCGAGGAGCTAGGAAGACATGACGGATCTTAGACAAGCGGTATACGAGGCGCTGGACGCGGCGCTGCCGGGGCGGGCGCACTTCCTCGCGCCGCCGGTGGACGCCGTCGAGCCGTGCCTGAGCTTTTTCGAGGTGGAAAACGCGGAGGCGGTGTTCGCGGACGACGAGACGGCGCTTTGCGAGATCGGGTACGCGGTGGACGTCTGGGCGCGGGCGGCGGGCGAGATCCCGCCGCTCGCGCAGCGCGCGGACGCGGCCATGAAGGGCCTGGGCTTTACCCGGACCGGGGCCATCGACATGGCGCCGGACGAGTTCGGGCTGCACCACAAGAGCATGCAATACCGAAGGACAGTGTAAGGAGGACAAAATGGGCAAGCAGTACATCAAGGGCTTTTCCGGCCTGCGCTACTGGCCGGTGAGCAAGAACGACGACACGGGCTACACCACCGGCGAAATGGAGGCCATCCCCGGCGCGCAGAGCGCCACCATGGACCGGTCGACGGAAGATTATTCGATCCTTGCGGACGACCAGATCTGGGACAGCGGCGCGGACTTTACGGGCGAGACGCTGGAGATCACGGTCATCGAGCTGGGCCTGCCGCTGATGGCGGCGCTGGACGGCGCGGACTACGAACAGGAGGAGGGCGTCTACTCCTGGGGCCCGGGCAAGGTCCCGCCGGAGATCGCCATCGGCTTCCGCGCGCTGAAGGCGGACGGCACCTACCGCATGGTCAAGTACTACTCCTGCTCGGTGACGTCGATCACCGCCGAGTACGCGACCAAGGGTCAGAACACGGAGGGTACGCCATATGTGATTGCCTTGGCGGCCAAGACGCGCGTCCAGGACGGCAAGCTCTACGCCATGAGCGATGGCACGACGGCGGGCGACTCGACGTGGCTGGACACCATCGACAACCTGCCGGCGGCAGGCGCGTAGCGGAGGAAAACCATGGACATTGTGAATCTCTTTGCCCGAAAGAAGGCGGAGAATCCGAGCCTTCCGGGCGGCAAGGTCGTGCGCGGGCATTTGATCCCCCGGCTGCCGCTGGGGGAGTACCTTGCGGCGCTGCAGGCGCTGCAGAACCTGCCGGCGGACCTGCTCTCCGCCTGCTTTCCCGGGAAGTCTTTGACGGAGGTGCTGCAGGCGCTCAAAACCCTGGACGAGCAGGCGCTCGTGCAGCTGGTGGCAAACCTCGCCGGCTCCGGCGCGCCGTACGTGCTGGGGCTCGTGGCTCGGTTCTCCGGCATCCCGGAGAAGGAGCTGCGCGAGGACCCGGCCATCGGCCTGGACGGGCTGGTGGAGATCCTGCAGGCGATCTTTGAGGTGAACGGCTGGGGAAACGTGCTGGCGGCAGTGCGGGAGGCGCTGCCGCAAAAGCCGGAGAGCAGGACGACCCCGACTGGCTCCAGGGCGTGATCGCCGCGGGGCTGCGCCTGGGCATCTCCAAGCGGGAGCTGCTCACGGAGTACTACCCAGACGAGCTTACGCGCGTCTTCGCGAAGTACGCCGAGCTGGCCAACCCCAAGGAGAAGCCCGAGGAGGCCTACGCCGACGCGCTGTGGCGCTAGAAAGGAGGGAGAGGAATGCCCGAGACCATCGCGGACGAGCTGCTTGTAAATATTCGCCTGAAGACCGAGGCCCTGGAGGAGGGGCTGGCGCAGATGCGCAGCCTCTTGGCCAAGAGCAGCGCCCAGGTGGAGCGCTTAAGCAGCGCGCAGGCCAAGGCGGCGGAAGCGGCGGCCCAGGCGCAGGCCAAGGCCGCGGCGGAGGCGGCCAGCGCGGCCCAAAAGGAGGCGGAGCGCCTCAAAGCGGCCTACGACGCGGCCTACAAGGCGCTGGAGAAGGACGCCACGGAGGCGGCCCTCAACCAGGCAGAGGCGCTGGAGACGGCGGCAAACAAGGCGCAGGAAGCCGCCGCCCGCGCCGCGCGCGAGCAGGTCGTGGCCGAACAGGACGCGCAGACCGCGCGCATCACGGCCATCCGCGCCGCGGAGGCGGAGTCCAAGCGCGCCTCGGAGGAGGCGGCGCGGGCGGCGGAAGAAGCGGCGGAAAGGACCAAGCAGGCGCAGGCCCAGGTCGCGGCCGCGGCGACGGCGGCCTTTGCCGGCATCGTGCTGGCCATCCGCGGGGCGATCGAGGCGGCAAACGAATACAACAACGCCATGGTGGGCCTGAACTCCCTGGCCGAGGGCACGGGCCAGGACTTCGGCGACCTGCAGGCCGCGGCGGAGGACCTGGCCAGCGACGGCCTGATGACCGTTGCGGACGCGGCCGCCTCGCTCAAGAACCTGCTGGCGCGGGGCTTCTCCGCGGACGAGGCCGTGGACATGCTGGAGCGCCTCAAGGACGCGGCCGCTTTCGGCCGGCAGAGCTCGCTCTCCCTCGGCGAGGCCGTGCGCAGCGCCTCCGAGGGCATCAAGAACGAGAACAGCATCCTGGTGGACAACGCGGGCGTGACCAAGAACGTCGCGGTCATGTGGGAGGAGTACGCCGCGACGATCGGCAAGTCCGCGGCCAACCTCACCCAGGCGGAGAAGCGGCAGGCCGAGTACAACGGCATCATGCAGGAGACCGCCTACCAGGTGGGGGACGCGGCGCGATATGCAGAGGCGTTCGCCGGCAAGCAAGCCGCGCTGGAGGCCGCGACGCTGCGCGTCAACCAGGCGCTGGGCGCGTCCGTGCAGGGCGCGCTGACGCCGCTTGTGCAAATCCTGACGCCGCTGGCCGACGCCCTTGCCTGGGTGATCGAGAAGTTCCCGGGCGTCTCGGCGGGCGCGACGGCGGCGCTGACCGCGATGGTGGCGCTGACGGCGGTCGTGGCCGGGGCCATCCCCATGGTCAAGTCCCTGGCGGCGGCGTTTGCGACGCTGCACGCCTCCATGGGCGTCGTCGGGGCCATCAGCCTGGCCGTGGGCGCCCTGGCGGGCATCGCCGCGGCCTGCGCAAATGCGCGCTCGCCCCTGCAGGAGCTGAACGAGGAGCTCGAGGACCTGCAGGACGAGCTCGAGCAGCTGAGCACGTCTGCCGGCAATGCGGAGCAGGCGCTGGCGGTGCTGGAGAGCGGCACGGCCACGACGGACGAGCTCGCCGCGGCCAAGCAGCGCCTGGCGGAGATCTTCCCGGCCCTGGTCGTGGGCTACGACAGCGAGGGCAACGTGATCCTGGCCAACAACGACCTCATCCGCGAGCAGATCGAGCTGACGAAGGAGCTGCGCCGGCTCAAGCAGCAGGAGGCGCAGGAGGTCTCGGCCCAGGCGGTCGAGGAGGCGAAGAAGCGCCGGGACGAGCTGGAAGGCGTGCTCCGCCAGCTCGAGGCGGAAAAGGCGCAGCTGGAGCAGGAGCGCGCGGCCTACATCGCCCAATACGGGCAGGACGCGCCGAACGTCCAGTGGTACGACGAGGAGCTGGCCGCCCGCGGCGAGACGCTCATCAACCGCAACCTGGAGTACCGGCAGTCCCTGATCGACCTTAACGCGCAGCTGCAGGCGCAGTACGCGCTGGTTAACGAGAGCATGGGCGAGGCGGACGCCGCGACCCAGCTGGCCATGGCCTCGGCCATGGAGTACGCCGCGCAGCTGGAGATGACAGGCGCGGAGTACCAGAGCTACCTGCAAACCGTGCTCGCCGACGAGCAGCAGATGGCCGCATACCGCGAGGAAGCCGCCGCGGCGGCGCGGGAGGAGGCCGCGGCCGTGGAAGAGCTGGCGGACGCGCAGGACGCTATGGATCTATCCAAGAATGCCGCCGAGCAGCAGCGCGCCGCAAAGCAGATGCGCGCCTACGTCGAGGAAGTAAAGAATGGCACAAAGGGCACGGCAACATACCAGAAAGCCGTGGAGGAGCTAACCGACGCCTACGGGATGTACTTCCCCAACGTCGAGCAAAGCATTGACTCCATATCCGATCTGGTTGGCTATGAAGAAGATCTGGCGAGAACAGCTGTGGAGAGCGCGCGCACGGCCATCGACAACCTGATCGCCGAGCAGAGCGCCATCATCCAGAGCGCGGAGGCCACGGCGCAGGCCAAGGCCGAGGCCGTGAGCTACATCCAGGTCCTTTCCCAATTGAGAAACGCCATGACGGGCCTTCTGATCGACGGGTCCCTGCCCGAGATCTCCGTGCCGAGCGTCTCCACCGGGGGCGGCGGAGGCGGCGGGGGCGGAGGCTCCGAGAAGTCCCGCTGGGAAATGGAGCTCGACGAGCTCGAGCACTACGCCGCCCTGGGCCAGGACGTCACCGAGCAGCAGATCGCGGCCATCCGCCGCATCCTGGAGGAGGAAAAGCTCTCCACGGAGGAGCGCTGGCGGCTCGAGGAGGAGCTCTACGACAAGGAAAGCGCCCTCATCGAGGACAAGATCAGCCTCTACAAGGACCTGACGAACCTCACCACCGAGGAGGCCGCCCAGCAGGCCGCGGCCCTGCAGTACATGCTGCAAACCTACGCGCTCTCCACGGAGGAGCGCGCGGCCCTCACCGAGCAGCTCAATGAGACGAAAAAGGCCCTGGACGGCGACTATTTGCGGGACTACATCGCGCACCTGGAGCAGATCCTCGCGGCCGAGCAGCTCAACGCCGCCCAGCGCAAGAACGTGCTCAACGAGATCATGCAGGCCCGCATCCAGCTCCTGCAGCGCGAGCAGGAGGCCATGCAGGAGAGCATCTCCGCGCAGATTTCCGCCATCGAGGCCGAGCGCGACGCGCAGATCGCGGCCATCGACAAGGAGATCGAGGCGCTGGACAAGCTCCTCGAGCAGCGCAAGCGCCTGCAGCAGGAGGAAGAGGATGAGGATGCCCTGCGCCGCCTGCAGGAGAGCCTCAAGTACGAGAAGGACGACTACAACCGCCAGCAGCTCGAAAAGCAGATCGAGCAGAAGCAGAAGGAAATCGCGGACCGCGAGTTTGAGCAGAACATCCAGGACCAGAAGGACGCGCTCAAGGCCGAGCAGGACGCCATCCGCGAGCGCGCGCAGGCGCAGATCGAGGGCTTGCAGGCCATGGCCGAGCAGAAGACGCTCTGGCCGGAGACGCAGTACCTGCAGCAGCAGGAGTACAACGCCCTGGAGCTCGAGCAGCAAAATGCGCAGAACGCGCTCCTGCTGGAGGGCCAGGCCCTCTACGGCGAGCAGAGCCTCGAGGCGCAGCAGGCGCTCTACGGCGCGCAGTACGGCGCGGGCGAGGAGCAGAACGACGCCATGGTCGCGCTCACCGACGAGGGCCAGCAGCGCGACGTGGAGACCCTGCTCTCCTACGAGGACGACTGGTCCGGCGCGGGGCACACGCTCGGCGGCGCGCTGCAGAGCGCGCTCCAGAGCCACTTTGACGCCATCGTCGCCGCGGCGGAGGCCATGGCCTCCCAGGTCGTGTCCATCGTGGCCAATGCCATGGCGCAGATCAACAGCTTGCGCTCGGCGGCGAGCTCGCTGCAGAGCATGGGCGGCGGAACGGCGTCTAGCCGCTCCGGCGGGAGCGCGCGCTCGACCAACGTCACCATTAACCAGACGAACAACTTCAGCGGGTCCTCGCCCAGCCCCTCCGCCATCCGCGCGGCCACCAAGGGCGCCGCGCAGACGCTGCTGAAATACTGAGGAAAGGAGGAGGAACCATGCGCAGCATTGTGCTTCGATCGCCAAACGGGCAGCGCATCGAGCTCACCACCGCGCCGCCGCCGAACCCATACGTGTTCGTCAGCCTCGACGGCCAGGGCACGGCGGACGCCACGCTCTACACGGCGCAAGCGGTCTTGCAGAGCGGCGCGACGGCCCTGGAGACGCTGCTGGAGATGCGGACGCTGACCGTGTCGCTCCTGGTCACCGGGCAGACGCGGCAGGAGCTGGATGAAAACCTCCTGGCACTCAACCGCCTGGTGAACCCGCTGCTGGGGCCCACGGAGATCACCTACACGAACGCCGCGGGGACCTACCGGATCGAAGGGTATCTGGACAACGGACTCACGCAGGGGGCGAGGTCCTTCCACGCGCGGCCGGGGCACGTGGTGAGCGTGTCGCTGCCCTTCACCTGCGCGGACCCCTTCTTCTCCGGGCTGGACCAGTACGAGGACAGCCTGCGGTATTTGAGTGGCGGGTTCCGGTTCCCGGTGGCGTTCCCGGCGTCGTTCGGCGTCTCCGGCTACGAGCGGACGATCGTAAACTTGGGCGACACCGCCGCGCCCATCCGCATCCGCATCCGCGGCGCGTGCAGCCGCATCTCCGTCCTCAACAAGACCACAGGCGAGTCCCTGACGCTGACGCGGGAGCTCGGCCGCTACGAGGTGCTGACCATCGACACGGACCCCATGCACAAGTCCGTCGTGCTGGAGGACCTGCAGCTGGGCACGTCGCGCAGTGTGTTCTCGCTCATCGACATCACCAAGCCGACGCACGCCTACTGGCAGCTGCAGCCCGGGGAGAACCTGATCTCCTGCGACACGGAGTACGAGCAGGAGGTCGTGCAGGTCTCGTTATTCTGGTCGGACCGATACGCGGGGGTGAGCTGAGGATTCCGTGCAAACAGTTCTGTTTGCACGGAGGGACATCCGGCGCGCCGCGCGCTGCGCGCACAACGCGCCGGATAGCGGAAGCAAGGAATGGCTCCGGGGGCAAGCCCCCTGCGCCATTCCTTTTTCCTCGCGGCGTACACGCCGCCGCTGCGGAATCAAGCCCAAGAAACGGAAAGGAAAAAACGACATGGCGAGCATTTACGTGTTTGACCCGGACACGGCGGAGTACCTGGGCGAGGTGGACGCCTACACCTCCTGCGTGCTGGAGCGCAGCTGGCAGGGCGTGGGCGACTGCCAGATCGTGATGGACACGCGCTGCGCCGGCGCGGAGCTCCTGCAGGTGGGCCGCGTCATCACCATCGGGAACGCCTGGCACAAGGCCGCGATCCTGACCGCGGAGCGGCTCGACGGCGCCCGCGGCAGCCACCGCCGGACGCTGACGGGCGTGGAGCTGAAAGGGATCGCGCGCCTGCGCATCACGGTCCCGCCCACCGCGCAGGAGGACCCGGACGCCCTGGGCTACGACCGCGTGATCGGCGCGGGGGAGGAAGTGCTGCGGCACTACGCCGACCGGCACATGGTGAACCCCACCTCGGAATACCGGAAGATCCCCCTGCTGGAGCTGGAGCCCGCGGCCGACCCGCCGCGCGGCAAGGAGACGCCCTGGCAGACGCGGTACGAGAACCTGCAGGACGTGCTCAGCGACATCGCGGAGTACTGCGACATCGGCTGGAACGTGGCCATGGACTACCCGAGGCGGCGCTGGCTGCTGACGGTCTCCGAGGGGCGGGACCTCACTATGGGAAACGCACAGGCGCCATCCGGAGGGGGCGAAGCCCCTGAAGGCCGAGGACGCCCCGAAGGGGACCCGCAGGCCGGAACACCGGCCCGGCAGAGCCGGGACGGTGCGGAGACATTCGTGGCCTTTGAGGAAGACTTCCGGAACCTGACGACCTCTTCGTACACCTACGACCGCGGCGGCTACACAAACGCCCTCTACCTGGGCGGCGCGGGCGAGGACGAGAACCGGCTCGTGATCGTGCGCTACGTGGACGAGGAACATGAGCTTCTGGAGGAGCCGCTCTCCGGCCTCGCACGCGCGGAGGAGATGATCGACGTGGGCAACGTCGAACTGCCGGACGAGGCGGAGTACGAGGGCCTGCACAAGTACGTCTCGGGCTTTTCGCCCCTGCGCACGCTGACGGCGCAGATCAGCCCCGCGGGCCCCTTCGTCTACGAAACGGACTGGGACCTCGGGGACAAGGTGACCGTGCAGGTGCGCGACGCGGCGGTGGGGCTCTCGGTGCGCATGGATGCGCGGATATTGACTATTGAGGAAACGTACGAAAGGGGCGGGCAGAGCCTTCGCGTCACCTTCGGCAAGGAGGAGCCCACCATCGGCCAGGCCCTGCGGCAGGCACAACGACAGACTGTGAGGTGAGATTTTGACAAACATAGACACTCATGATATACTTCCTATGGTGGTGAATCAAACGATATAGGAGGTCTGGTCACATGTGGATATGCAGGAAGTGTCACTGTGAGAACCCGGAAAACAGCGAAGTATGTCAGGGGTGTGGCGAACGGCATGCGAAAAGCTTCGGGGCTCCACAGGCCCCGCAGCAGAGGCCCGCGACTAATGAACCGCGCCCCAAACGGCGTGTCAGCGCCATCAATTACGATGGTCGGCCAGGGCTTGCACTCTGGCTGGAAGTATTTGGGTGGATTCTGCTGGTTGGCGGCATCCTCGCGGCCATCATATGTTTCTTTAACCTTACTTATGCTGAGAATGAGATCGCGGGTCTGTTTCATTCAAGGACAGAAAAGGTATTTAGCTGGCCCGGCTTTATCATCAGCGTGGGGGTGCTCCTTTCCTCTGTGTTCGGGTTCCTGTGCGCACGTGGCCTATCCCAGCTCGTGTGGGATTCGAGCACGACAAAATCCCTGACCATGCAGATGTATGACAAAGTCATGAACGATGACTGACAGAAAAACATCGAGGCCACCTGCTGAAAAGCTGGGTGGCCTTGATGCAAAAGACCAAAGCACGGCTGCGTGATGCAGGCGATGGGGAACTAGCCAACAACCATAGAGCGCCTTGAGCAATCAAGGCGCT
>ENA-UOJJ01005163-UOJJ01005163.1-human-gut-metagenome-genome-assembly--contig:-CS66-NODE-5163-length-11306-cov-6.248956_pt1 | contig 11306 bp, 6 predicted proteins | sample MGYA00242343_ERZ723890 | MGnify/ENA metagenome assembly ERZ723890 | reverse complement strand
GTAGTTGGCAGGCAGTTTCTCCCATTTTATAGGTTTGATGTGATACAGCAGATAATTTCGGTTCCACATAATTAGCATGCTGCTCGTCTGTATACCCGATGATTGCCACATCATCCGGAATCCGGAGGCCATGGTTTTTGACAACTTCCATTGCTGCGAAAGCCAATGTGTCATTCATGGCAAGAATAGCATCTGGAGGCTGTGGAAGTGACAGTAAAGTTTCTGTGGCAATCTTGCCTTCCTCATAATCAATCTTCCGGCAGACTACCAGCTCTTTTTCGATGGGAATATGATTCTCACGCAAGGCTTCCAGATAGCCATGTTTTCTTCTCTTTACAATATCCAGATGATTAGCTCCTCCGATAAAAGCTACCCGCTTGCTTCCATTATCCAGGAGATGTTGTGTAGCCATCTGTGCGGATTGTGCCCCGTCTGCTATCACCGATGAAAATTGGTCGGTCAGGCAAACACGGTCGAACAGGATAAGTGGCATATTAATGTCTTTCAAGGCGGAGATGTGGGAGAAATCGGTTGTTTCTTGAGACAGACAGGCGATGATACCTTCCACGCGCATATTGACCAGATTCTCAATATTTCTTTTTTCGTGCTCGTAAGACTCATGTGAGGTCGTGATAATCACGAAATATCCGTTGGCAATAGCCATATTCTCTATTCCATTCAGAATTGATGCAAAGAAATGAGTGACAATATCCGGGACTACCACTCCGATGATACGTGGCGCATTTTTCCGCAGGCTCATGGCAAAAGGATTGGGACGGTAGTTCATCTCTTTAGCCAGTGCCTTTGCTTTAGCACAAAGTTCACGGCTGATTTCCGGACTATCTTTTAGTGCCCTGGATACAGTAGGAATCGACACCCCCAATGCTTGGGCGAGATCTTTTAATGAAGTATGTTTCCGGTTTTCCATTTGAAAGTCTGCAACTTAGATTCTTTTTACAAAGAAAGCACATTCCCGGAAAATTAAAAGCATCTGAAGCAATATTTTTTACGTAAACCGTTACGTTGGTTTTTCGACCGCTCTCTGCTGCACTGAAACTATTACTGACCTATTTTTGTCGCATACAAAATGATTTAAAACCTAAAAGTATGCAATACCATGAAATCGGAAAGACAGGGATGAAAGTATCATCTCTTAGTTTTGGAGCTTCTTCTTTAGGAGGAGTTTTCCATGATTTGAAAGAAAAAGAAGGCATTCAGGCTGTGTTTACCGCTGTTGAGGCAGGAATGAACTTTATCGATGTGTCTCCTTATTACGGACATTATAAAGCGGAAACTGTTTTAGGAAAGGCGCTTAAAGATCTTCCTCGTAACCGTTATTACCTTTCTACCAAAGTGGGACGTTATGGAAAAGATGGAGTGAACCTGTGGGATTACTCTGCAAAACGTGCGACAGAAAGTGTGTATGAGAGCATGGAACGTCTGAATATAGATTTTATCGATCTGATAAATGTACACGATGTGGAGTTTGCCGATTTGAATCAGGTAGTTAATGAAACTCTGCCTGCTTTGGTTGAGTTGCGTGAAAAAGGAGTGGTAGGACACGTTGGAATTACCGACTTGCAACTCGAAAACCTGAAATGGGTAATCGACCATTCACCAAGCGGTACGATTGAATCTGTGCTTAGCTTCTGCCATTATTGCTTGTGTGATGATAAATTAGCAGACTTCCTGGACTACTTCGAATCCAAAGAAATCGGTGTGATTAATGCTTCTCCGCTTTCAATGGGACTGTTGAGTGAACGTGGTGTTCCTGCCTGGCATCCGGCTTCCAAACCCTTGGTAGAGGCTTGCCGTAAAGCAATGGAGCATTGCAAAGCTAAAAATTATCCGATTGAGAAACTGGCTATGCAGTTCTCCGTCAGCAATCCCCGTATAGCAACGACTTTATTTAGTACAACTAATCCGGAGAATGTGAAAAAGAACATCGCTTTCATCGAAGAACCTATTGACTGGGAACTCGTTCGGGAAGTGCAGGAGATTATCGGAGAGCAGAAACGTGTAAGTTGGGCAAACTCATAAAACAGCGTCATTCGTATGGACTATACAATTATTGATGCGCACGCCCATCTGTGGTTACGACAGGATACTGTTGTGGACGGATTGCCTATCCGGACTTTGGAAAATGGCCGTTCGGAATTTATGGGAGAAATCCGGCAAATGGTTCCGCCCTTTATGGTAGACGGAGTGAATAGCGCGGAAGTTTTTCTTTCGAATATGGACTATGCGCAAGTGGCTGCGGCTGTCATTACCCAAGAGTTTATTGACGGTATTCAGAATGATTATTTGTCGGAAGTCGTTTCCCATTATCCCAACCGTTTCTTTGTCTGCGGAATGTGCGAGTTTCGCAAACCTGGATTCTTGGAGCAGGCGAAAGAGCTTATAGCCAAAGGTTTTAAGGCTATAAAAATACCTGCCCAGCGTTTGTTGTTAAAAGAGGGACGGGTAATGCTGAATAATGAGGAAATGATGCAGATGTTTCATTCTATGGAAGAACGGAATGTCATGCTCTCCATCGATTTGGCTGACGGAGCAACACAGGTTTCCGAAATGGAAGAGATTATTCAGGAATGTCCCCGCCTAAAAATAGCTGTCGGACACTTCGGAATGGTGACACGTCCGGGCTGGAAAGAACAAATCCGCCTGGCACGTCATCCCAATGTGATGATTGAATCCGGAGGAATCACCTGGCTTTTCAATGATGAATTTTATCCTTTCAAAGGAGCAGTGAAAGCCATTCGGGAAGCGGCGGATTTAGTTGGCATGGAGAAACTGATGTGGGGATCGGACTATCCGCGTACCATTACAGCAATCACCTACAAGATGTCATACGATTTTGTGGTGAAGTCTTCCGAGTTGACGGAAGAGGACAAAAGACTCTTTTTGGGAGAAAATGCCCGGAACTTCTATGGATTCACGGATCTCCCCGTACTTCCTTACATCAAGAACATGTCCGAATGATAGAGAAAACATCCTTATCGTAAAACTAGATTTATACCATGAAAAAGAATACATATACAATACCTTTAGCGTTAGTTTTCTGCCTTTTCTTTCTGTGGGCGATAAGCAGCAATCTGCTTCCCACGATGATCCGGCAATTGATGAAGACATGTGAACTGAATACCTTTGAAGCCTCCTTTACCGAGACTGCCTACTGGTTGGCTTATTTTATTTTCCCCATTCCCATAGCGATGTTTATGAAACGTTACAGCTATAAGGCGGGAATTATTTTCGGACTGGTATTAGCAGCAATCGGAGGCCTGCTTTTCTTTCCTGCCGCCATTTTAAAAGAATATTGGGCTTACCTCTGTATCTTCTTTATTATCGCTACGGGAATGTGCTTTCTGGAGACGGCTGCCAATCCGTATGTGACGGTTTTAGGAGCCCCCGAAACAGCTCCCCGCCGATTGAACCTAGCGCAGTCTTTCAATGGACTCGGAGCTTTTATCGCTGCCATGTTTTTGAGTAAGCTCATCCTTAGCGGAACTCATTACACGCGAGAGACCCTTCCTGTAGATTATCCGGGAGGCTGGCAGGCCTATATCCAATTGGAAACGGATGCCATGAAACTCCCTTATCTGATATTGGCTATACTGTTGATTGCCATAGCTGTTGTCTTCATCTTTTCAAAATTGCCGAAGATTGGGGACGAAGGAGAAACGGCTTCTTCCGATAAAATGACTTCTTCGGGTAAAACGAAAGAGGGTAGCCAGAAAGAAAAACTGATAGACTTCGGTGTATTGAAGCACTCACACTTGCGGTGGGGAGTGATTGCGCAATTCTTCTATAACGGCGGACAGACGGCGATAAACAGTCTGTTCCTGGTTTACTGTTGCACTTATGCCGGATTGCCGGAAGATACAGCGACTACCTTCTTCGGATTGTATATGCTCGCATTTCTTTTGGGGCGTTGGATCGGTACCGGATTGATGGTGAAATTCCGTCCACAGGATATGCTACTGGTTTACGCCTTGATGAATATTCTTTTGTGCGGGGCAGTGATGATATGGGGAGGTATGATCGGGCTATACGCAATGTTGGCTATCTCTTTCTTTATGTCTATAATGTACCCCACGCAGTTCTCATTGGCGCTAAAAGGACTGGGGAATCAGACAAAGAGCGGTTCGGCATTTCTGGTAATGGCTATTGTCGGCAATGCCTGCCTGCCACAGTTGACGGCTTATTTCATGCATGCCAATGAGCATATCTATTATATGGCCTATTGTGTACCGATGATTTGTTTTGTCTTCTGTGCATATTACGGCTGGAAAGGTTATAAGGTAATCGATTAATAAATTTATTTATCAAACATATCCAATGAAAGCAGTTCAAATTGTCAATCCCTTCGAAATGAAGGTGGTTGAACTGGAAAAACCGACCGTTGGTGCCGGTGAAGTATTAGTAAGAATCAAGTATGTGGGTTTCTGTGGCTCTGACCTGAATACCTTTTTGGGACGTAATCCAATGGTGAAGTTACCGGTAATCTCGGGACATGAGGTAGGAGCGGTGATTGAGGAAATCGGTCCGAATGTTCCGGCTGGCTTCGAAAAAGGGATGAACGTGACATTGAATCCATACACCAATTGTGGTAAATGTGCTTCCTGTCGTAATGGTCGTGTCAATGCCTGTGAGCATAATGAAACGTTAGGGGTACAGCGCAATGGAGTGATGTGCGAATATGCAGTTTTACCTTGGACGAAGATTATTCCGGCTGGTAATATCTCTCCTCGCGATTGTGCGTTGATTGAGCCGATGAGTGTCGGATTCCATGCGGTATCTCGTGCGCAGGTAATCGATAATGAATATGTGATGGTTATTGGCTGCGGTATGATTGGTATCGGTGCCATTGTACGTGCTGCTTTGAGAGGGGCAACGGTCATTGCTGTCGATCTGGATGACGAGAAACTGGAACTGGCGAAAAGGGTAGGTGCTTCTTATGTGATTAACTCCAAGACAGAAAATGTACACGAACGGATGCAACAGGTAACGGAGGGCTTCGGTGCCGATGTCGTGATTGAAGCTGTCGGCAGTCCGGTCACTTATGTGATGGCGGTGGATGAAGTCGGTTTTACAGGACGGGTCGTTTGCATTGGCTATGCCAAAAGCGAAGTAGCTTTCCAAACGAAATATTTCGTTCAGAAAGAACTGGATATCCGTGGTTCCAGAAATGCGTTACCAGCCGATTTCCGTGCGGTTATTAATTATATGAAAGAAGGCAACTGTCCGGTGGAAGAACTGATTTCGAAGATTGCCAAACCGGAAGGAGCTTTGGAAGCTATGCAGGAATGGACGGCTAATCCGGGAAAAGTGTTCCGTATACTGGTTGAGTTCTGATAAGTTCTTGTAATAAGAATAGTTGTTGATGCCTGTTGTTTCGGGTATGTAATAAGTGAGAGGAGGCTGAATACAGTCTCCTCTCTTTGGGAGATAGGGTGATGTAACATGAGTAAATATAGATGTAACATTCTTCATTCGATATGTAGCATCACAAAGAAATCATGTAGCATACTTTGGGCAATATATCTGTTTGCATTTTCTATTTTTGTGATGTGGAAGATAACAAGAAACATTTTAAATAATTAGCTTTCAAATAATAGATAATGTAGCCAGTTAATAAAAAAACGATGATTATGCTGAAAACAAAAATCAACACTATTCTACTGTGTACTCTTTTTACATTGTTCTTTCCGCTATCAGCCGGAGCACAATACCGTAATCCTATTCTTTATGCTGACGTGCCCGATATGTCGGTGTGTCGTGCAGGTGATTACTTTTACATGGTTTCCACTACTATGCACCTGATGCCGGGAGCGCCTATCATGCGTTCGCCGGACATGAAACATTGGGAAACTATCAGCTACGTATTTCCTCGCATTGACGATGGTCCCCGTTTTGATCTGCTCGAAGGCACTGCTTACGGGCAAGGACAATGGGCATCATCTATCCGCTATCATGACGGTAAATTCTATGTCTGGTTTACAGCCAATGGCGCGCCCGGACGTGGGTTTGTCTATACTGCGACAGATCCGGCCGGTCCCTGGAAACTTCTTTCGCGCCCCCCGCATTTCCATGACGGTTCGCTTCTGTTTGATGATGACGGGCGGGTGTATCTCTTTCACAGTACGGGACAGCTTACGGAGTTGAAACCTGATTTGACCGATGTACTTCCCGGTGGCATCAATCAGCAAATATTTGAACGGGATGCTGACGAACAAGGGCTGTTGGAAGGTAGTTCCGTCATCAAGCATAATGGGAAATATTACTTGCTGATGATTTCTATGGATTGGAGTATTCCCAGCCGTCTGCGTCGTGAAGTATGCTATCGTGCCGATAAGATTACCGGACCTTACGAAAAGCGTGTCATTCTTGAAACGGAGTTTGACGGGCATGGCGGTGTTGGTCAAGGATGTATCGTAGACGGGAAAAACGGTGAATGGTACGGGCTCATTTTTCAGGATCGTGGTGGCGTAGGGCGTGTGCCGTGTCTCATGCCTTGTACATGGACGGAAGATGGTTGGCCTATGCTGGGAGACAAGGACGGGCACATTCCGAATGATACCACTTTATCGTATATGTCAATGGATGGTATCTGCGGTTCGGATGATTTTTCCGCTTCCGGGCTTTCCCTCTATTGGCAGTGGAATCATAACCCCGTCGATCAGGCATGGAGTCTTACCGACCGTCCCGGATTTCTGCGTTTGAAAACCTCCCGTGTGGTAGATAACCTGTTTGTTGCTCCCAATACGTTGACTCAACGTATGGTAGGACCGAAATGCATGGGCACTGTCAGTCTCTCTCTGGGGGGTATGAAAGATGGTGACCGTGCAGGATTATCGGCTTTTAATGGTGACAGCGGTGTGCTTACGATTGAAAAGAACGGAAATAAACTGTCTCTTGTGATGAGTGAACAGAAAAGCGTGTTTGAGAAAACGAAGCGTGCCATTAGCCGTGTGGATATGACCGAACAAGCCCGTATACCTCTTAACAAAGAGCTTGTCTACTTGCGTGTGGAAGGTGACTTTACCAATGGACGGGATGAGGCTCGTTTTTCTTATAGTCTTGATGGGAAAGCATGGATACCTGTCGGTCTGCCTATTAAGATGAAATTTGACTACACCCGTATGTTCATGGGCAGTAAGTTTGCTATATTTAACTATGCTACACGTTCCGTGGGCGGTTATGTAGATGTGGACTCCTTTGATTATTCGTTCTGTGATGCGTCAATGTAACAAACAAATATGTATTTGTAACCAATGAAACATTGTTTTATTAGAAAATAGGCTATTTTTGTTTCCAAATTAATCATAACTAATAAGTATAATATTATGAAAAGAGGTTGGATACCGATTATGGGTGTTTGTTTGGTGTTATCGTTTTCGGCATGTAAGCAATTGCTGCCTTACCAGGACACTTCTTTAGCGGCGGAACAACGGGCGGAGGATTTGTTGCCTCGGTTGACTTTGGAAGAAAAAGTATCATTAATGCAAAATGCATCACCTGCTATCCCCCGACTGGGAATTAAAGAATATGAGTGGTGGAATGAAGCGTTGCACGGTGTGGGACGTGCCGGATTGGCTACTGTTTTTCCCCAGTCTATCGGTATGGGAGCTTCTTTTAATGATTCATTATTATATGAAGTGTTCAATGCCACTTCCGATGAGGCTCGCGTAAAATCGCGTATTTTCGGTGAAAGCGGCGTGCTGAAACGCTATCAGGGATTAACATTCTGGACACCGAATGTCAATATATTCCGTGACCCTCGTTGGGGACGCGGTCAGGAAACTTATGGTGAAGACCCTTATCTGACAGGACAAATGGGAATGGCTGTAGTCCGTGGCTTGCAAGGACCGGAAGATGCCAGGTATGATAAGCTGCACGCATGTGCCAAGCACTTTGCTGTTCATTCAGGTCCGGAGTGGAACCGGCATAGTTTTGATGCGGAGAATATAGATCCCCGGGATTTATGGGAAACCTATCTGCCTGCTTTTAAAGATTTGGTACAGAAAGCGCATGTAAAGGAAGTGATGTGTGCCTACAATCGTTTTGAGGGAGAGCCTTGTTGTGGCAGCAATCGCCTGTTGATGCAAATATTGCGGGATGAATGGGGATACAAAGGCATTGTAGTCTCTGACTGTGGAGCGATTTCTGATTTCTATAGACCGGGAACGCATGGGACTCACCCGGACAAGGAACACGCTTCGGCTGGTGCTGTGCGGGCAGGCACAGACCTTGAATGTGGAAGTGAATATGCTTCACTGGCGGATGCTGTAAAAGCCGGTTTGATTGACGAAAAAGAAATAGATATTTCATTGAAACGTTTGTTGACGGCACGTTTTGAACTGGGAGAAATGGACGAACAATCGGCTTGGTCGGAAATTCCAACCTCTGTGTTGAATAGTAAGGAACATCAGGCATTGGCTTTGCGTATGGCCCGTGAATCATTGGTGCTCTTGCAGAATAAAAACAACATCTTGCCTCTGAATACCCATCTGAAAGTAGCTGTTATGGGACCTAATGCCAATGACTCCGTGATGCAGTGGGGAAATTATAACGGTATTCCGGCACATACGGTTACCTTATTGGAAGCTGTCCGTGCCAAACTACCGGAAGGACAAATCATATACGAACCGGGTTGTGACCGTGTGGATGGAAAGACACTCCAAAGCCTGTTTGATGAATGTAGCATAAATGGTAAACCCGGTTTCTTGGCAGAATATTGGAATAATCGTGATCGTGAAGGGGAAGTGGTTGCTACCGATCAGATTTCCACACCATTCCATTTTGCGACAACAGGGGCTACTACGTTTGCGCCTGGTGTGGAAATTACTAATTTCTCGGCTCGTTATGAATCTGTCTTTCGTCCTTCGCAGTCGGGTGATGTTGCTTTCCGTTTTCAATTGGACGGTGAAGTGACTCTTATTATAAATGGTGAGCAAGTGGCTCGGAAAATATATGTTAAGAATCCGACGAACCTCTATACGTTACAGGCGAAAGCTGGAAAAGAGTATCATATCGAGATTTTATTCAAACAACGGAATGAAAGGGCTACACTTGATTTTGATTTGGGCAAAGAGGTCGGGATCGACTTGAACCTCGCAGTGAAGAGAGTAATGGATGCTGATGTGATTCTTTTTGCTGGTGGAATTTCTCCAAGTCTGGAAGGTGAGGAAATGCCGGTAGAAGTTCCCGGATTTAAGGGTGGTGACCGTACGGATATTGAACTTCCGGACGTTCAACGTGATTTGTTGAAAGCTTTGAAGAAGGTTGGTAAAAAGGTTGTCTTTATCAATTATTCCGGTTCAGCTATCGGACTAGTGCCCGAAACGACTACTTGTGAAGCGATTCTGCAGGCATGGTATCCGGGACAGGCGGGTGGTACAGCTATCGTTGATGCTCTTTGGGGAGAGTATAATCCCGGTGGACGCCTGCCGGTCACTTTCTATAAGGATGTGAATCAATTGCCGGACTTTGAAGACTATTCCATGAAGGGGCGTACCTATCGATATATGCAACAGCAACCACTTTTCCCATTCGGTCATGGGTTGAGTTATACTGACTTTACTTATGGAGAAGCTAAATTGAGCAAGAATACAATCGCCAAAGGTGAAAATGTAGTATTGACTATTCCGGTAAGCAATGTCGGGCAACGTGATGGAGAAGAGGTGGTTCAGGTTTATTTGAGACGTCCGGGTGATAAGGAAGGTCCCCGTTATACCTTGCGTGCTTTCAAACGCGTTCATATTCCGGCAGGGAAAACTGAATCAGTAGCTATTTCTCTTACCGGTGAGAACTTTGAATGGTTTGATGTAGAGTCGAATACGATGCGTCCGTTGGAAGGTACTTATGAATTACTGTATGGAGGAACTTCTGATAGAAATAAGTTGAAAACGATTGTAATGAACGTACAGTAATACCGCTTTGGAATTTTGTTTATTTTTACAGATAGACAATCCGGATTTATTTATTGAATGAATAAAGAAAGAACGACCTTGTTCCTTTAAAAGGAACGGGTCGTTTCTTTTAAACCAAGCCCCCGTTTCTTTTAAACCAACGGGGGCTTTCCTTTAAAGGAAAATGAATATTTTCTAATCCATGATATTCAGCATTTTATATGATGGAAGATAAAAGTGATGAAATAATAGGTAATGTAGTTATTTATCTTACCATTTTTCTGTTTTGGGGCTTTTTGTTACATCAGAAAAGAATCATGTTACATGTCTGTGATAAATGTAACCTGTATATAGATGCCTGTATCATGATTGTACATATATGATAAAACCGAATCGATACATTTGCAAACACTACTATGGAACAGAAAATTATAGAAAATAAAAAGTGATAATATGAGAACATTAAAATTGATTTTGTCGGGCTGGCAATCCGTGGCGCTTGTCGTATTTTTTATGCTGTTTTTTAATATGGAGGTGAGTGGCAAGGGTAAAATAACGAAAAATGCTCCTGTCTTTACGCAATTTATTTATCAGGGGGAGGATGCTATTTATCAAAACAATCCTTTAAAGCCGGGTGAGTTCTATAATCCTATTTTGCAGGGTTGCTATCCCGATCCGAGTATAACGCGGAAAGGTAATGATTATTATTTGGTGTGCTCATCTTTTGCTATGTTTCCCGGGGTACCTATTTTCCATTCTAATGATCTGGTCAACTGGAAACAAATCGGTCATGTGCTGGACAGAACGTCACAATTAAAGGTTGAAGATTGTGGTATTAGTGCTGGTGTATATGCTCCTGCTATAAGATATAATCCCAATAATGATACGTTTTATATGATAACCACTCAATTTTCCGGTGGCTTTGGAAATATGGTAGTAAAGACAAAGAATCCGGAGAATGGCTGGAGTGATCCGGTCAAACTTCAATTTGAAGGCATTGATCCTTCTCTTTTCTTTGATGATAATGGCAAGGCATACGTGGTACATAATGATGCTCCTGCTAAAGCAAATGAGCGTTACTCGGGACACCGTGTCATAAAAATATGGGATTATGATGTGGAAAATGATAAAGTGGTTCCGGGAACGGACCGGATCATAGTAAACGGTGGCGTCAATATAGAAGAAAAGCCGATATGGATTGAAGCTCCTCATATCTATAAGAAAGATGGACGTTATTATTTAATGTGTGCCGAAGGAGGAACCGGAGGCTGGCATAGCGAAGTCATTTTTGTAAGTGATCATCCGAAAGGACCTTATCTTCCGGCAAATAATAATCCTATTTTAACTCAACGTTATTTTCCTGCAAATCGGGCGGATAAAGTAGACTGGGCTGGTCAT
>ENA-UOJJ01005160-UOJJ01005160.1-human-gut-metagenome-genome-assembly--contig:-CS66-NODE-5160-length-11310-cov-102.497379_pt1 | contig 11310 bp, 7 predicted proteins | sample MGYA00242343_ERZ723890 | MGnify/ENA metagenome assembly ERZ723890 | reverse complement strand
AAAGAACTAAATTATAAACAATTGAAAATCAGCTGGGACTAAGTGCCCAGCAGTGTTAAAAGGATATAGTTTGCGGAGAGGAAAGATAGTAAATTAAAGTAAGATAGGAAAGATTTCGCCTAAAATGTCTATCTTTGCAACTCAATAACAAATAAGTGTACGTACATATTATGAATATAGAAGAAAAACTCACCACGTCCATTATCAGCGCTATCAAAACGTTGTACGGACAGGATGTACCCGGAAAAATGGTACAACTGCAAAAGACTAAGAAAGAGTTTGAAGGACATCTTACTTTGGTTGTTTTCCCTTTTCTGAAAATGTCCAAGAAAGCTCCTGAACAGACCGCACAGGAAATAGGCGGATACCTGAAAGAGCATGCTCCCGAATTGGTTTCAGCCTACAATGCAGTGAAGGGCTTTCTTAATTTGACAATTGCTTCGGATTGTTGGATTGAACTTTTGAATTCTATTCAGGCTGCTCCCGAATACGGTATTGAAAAGGCTACGGAAAACTCTCCGTTGGTGATGATTGAGTATTCTTCTCCCAATACAAACAAGCCGCTTCATCTGGGTCACGTCCGTAACAACCTGTTGGGAAATGCCTTGGCAAATGTCATGGCGGCAAATGGCAATAAGGTGGTCAAGACCAATATTGTGAATGACCGTGGTATCCATATCTGTAAGTCCATGCTGGCCTGGTTGAAATATGGTAACGGTGAAACACCTGAATCATCGGGCAAGAAGGGGGACCATTTGATTGGTGACTATTATGTAGCTTTTGACAAGCATTACAAGGCTGAGGTAAAGGAACTGACAGCTCAGTACCAGGCTGAAGGCTTGAATGAAGAAGAAGCTAAAGCTAAGGCAGAGGCAAACTCTCCTCTGATGCTGGAAGCTCGCGAGATGCTCCGTAAGTGGGAGGCGAATGACCCTGAGATCCGTGCCTTGTGGAGGAAGATGAATGACTGGGTATATGCCGGATTCGATGAAACGTATAAGATGATGGGAGTTAGTTTCGATAAAATTTATTATGAATCGAATACCTATCTGGAAGGTAAGGAGAAAGTGATGGAAGGATTGGAAAAAGGTTTCTTCTACCGGAAAGAGGATAACTCTGTATGGGCTGATTTGACTGCCGAAGGACTGGACCATAAGTTGCTTCTTCGCGGTGACGGTACTTCTGTTTATATGACCCAGGATATTGGTACTGCCAAATTACGTTTTCAGGATTACCCCATCAACAAGATGATTTATGTAGTGGGTAATGAACAAAACTATCATTTCCAGGTACTTTCTATCTTGTTGGACAAATTGGGTTTTGAATGGGGCAAAGGATTGGTTCATTTCTCATACGGTATGGTAGAGCTGCCCGAGGGCAAAATGAAAAGTCGTGAAGGTACAGTAGTGGATGCGGATGATTTGATGGAAGCAATGATTGAAACTGCTAAGGAAACTTCTGCTGAATTAGGTAAATTGGACGGTCTGACTCAAGAAGAAGCCGACAATATTGCCCGTATTGTTGGTTTGGGCGCTTTGAAATATTTTATCCTGAAGGTGGACGCACGTAAAAATATGACTTTCAACCCGAAAGAATCGATAGATTTCAATGGCAATACAGGACCTTTCATTCAGTATACGTATGCCCGTGTCCAGTCTGTATTACGCAAAGCGGCTGAAGCAGGTATCGTTATTCCCGAAATCATTCCAGCAGGTTTGGAACTGAGCGCAAAAGAAGAAGGTTTGATTCAGATGCTGGCTGATTTTAAATCGGTTGTCAAGCAGGCAGGCTCAGACTATAATCCTTCCATTATAGCAAACTATGCATACGATTTGGTGAAAGAATACAACCAGTTCTATCATGATTTCAGTATTCTGCGTGAAGAAAATGAAGCGTTGAAAGTCTTCCGTCTGGCATTGAGTGCTAATGTGGGTAAGATTGTAAAGACAGCAATGGGCCTACTGGGTATTGAAGTGCCTGAACGTATGTAAATGGTAAAGAAACAGAAATATTATGTAGTATGGAAAGGCGTCAATCCGGGAGTTTATGACTCTTGGACTGACTGCCAGCTACAGATAAAAGGTTACGATGGCGCACAATACAAGTCATTCGAGACCAAAGAGGAGGCGGAACACGCCTTGGCTTCTTCCGCTTTCCATTATATAGGTAAGAATGCTGTTAAAAAAGAAGATGTTCCTAAACAACTTCCCGAGAACTTTGATATGAACTGCCTGGCTGTGGATGCTGCTTGCAGTGGAAATCCCGGACCGATGGAATATCGGGGCGTTTATTTGCTTACCGGACAGGAGGTTTTTCATTTCGGTCCTGTTTATGGAACGAATAATATTGGAGAGTTTCTTGCCATTGTCCATGCTTTGGCGTTGATGAAGCAGAAAAATATCAATATGCCTGTTTACTCGGACAGCCGTAATGCGTTGAGTTGGGTGAAGCAGAAGAAATGTAAAACTAAACTGGAACGGACTCCTCAGACGGAGAAACTTTTTCAAATGATAGAACGGGCCGAAATTTGGCTGAAAGAAAATAAATATACCACACCTTTATTGAAGTGGGAAACCGACCGATGGGGAGAGGTCCCGGCTGATTTCGGACGGAAATAATAAAGAACTGAAGATATGAAAAAGAGGATTGCTTATATCAGCTTGTACTTTTTTACGGTCTTACTGATATTTATTCTACAGAAACCATTATTCATGCTCTATAATGGTTCCATTGAAAAAGGATTCGGGTTTGCCGATTATATGCAGGTAATGATTCATGGAGCCAGTCTTGATGCCGCTACGGCGGGATATCTTACTGCATTTCCATTCTTGTTGGTACTGATAAGTATTTGGTTTAGGAAATTCCCTTTGAAAAAAATACTTTACGGGTATTATATTTTGGCCGCCGCGCTTATTTCTATCATTTTTGTGGTAGATATGGCATTATATACATTTTGGGGATTTAAACTGGACGTATCTGTTTTTCTTTATATCGATTCACCGAAGGAAGCTTTGGCGAGTGTTTCCGTTGGATTTATCTTGCTGAGGGTTCTTGCCATCTTGTTACTCATAGCTCTGAATAGTTGGGTCTTGCTGAAAATCACGCCTTCCGTTTTGACTGCCACCCGGAAACGGATAACGGGAACTGCGGGAATGCTGTTATTAGGAGGTGTGCTTTTCGTCATTATACGTGGTGGTGTAACGGAATCCACTTCTAATATAGGGCAAGTATATTTCAGCAACGAACCTTTCTTGAATCATTCGGCGGTCAATCCCGATTTCAGTTTGTTGTCTTCTATGGGTAAATCCCAGGATTTTGCATCAGAGTTCAATTTCTTTGATGAAGAGAAGCGGGCTGCATTGTTTGACGGACTTTATCCTACAACAGATGGGGATAGTATTATTCAAGTCCTGAATACCAAGCGTCCCAATATTCTTATTATTTTGATGGAAGGTTTTGGAGGTGCTTTTGTAGAACCTTTAGGCGGTCTTCCTGATGTGACACCCCACTTTAACCGTCTGTCAAAGGAAGGGATCTTTTTTACAAACTGTTATGCCAATAGTTTCCGTACCGACCGTGGAACAGTCTGTACTTTCAGCGGTTACCTTGGATTGCCTACGGCATCGGTAATGAAAATTCCTGCCAAGAGCCGTACGCTGCCTGCTATAGCTGAAGGATTGTCCAAGGCGGGTTATAAAACAGATTTCCTGTATGGAGGTGATATCAACTTTACCAATATGAAGAGTTATCTGCTGAGTACCGGTTATCAGCGTCTTATAGCCAATACAGATTTTTCATTGGCCGAACAGACCAGTAATGCCTGGGGAGTGAATGATGATATTACTTTTGAATATTTATATAATCAGTTAAGAAACCGGAAGGAAGAAGGGCCTTGGCATACTGCGTTTCTGACACTTAGCAGTCATGAACCTTTCGAAGTTCCTTATCACCGGCTGGAAGATAAAATTCCCAATGCCTTTGCTTATACAGATGAATGTCTGGGTAAGTTTATTGACCGGTTGAAGCAGACTCCCGCATGGAAAGATCTTTTAGTTATCTGCCTTCCCGATCATGGTTTCTATTACCCGCGTGAGGGGTCTAATGCGATGCCTCGTTTTTATCATATTCCCTTGTTATGGTTAGGTGGAGCGGTAAAACAGCCTATGCAGGTGGACAAGATTATGAATCAGACCGATTTGGCAGCCACTTTGTTGGGGCAGCTTGGGCTGGAACATACTGCATTTACGTTTAGCCGTAATGTATTGGGAAGTGATTATAAGTATCCTTTTGCCTTTTATAGTTTCAATAATGGGTTCTCATTCCGGGACAGTACAGGAGTGACGGTATTTGATAATAATTCCGGCAGTATTCTTTTTAATGAGCCTGAAGCTGACGAGTCCCGTCTGGATAAGGGTAAGGCGATATTGCAAACCGTTTATGATGATTTAGGGAACAGATAGTAAAACTTGGACGCGGACTATATGAATTCCATACTGATTCATATAGTCCGCGTCCCAATCGGTGCAGAATCTGCCGGATATAACTATTTCCGTTTCTCGTTGAACTTGTACATGATTACCGTATTGCGTAAGTCGCAACTTCTGTAATCTGTATGGAAGACCTCTTCCAGCTGATATTTTGCATTGTAATTCTTTAAAAACTCCTCTTGTGCATTTGCAGAAAGTATGACATACCCTTCTTGCGGATTTTCCAGTGTGAAATTCCGCATTTGGTTATTCATATAATAATTTGTACAATAAAACCGTATCATTCTGTCTGTATATGAATAAACGACTCCTTCAGGCACCTGTTTTCTGATATCTTCTGCCAGATGTTTATCGGATTTTACAGCTAGTATTGTTGGCTGATATACCCCGTCTAAAGCGACAAACAGGCAAAGAACACAACCGATGATTCCATAGAGGAGTGACCCCGTACTACTTTTTTTGATAACCAGCCTTAATGTACAGATGGCAGCCACTACCGGCAATACTATAATCAGCCATTTGGAAATAGAAAAGGACGTGCTTTCCAAAGCTTGCATAAACGCTATGTTTTCGGCAGCATGACGTCCGTTGCCCCATATGCTGTCCGGTATCATCTGACAGCGTACAGCAAAAAACACCACGGTGAGTAACAAACAGAGCGAGGCAAAGATATAAGCCGATATTTTGAACACTTTCGCCCCTTTTTGCATTAACGCCTCCAGATACTGGGCAATCAGTACAGCCATAAATGGATAGATAGGCAACAAATAGACGCTGCGTTTGCTTTTAGGAATACAATAGAAGACAAAAATAGCGATAATCACTATCCAGATAAACAGCTGTATGGGGGATTGTGAGCGGATGTTATCCCAAACCTTCCTGATGCGTCCGGTGAAAGAGTTTCCTGCGGGCAGCAGGTGCATTTCATTCCATTTCAGTCCGAAGAGTGAAATAAGCAAGACCAATGTCCAAGGTATCCACCCCCATATAATGGTCAGGAAGTTATACCATAAAGGATTGTGATGCGACGGGTATGACATTTTGCCGACAAAGCGTCCGGTGTTTTCCTCCAGCATCAGGTCCATAAACGGCTGTCCTCCCTGTAGCCAGGCCGCATAAAACCAGATTCCCAATGGAATAAGGGAAAGCAGCCCGATTCCGAATAAGGAAAGGAAAGTCTTGCCGAATGAGCGTCCCCGTATCAGCTGGTAAATACCGATACACATACAGGGGAATATAGAACCCACAGGTCCTTTGGTCAGCGTGCCGCATGCCATCAGCACGACAACCGTCCAAGGTATTCCCTTGCAGCCTTTTTCGTCCCAGCGAAATAGTAAGCAAAGTGAGATGACGATGAAGGAAACCTGTAGCATATCCAGCCTGCAAGCCACCGCCGCCCGGTGCACTTCGAATGAAGTGAGCAGTAAAAGGGAGGTAATGACTGCTGTCTTTGTATTCTTATAGCGGGCTACGAATCCGAAAAACACGAACTGCATAGCTAGAAAAGCGATAGCGGACGGCAGACGGGACGAGAATTCACTCACCCCTCCGAAAATGGCGGAAATAGCTGCAATAGACCAATACAGGAAAGGAGGTTTATAGGCGATGTCTGTTCCGTAGTTCAAAGGCAATATCCAGTTGCCGCTTTCCAACATCGAGTATGCCACAATTGCTTCGCGCGGTTCCCCTTTAGAGTAAAAAATAGTTTCTCCCAAAAAGGGGATTATTACAAGTGTGCTTAGTAAGGCTATGAACCAAAATGCTTTTTTCTTGTCTGACATATATTTTTCGGTCTTTTATATTTACTGTCGCAAAAGTACGAATAATTCTTTAGTAATACCTAACTTTGCATTTTAAATCAATGAAAATGAATAAACTGAAACAGATACCCGAGTTCCTGCGATTTGTAATGGTAGGCCTTTTTGCTACAGGGCTGCACTATGGCATTTATTTTGTCTTGCAAAAATTCATTCAGGTCAATGTAGCCTATACCTTGGGATATGTGCTGAGTTTTGTTGCCAACTTTTATCTTACGGCTTATTTTACTTTCGGGCAGCCTCCTTCCTGGAAGAAAGCTTTTGGCTTCGGGGGGGCACATCTGACAAATTATCTGATACATATCGGATTGTTGAATCTCTTTCTGCGGTTGGGTTTTTCCCGTCCGTTGGCTCCCATCCCAGTGTTTCTCATTGCCATTCCGGTAAATTTTTTATTAGTGAGGTTTGTTTTCAAACAAAAGTAATATCTTTGAGGAGTCTTTATGATAGTGAAGAATGATATGAAGAAAGTGACTCTTTTGATTCCGGTATATAATGAGGAAGCGATGCTGCCCACTCTGTATCAACGTTTGATAGAGCTTGTCAACCGCAATGCCGTTTATGAGTGGGAAATCCTGTTTGTCAATGATGGCAGCAGCGACACTACGCTGGAATGCCTCCGCCGGTTGAGGCAGCAGGACAAGCGGGTGAATTATGTCAACCTTTCGCGTAACTTTGGTAAAGAGGTAGCCATGCTGGCGGGTTTTGATTACGCCACCGGCGATTGCTGCGTTGTGATGGACGCTGATTTGCAGGATCCTCCGGAACTGGTAGACCAGATGCTGGAATATTGGGAAGAAGGATATGATGACATTTATGCCAAACGGCGTACCCGTGGCGAGGAAAGCTGGTTGCGTCGTCAGTTCTCTCTGGCTTTTTATGGTATACTTCAGCGGATGAGCCGTATTGATATTTTGCCCAATGTGGGCGATTTCAGGCTTCTGGACCGTCGTTGTGTGCTCACGTTGCGTCGTCTGCGCGAATGCGAGCGTTATACAAAAGGATTGTTTTGCTGGATAGGCTATCAGAAGAAAAGCATTGAATTTGATCGCGGAGACAGGCTGATGGGCCATTCCTCTTGGAACTTTCTCAAGCTGTTGAATCTGGCTGTCGAGGGAATAACCTCTTTCTCTATCGCCCCTTTGCGCATCGCCACAGTATGCGGAGTGCTCTGTTCAATCTCCAGTTTTATTTATGCCATTTATTTTCTGATAAAGACCGTGCTTTATGGTGATGAAACGGCCGGCTTCCCCACTTTGATCATTGTCATGCTCTTTTTAGGTGGCATCCAGCTTTTCTCTTTGGGAATTATAGGAGAGTACGTGGGGCGCATTTTCAAGGAAACCAAAGGCCGTCCTACCTACATAGCCTCTGATTATAACGAGGAGAAGTTGGGGTATGACCGTTAAGGAAGGCAAGGCGGTGAAACCCGTCCCACCTTATTGTCCATTAGCTTTATTGACAGTCTTGTGCTCTTTTACCAGATACTCCGCACTCTGCAATGTGGAGAAACAGTATTTTTTCATCACGTAGAATGTACTGTCCTCCCCTGTTACAAGTTGCAAGGCATTTCCTTGCTTCTTATATTTGAATTCCTGCCGGTCATGTGGAGAATAAATATATAGGTGGGTTGTATTTGTAGCCGCTATCAAATTATCGGCGGAGAAATAGACATACGGGCGTTGTTCTGTTAACAAATTTATGCCGAAGTCGTTTTGGGTATAACTCATGTTCAGCAGTCCGAGTAAAGTCGGTGCCACATCAGTCTGGCCGCCCGGCTCTTGTCTGATTTCGGGCTTGATGCCTTTTCCGTAAATCATTAGTGGAACATGGTTGCAGGATTGTGGTATTTCACAGTCCGGACTTCCTACCAATTTCCCATGGTCACCCAGCAAAACAAAGATTGTATTTTCAAACCAGGGTTGTTTGCGTGCTTCTTGCATGAATTGCCGGATGGCCCAGTCCGCGTATTCCACAATCTGATCTTCAAGCTTTGTGCTGTGTGGTTTGAAATAGTCAGGTATCACATACGAGGGATGGTTGCTGATAGAAAGCAATACGGTAAAGAAAGGTTGTCTTTCTTCTGCTCTTTTGTTCAGAATGGGCAAGGCATATTGATATAGGAAATCGTCTTGTACACCAAAGCTGTTAACGACTTTATCTTTTGGGTAGTTTTCTTGTGCATATATTTCATCAAATCCGTTAGTGCGGAGAAAAGCGTTCATATTATCGTATTGTGATTCGTGCGTCATGAAGAATAGGTTCCGATAGTCATTATCCTTTAATACGGTGGGCAACCCCGAATAGACAGGTACCACTGCTCCTTTCATGGCATTCCGTTTCATGATGGCAGGGAAAGAGTAGAGGGTGGCATACATTCCGTGGTTGGTATGTATGCCCGCTGAATAAAAATGGTCAAAACTGAGAGATTCCAGATAAAGGCTGTCTAGGAAAGGAGTCAGTTTTTTGGTAGATCCGAAATGCTCCATCAAGTTGGCCGACATCGATTCCATGAAAATAAGAACAACATTCTTTTGTGTAGGGACGGCTGCGCATTTCACTTCACGTGCAATGGGGGAGATGCCTTCTATTCCTTTTCTTTGCAATATACTTTGCATATTGGTTATTGCCTCCTGTTCCGGCATCAGGTGAAGATAGCGGTTTTCCTTACGGTTATCATCCAGTGTGCTGGTAAGTAGATTAAAGACAGGATTAACCCCTAGCTGATTCAGAAATGGATCGGTGCAATAGTATGCTTGACTTACTCTGATGGGGTTATATCCCATGCGTCCCCGTATTCCGAATAGACAAAGTCCTATACAAACAGCACCGGTGGCGAATATACATAGGCGGTTTATCGGGCTGATGGAAGTAGATTTCGAATTGATGAGATGATAGAAATAAGAAGATAACCGTAGTACACTTCCTGACAGCAGAAGAATAGATATCAGTCCTAGAAAAATAGGGAAATAGAATGATGTCTCACCCAATACCATTCCGGCAGTAGTGGCTCCATATCCGAACCAATTGTAAATGGAAGAATTGATTGTTTTAAAAAAATAGGAGAAATAAGGGATGTTGGCTGCCGAAATAATGAACGACAGTGAATAAAATAGAATGAAAAAGATAGAGATAAATCTGAATACCCACTTGGAGTGATAGTTGCAGGGAGCGGTTATCCATAAAATGACTAATGGTAACAGCAATATGTAGCAAGCTATAACATTGTCAAACCATAGCCCTTTTATAAATGCAGTGGCTTGCATGAGAAAGTTGTTTTGTATATCGGGAGGAAACTGATAATCTATTGAGGTGAACAGGACAAGCCGGAACAGGAAGAAAAAAAGTAAAGCAACTATATGTATGATAAATAAGTAAAGTAAAGAAAGAGTAAACTGTTGGATAAGCTTAGCTTGATTCTTACATGCTGTTACAAATTGCTGCATGAGTGAACGGAGATATTTCATTTGTTTTAGTAAAGTTTGCATTTGTTTGAATCAATTCGGATGATTAACAACAAAGGTAAACAGAATTTTAGAAATATCAAAAGAGGGTATGCCAAAAGTAAAATTGGCTGCCAATTTGTTCACTTTAGGGGCAAACATGTGAGTCCGCCCGAAAATATGGGCAAGCAGTTTCCGTTTCTTATTCTATTTTCGGGAAGGAGTAAGGCGGTCTCGTTTCATAGTCAGAACAAAAGGACAGAATAGCCGTGCTATCCGGTTGAGGCGCTCCAGACGTCCGTCTTTCCGCGTTCCGTTTAATTTCTGCCGGAGGAGTTCCCATAATTGCAGTTTTACTTGCTCTGTTGTGCTTAATTTGGCAATGCGGTTGTAAAGCATTCCTCTCCGTATACATCGTTTGTATCTGCTCAGGTGGGTAAGGTGTTGTTCCATAATGCGGACTATCTCAATATCTTCGCTCTTACCCCCTCCGTTGTTTTCAGCTTTGACGGTAACTTTCTGGGTATGTTGTCTGAAGTAGTTCAGTACTTCATATCTTTCTATAATGTCTCCTTGCATTGCCATATAAAACCAGAACAGCCAGTCGCCGCTGTAGCGCATTTGCAGGCATTGTTCCATATTTTGGACATTTACCATGCTTTTTCTGAAAATGGCCGAGCTTGCATTGGCTATGTAACCACGCCAGTAAAGGTTATGTTCGGCATAAGTTTCCCCATTAAACACGGCGTATGGAGGTATGGCAGATTTCCATTTGTTCATGTCGCAACTCAGCACATTACCGTCTTTATCAATATACTTGGAACCGGCAAAGCATACGGCGGCTTGTTGGTATTTCTCCATTAAAGGAACTACTTTCTCTAAAAAAGTAAGCTCACACAAGTCATCGGCTTCGGCTATCCATATATATTTTCCTTTGGCTAATTGCATGCCTTTAAACCATTGTTTAAATGGATTTCCGGTGTTGTGTTCGTTTAATAGAATATGGCTCACTTTGGCATGGTCTTGATAGTCCGATAATACCTCTTCGCTACCGTCTGTTGAGGCATCATCAAGTAAAATCAGTTCGATATTCTGATAGGTCTGTTGCAGAATACTCTGAATTCGTAGATTGAGGTATCGTTTATAATTATAATTAGGTACCACTACACTGACCAAGGGAAGTGCATTCATGCTCTATTGTTAAGTTAGTTCTTGTTTTATTTCTACAAATGTAATGTTATACAGGTAAATAAACAAGTTGCTTCTTTGTTTTTTTTTCAAAAAACAGGAATTTTGTTGAACTTTTAAAAAGAAACGATAATTAACATTTTAGTATGCAGTCTTTCTTGTACCTTTGCATTATACACTACATAGCATTTGCTGTATTAAACTAAAAATTAAATTAGACATTAGACTATTGTTTAAATTCAATTAGTATGAGAAAGAAAATTCTTTTTATTATTCCGTACATTCCTTATCCGCTGGATTCGGGCGGTAATCAAGCTTTCTTCTTGAGTTCAACTTATAAATGCAACTTTTTGGGTGCGGATAATAAGCAATAAA
>ENA-UOJJ01005154-UOJJ01005154.1-human-gut-metagenome-genome-assembly--contig:-CS66-NODE-5154-length-11323-cov-4.817448_pt1 | contig 11323 bp, 7 predicted proteins | sample MGYA00242343_ERZ723890 | MGnify/ENA metagenome assembly ERZ723890 | reverse complement strand
TCACGATCTCCTTCGCAATGCAAAGCCCAAGTCCAAAATGCTGCTTATCCTTCCTTGCCGAATCCTCCCGATAGAACCTCTGGAACACCGCCTCCTTATTTTCATCCGGAATCCCCGGTCCATTATCCTGCACGTAAATCCTGAAATATTTTTCCTTTTCTTCTACACCAAGTTCCATCCTCCCACCTGCCGGCACATAACTCGCTCCATTATCTAAAAGAATCCCCAGCACCTGGCTCAGCCTTGCACTGTCACACTTACAGATAGAAAGGGACTCCTCCGGCAGCACCACCTTCAGGGAAATCTTCTTCTCCCGCAAAATCAGCTCATACTTCTCATAAGTCTCCAGAAGCAGCGTATCCAGCTCACAATCTGTCTTCATAATGCTCCAGGATTTATTGTCCGCATTTGCAAGAGAAAGCATATCCCCGATCAGCCGGGACATCCGGTTTCCTTCACTTTTTATGGTCTGCAAAAGTTTTCCATTCTCCCCGGTTCCCTTCTCCATAGCCTGCACACAGGATAAGATCACCGCCAGCGGAGACCTGAGCTCATGAGATGCGGAAGCAATAAACTGTGTTTGTTTCCTTCGGTTCTCCTCCAAAGGCTGCAGCATTTTCCCTGTAAAAAACCAGGAAAACACGCCCAGCGCCAGAACTGCCGCCAGCACTATTCCCCCAAACAACACTCTCTGATGGAAGATCTGTGCCTTCAATCCCTCAAGAGGATACACCAGAACCAGGCTTAACACGCCATTCCCCTTTGGGATCAGCGCTGTACAGGCATAAAAATCCGAAGTCTCAAAATAAATCTCTTTGAGAATAGAAATGCTTCCTGTATACTCCACATCCAGTCCCTGCTCTTCTCTGGAAATCCTGGCAGTCTCCGCCAGCATGCTTTCCACAGAATTTTCCCTGGTATTTCCAGCCACAGCCCCATCTGAACTTTCCTTATTCAGCTTATCAAAATATAGTCTTTTCCCATTGTTCAGAATTCGGAATTCCACTCCGTATTCCTGCTTTGTCTCCAGGATCCATTTATGGGAAAGGATGGTCTGATTTTCCAGGTAAGCTACACAGGAATTTCCATTATTCAAAAATCGCTCGTAACTGTTGCGCGCAAGTCCCCGCTCAAAGATCACAAGACTGGCAGCCGCCATCAGGATCAGGATTCCGCTTGTGATCAACGTAGAAAATAGTGTCATTTGCCTGTGCAGCTTTTTAAACATCTTAAACTCTCCATACTGCGTCATAGCTTCTGCTTTGCAAACTTCTATGGCGTTTCTTCCTATTTGCTATTTTATTTTTATATTCTGTTTATTTCGTCATTTTCCAACTGCCGGATTATTCCGCCAGATACAGGTTCACCTGCTGTATCACCGCATTTACAGCCTCATCAAGGCCGATTTCTCCATTCAGGTAGCGCACTCCGTTCTCGCAGACTGCACTGGTGATGATCGCATTGTCCAGGATCGGGGTTGTCAGTGTTTTGCCCAGCTGTTTAAATGCCTCCACTTTATCTGCTGACGGCACCTTGATCTCATAATACAGCTCCTGTCCAGTCACACTGCTGCTTCCTCCGGAAGCCAGCACCTTGCCTTCTTCCCCCTGGTTCCAGTAATCCGCTCCATCGTACACCTTCTCCACAACCGGCAAGCCATCACTCTTTGACAGAAGCTGTCCTTCCTCAGAAAACAGATACTGCACAAATTCCAGAGCTTTGTCCTTCTCTGAGGATTTGGAACTAACGCCGATCTTATTTATGGGAATATAGCAGTTGGATACCTGCCCATTCCAAAGCTTATACTCCTGATTTTCCAGCAGATCACCAAAAGATGTCACAGTTGCAAAATCATAGGGTGAAAAAACGCCGCCTACTGCAAACAAGCTTGTTCCGGAAAAGGCTGCAACATTTTCCCCTGCAATTCCATAGCTCCGGTCATACTCTGGCGTCTGGCTGTCATCAAAAGCCTGCGGATAAGCAGCCTTCATCTGGTCCACTCCATCCTTTCCAGCCTGGTAAATCCTTCCCACCTGCTCCAGAAATTCCTTCACCTTCTCTTCATCCAGGGTTCCGTCCGTCTTCATCCATGCTGCAGAATTATTATCTGCAAACTGCTCCAAAAGCGTTTCCGGGAATAAAAAATACACAAATGGGAACTTATAAAAGTTTTCATCAGACAGTCCATACTCGTCTTTATGCTTCTCTACAACATCAGCCAGGGACGTAAGGTCTGTAACAGTCTCCACATCTTCTTTCGCTCCCTGGATCATTGGGATTCCAAATTTCACTGGCATTTCATAAATACTGCCATCCTCTTCTGTATACGCCTCCTGAATATTGGAAAGGATCCCTGCCTCCTTCAAAACGCCGCTTAAGTCCTCCAGCATTCCCTGCTGGATATAAGTTTCAGAAGAAATCCCATCCATGATCAGTATATCCGGTCCTTTTCCTGCCATGATCTCTGTGTTCAGAGTTTTTAAAGCGTCTGTACGCGTTACCCCATCGTCTCCTGACATTCCTGTTTCCAGAGTCAGATAAATATCCGGATGTTCCTTCTGGAACATGGCCACAGCCTGCCGAATGCTGGAATTACTCTCCAGGGAATAAATCGTCAGCTCTGTATCCGGCACTGTAGGAGTGTCTGCGGAATAAGTATAGGAAAACAGTTTTCCCTTCATACCACCGGAATCATAATTCACTACACCTATATAAATTTTTCCGTCTTTGTCCTGCGCCATGCAGTTAAAAGCCTTGTTGGTGGTACTGATCGAGTTCAGGCTTCCATCGATCACCTGCTCGATCACGTTGCCCCCAAATGCATAGCGGTACAAGCCAGTACTGTCTACATAAAATAAAGTGCCTTCCTCGTCTCCATCCATAAACATTAAGGACGTGCCAGAAGAATTGCCAAATTCCAGATTGGAAGGGGTCTTTTTCAGCTGCTCCGTCAGTGCGTCCCCACCCTCGGCAGGCTTGCCGGAAGCAATGTCATAATAACGGACATCTCCATCTGCAATTACGATCAGATACTCCGGGGTTACTCCCATATAATCTGTGTGCTTTCCTTTCTCGTATTCATGAACCACACTGCCATCTGCCGGATTAATTTCCAGAATTCCGTTTCCTGTAAGCTCCAAAAACAGATTGCCATTTGTCCCGATTGCCATATCCCAGGAAAAGCTTCCAGACATATCACTTCCAAGCTCCAGCTTTTTCCCTTCCCCGCCAGCTGGGCAATAATAATAATCCATGTCCACTGTACCGTTATCATCCTCAGGCTCTATAAACACACCGCCCAGAATGCTTCCGTCTTTCCCAAGTGCTGCTTTATAAAAAGAAACACCGTCCAAACCGAAAAGGCTTGTAAGAGTTTTCCCCTCGTCCCAGGTTTTACCCTGATCAGATGACTTATAAAGAGACAGTTCGTCGTCACTGTTTCTTGCGATCATCTCCATGCTGCCATCTTCCATAATCTGCAGGCTGGCCACCTCCGTACAATCTTCCGGTACCGCCAGTTCCTTCTCCAGATAACGCCCCATTGCTTTGGAGTCTCCAGAGTTTGCTGTGTCATTAGCAGTGTTTCCGCTATCATACTGACCGTTGTCTTTACTTCCATCTGAGGTACCGCAGCCTGTAAGACTTCCAGCTCCCACAGCTGCCAGACACGCAGCCACAGAAACCGACAGCAATCTTTTTACCGTTTTATATTTCCGCATGTTAAAATTCTCCTTCCATTGTTAAGGTTTTATTCAGAATCAGCTTTGCATCCTGCCTGTCTGCATGGAATACTCCGCCTCTGTATAGCCATAACCTTACCAAAGGAATCTCTATATAATCTCTAAAACAGTATAACATGTCCCACGAAAAAAAGAACAGCCAAAGCACAAATTATTTTACTTTGCGCTTCAAGCTGTTCATTTCTATAACAATATTAACATTAATTGCAACTATTCCGTATCTTCACAGTTACCATTTATTCACTTCTAAGTGCATCAATCGGATTCAAATTCGCAGCCTTCACAGAAGGAAGCAGACCGAAGATAATTCCGATCAGCATAGAGAATACTACAGAACCTACAATAGCAGGAACGCTGATGGCGGTAGGTGAACCAGCCACCCTGGATACGATCTTGGAAAGTCCGATTCCAAGGATTACTCCGATAATACCGCCTACGCTGGTAAGTACCGCTGCTTCTGTAAGGAACTGGCCAAGAATCACCTTCTTTCTTGCACCAATCGCCTTCTTCAGCCCGATCTCCTTGGTACGCTCTGTTACAGATACCAGCATAATGTTCATAACGCCAATACCTCCAACCAGAAGGGAAATACTTGCGATCCAGATCAACTGGGAATTGGTGCTCTCGCTTAAATCCTGAAGATCCTTTACACGCTGCATAACATCGTCAGCCTTGTACTTAAAGCTGCTGCTTCCGCTTCCGGTAGTGCTGATGGATTTGTTCAGAATCTTCGCAACTGCAGAACCGGCTTCACTCATGTTGTCTGTGCTGTCAACCTTGATGATGGCATTTTCCGGTTCATCAAACTTATAAGAAATGGGCCAGCACTTATTGGGAATCATTACCGTTCCGATCACGCTCTCATAGTAACTGTCAAAATCATTTGGCGTATCCATATTCGGAAGGCTGTCTGAAGACTGCCTCACAACCCCAACCACTGTATACGGCTCTGAACCGATCTCAATGATTTTCCCTATGGGATTTTTCCCTGGAAACATGGTGTCTGCGGCATAGCTGTCTATTAATGCAACCTTGCGGAAACCATCATAATCTGCCTGCACAAGACCTCTTCCGGAACGCACCTTATAACCACAGGTATCCAGATAATTCATATCAATACCGTAGACCTTGCCACCGGAAAAACTGGTGTTCTCATAATAAACATTGCTGTTGTAATCTGTTCTTCTGTAAAAAAAGGTTGCATTTTCTACATGGTCTGCTTTTAACACTTCATCCTTCAGGCTCTGGCTCAAAAGAGGCGTGGAACCTGAAGAACCGCCATCATAATAATCCACACTATATGCACTGTCACCCTGTGACAACGTGATATTCACTGTGTTGTTTCCGGAACCGATCAGATTGTCTTTGATCTGCTCACTGGTTCCCTTAATCGTGGAAACAATGGCAATAATAGATGCAATACCAATGATAATACCCAGCATTGTAAGGAAAGATCTCATCTTGTGTGACCAGATTCCCTGGAATGCCAGACGTATATTTTCAAACATGAAATCCCTCCTTAACCAAGACCGCCGTATGATGTGGTGTCATATCCCATAAACTCATCCAGTGATCCTTCTTTTGTCTTCATACCTTCTTTTACAGATTTGGAATAAGGGAATGCAATTTTGTCATCCAGAGATAATCCACCACTGACCAGCACATAAGTACCACCGTTTACATTCTCCTTTACCTTTACGATCTGTTTCTTCAGCACACCGTTATTATCCTTATATACATAGCTCACACCGTCTTCTGTACGCACAAACGCCTTGGAAAGCACAATGCCGTCTGTACTCTGGGTCTGCTGTTCCAGCTGAATATCTACCCAGTCTCCTACGCTTACCTGGGCAGAATCATCTGTGATCTTGGCTGTGAAGGTGTAGGAGGATACATTTGGATTGCTGTCTCCATAATAATAGGAGTCGTCTCCATCTACTGCATAATCAGATACCTGTACCACCTCTGCCTCAAAAACCATATAACCATTTTCGCCATAGGAATTACAGGTCAGCATAGTGCCCTCCTGTACCTGGTCAAGCATCAGCTCACTGACAGTTCCCTGTACATAATAGCCATCTTTACTCTTTACCATCATAAAAGCATCGGATTCTGAGTTGGTTCCGGTAGCGGCATCACCCACGGTAGTTACAATACCATCCAGCTTACTTGTGATCAGCTGTCTGTCCGCTTTTTTCTGAAGCTTGCTGATGTTGATCTCGCTCTCCTGAATGTCCAGTTCCAGACTGGCGATCGGTTTTTTCTGGATCCTAATCGCTTCCGAACGGGAAAGGAGGAACTGCCTCCTCCGCTGCCATTGTCGCCTGGAATAACGGGATCATCATTTCCATTGTCATACTGCATGGCGCCTTCCAGTGTGAAATCCATTTCTGCAAAACGGTCCACTGGATTGGACAACATGTTTCCATCAATGAGATAATAGCCGGTACAGGATGCTTTCCTATTCGTATAATCTCCAATGGTATCATTCTGGTGGAATTCCAGCAGATACCAGTATCCGCCCGGATGAAGCAAAATGGTTCCATCTGCATTGTAACCAGCCATCTTGTTCAAAAAAGCTCCTGTTACGTTTACCTTTGCCTTCGCACTGGAGCAAAGATACAGATAAGGATTCTCCTTTGTTCCACTTCCCTGATAAGGTGTGGTGTCATAATCCAGGGTAAGATAGAATGGTTCGTCGCCATCTACAAAGCCATCATTTCCTCCCAGGGTAGTGTCTCTGTTCAGATCAGAGCCATCCCCGTTTGCATCAGAAGTAAAACCATCCTGGCTGGAATCTCCGCTGCTGAACCCATCATTTGACGGTTCCTCATAGAAATCAGACGCAGTGCCGAAATCCATAGTTGTATCTTCTGTTCCATCAGAAGTATCCCCGCTGTCACCGTCAGCACTGGTCATATCGTCTGCCGAATCTGCACCTGACAGATCTTCCTCTGCGTTTCCTGCCTCCTGGCTGTCTGCAAATCCATCTGTCACCGCAGCAAGCAGCATAGGCTGTAAAACTGCTGCCAGATAATGATCGGATGCCGTTACATTTGCAGAAGACATTTCATCATCCCCAAGGGAATCATCATCGGAATCTGTTCCGGAATCAATTCCAGAGTCCTCCCCGGAGTCGATCAGATTATCTGCTGAGGATGCATCGGATTCCAGAATAGGACCGCCATTTTGAAGACTGGTAAGCCTTTTCTTCGCTGTGGCAAGGTCCTGCTGCTGTTTCTGGAGTTTCAGCTTGGCTATATTCAGTTCCATCTCCACAAGAGTCATATCAAATGAGATCAGCTTATCACCAGGCTTCACTTCATCTCCCTTGCTTACATAAACTTCCTCAATGATCATATCCTTATCTATGGTAATCCGCTGTGTGGCATTGGCGTATACATTACCGCTTAAGGTAGTGTCTGAATCATACCTCTCACCGGCAAGATCACTGACACTTGCTACCAGAACCTCCTTCTGGCTTCCCTTACGCGCATACATAAGACCGCCGCTGATACCAGTTCCCACAAGTGCCGTAATCACCAGGCCTATAATAACTTTTTTCACTTTTCCCATGGGATCACCTCTTTTCCTGCAGCTCACCATCACGGATCATAACCACCCGCCTGGCATGCGCTGCGATCTCTGGATCATGAGTGATCATAAGGACGGAAACACCTTCCTCATTCAGTTTCTGGAAAAGCTCCATAACCTGCTTACCTGACTTACTGTCCAAGGCTCCGGTAGGTTCATCTGCCAGAAGAAGCCTTGGATTGTTTACAATGGCTCTGGCAATGGCCACCCTCTGCATCTGTCCGCCCGAGAGCTGGTTCGGCCTAAAATCCACACGGTCTGCCAGACCAACTCTGTCAAGTGCTGCAAAAGCACGCTCCCTGCGTTCTTTCTTCGGAACATGTGCGTAATTGAGAGGCATCTCTACATTGGATATAGCCGACTGTCTTGGCAAAAGATGGAAGCTCTGAAATACAAACCCAATCTTGTTCAGACGGATATCTGACATTTCATTCTCCGAACATTTGCTGATATCCTGCCCATCCAGAAAAAAGGTGCCCTTGGTTGCCTGATCCAGACAGCCAATTATGTTCATAAGTGTGGACTTACCAGAACCAGAAGGACCCATGATGGCTACATACTCACCCTCTTCCATGGAAAAATTTACGTCCTTTAATACTGGAACCGTCATTTTTCCCTGCTGGTAATCCTTATAAATTCCTTTCAGCTCAAGTATCATCCTGCTGCCTCCGTATCTTCAGAGCCGTACTGTCCCGGCTCATCGATGCTGTCGTCGGTAAAATCTTCTGTACTGTCATCAAAAGCACTGTCATCCACCGTATCTTCCGAAGCAGCCTCAGAATAATCACCATCTATCACAGAATCCATATTCTCATCTACAACGCCGGATTCCAAATCCTCACTGGAGTCACCTTCATCCAGCGGCTCCATAATATCTCCATCGGAATACTCACTATTATCCAGATTGGTCTCCATGTCAATATTTTCCAGCTCTTCATCCGTCATCTCAGACATATCCCTAGTACTCATACCTTCCACAAGGCTGTCTGACGGAAATGCAATGCTGTCGTCCTCCGTCAGGCCGTCTGCGATCTCGTATTCAGAAAGATTCTCATCATATTGTCCAAGAATAACAGAACGCTTTTCCAGTTTTCCCCTGGAATCCACAGCCCAGACATAAGGACTGTCTGTATCAGCATCCACAATATAGTATTCACCCAGCCAGATACCTGTCTTCTGCTCTTCCTGGCCTTCATCCATCTCTATGTATACATGCTGTCCCAGCATCAGGCCCTCAGAGGAATCCAGGGTCACATAGAACGGATAGGTGCTGGAGCTGGTAGTGTCATCTCCACTGGACATTCCAAAATAAGAATTACTGCTGCTATTGGTAGAATTCTGCTCATCCACAGCGCCCATGGTTCCATGCCAGATCTGGTTCTCATCCACTCTGGAACGTACAAGAACAGCTGAACCTGGAACTACTGTATTACGGTTTTGTTCATTTACCTGGCCTTTAATGCGGTAGGAACCGGTACTGAGGATGGTAATAAAAGCATTATCAGAAGAATCCGAACTTCCATAATCCGAACTCATGCTGTCATCCAAAGTATCTCCATCGTCACTTCCCAGCTTACTGGTATCAATCTTCTGGATCACGCCGTCAATCTCGCTTCGCACCTCTGTATTAGTAGTCGCAGCCTGCAGCTTATCGATCTCCGCCTGCTTGCTTACCTGGTCATACTCATTTTTCTTAAGATTCATCTTATTGGTCTCAATCTCAATGGTATAGGAAAGCTGACTGCTCTTATTGGCTTTCTTTTTCTCTTTCTCAAGAGTGGTGATCTGCTCGTTAAGGCTAAGAGCTTCATTCTTCAGACGGTCCAGCGCCAGCTGTGCTTCCTTCAGGCTGTCCTGAATGCTGCTCAGATCATATTCAAAAAGCAGCTGTCCTTTCTTTACTTCGTCGCCGGTCTTTACCTTGACTTCTGTAACCGTTCTGCCGCTCTCAATGTTTACCTTCACAGTCTCCTGGGGTTCTACCACACCGGCAAACCGGTTCAGCACGCCGGAGTCTTCTCCAAGAAGAGTGCTGATTTTGGTCACATAGGCCACTTCACCGGAAGCAGCCGACGAATCGGCATAATTCTCTTTATAATAATACCAGCCACCGGCACCAGCTGCCCCAGCGAGAATGATCAGTCCCCCGATGACAAAAACTTTTTTCTTCATGGTTACCTCCTGTACGATAACTCAATGCATTTCTTATTTCGTGCAAGCACGAACTTTGGCTCGTTACTCACGTAAATTATAGCAGATGCCTTCTCTCTTCTGTCATCTGCATTTACCTTGTTTATCATACCAGATTCCGCCACAAAAAGAAAGTATTCTAACCCTGTAATCGAAAACAATAATACATTTTTCACAAATTTTTCATTCTTTTTTTAGAAATATCGTATAAGTTTTTGGTATTTTTGACTTTTTTACCGAAAACTGGTATAATAAAAAAAATTTATAAGCATTTATCCAATAACCTGAAAGGAAAGAAACTGTATGAAGTCAGCAAAATATCTGCTTCCTCTTCTTTTGCTTTTTTGCACCCTTTTATTATGCGGCTGTACCAGCAAGGAAGAAAAAAAGATAGACGAAGTAGTAAAAAGGGAACTGGAGCTTCTCAAGAACCTGGATTCCGCCACCACACAGAAGTACATCTCCTACCAGGAGCTATTTCCGGAAGAAACCGAAGACACTACCGATACTTCTGATATAGAAGAAGTCTTTTCCCTCTTTTTCCAGGATTTCGATTATAAGATCCTGGATGTTCACGTAGACAAGGACAAAGAAAGCGCCACAGCTGATCTCCGCCTGTTCACCCTGGATGCCCATGCACTTGCAGAGGATTTTTCCGAGGCCCAGCTGAAGCAGGAAATCTCCCTGGCTGCTGCTGATCAGTCTGATGACCATACCTTTTCCCTGGAAGACCGCTACCGCATTCTCAGGGAACTGCTAAGTACAAATGATTACCAGACTGTAGAACGGAATTGCACCATTACCCTCACTGCCACCAGGGAAGATACTGGGAATAATTGGGAAATCAGGCGTAACAACACATTAGAAAATGACCTTGTCGGCGGTCTTATGAATTATCTCACAGATCCGGACATTCTTTCTCCGGAAGACACGCTTACTGTATACTTTGATACCCTGAAAGACATGTCAACAGAGGAACTGGGCAATTATCTGAATGCCGACTCCATTGTAAGCTCCGGGGATTCCGAAAAGATCCAGCTTGCCGATGCACTGGTTTCCCAGGTACATTCTTCTTTTGATTATTCTGTAGGAGAAGCTACTGTTTCCGGCTATCACGCCACAGTCAGTGCTTCGATCACAACCTTTGACAGTGATGCTATTTTGAAAAATTATAACAAAGATCTGGATACTTATCTTGCTTCTGTTGATGCCGTGATCGACGGGGCACAGAAGCGCTACGAAAAATCCTACAGCATGCTTTTGGACGTAATTGACAAAAATACGGCTACCAAAACTGTGGAAACCACCTTCACCCTCCTTAACGACGGTGCTTCCTGGAAACTGGAAGATTCCGGAACAGTGTTTGGACAGGCTTTATTTGGAGGCTTAAGCTCCAGCCCAGTGGAAGATGCTGCAGATTCTGACAATTAAGATTGTGATATTTATGTTCATACCTCTGCCGGTAAGCGCAGAGGTGTTTTTTCGCATTTTATCCTATTATATAAAAAATCCTGCCCAAGAATCAGGCAGGATTTTTTATATAATATTTTATTCTTCGGTCTCTTCTACAGCTTCTTTCTCTACCTCAAGTCCCAGCTCATCCAGCTGTGCCACGCTTACGCGCTGCGGTGCCTGAGTCATCAGACAGGAAGCATCTTTTACCTTCGGGAATGCAATTACGTCACGGATACTGTCAACCTTGGCAATAAGCATAACCAGACGGTCAAGACCGTAAGCCAGTCCAGCGTGAGGCGGAACTCCGTATTTGAATGCATCCAGAAGGAATCCGAACTGCTCAT
>ENA-UOJJ01005153-UOJJ01005153.1-human-gut-metagenome-genome-assembly--contig:-CS66-NODE-5153-length-11325-cov-15.862644_pt1 | contig 11325 bp, 11 predicted proteins | sample MGYA00242343_ERZ723890 | MGnify/ENA metagenome assembly ERZ723890 | reverse complement strand
TGTGGGACACTCATTTTTTGCAAACCAGTTATTTGTTACTTAACAGGAATGCTCCATATAATATGGTTGACAAAATATCATATAATCCAAAATCAAAACTATAATTCAGAATATGTAAAGCTTTTTGATGAGGTGTAATATCAAAATATTTTCTAAAAAAATTCAATTCTATCATTATATTTTCTTGCGTGATTTTTACACCTTTGGGTGTCCCAGTTGTTCCTGACGTAAAAATCACATAACATAAATCTTCTGTATTGACTTTACAATAAACATTTGCTATTTCTTTTTGTGTGTTTTCATTAGGATATATTACAATGTTATTTTTTATTGATATATTTTCATCAATTATCATTTTCGTTTTTGAACAAGTTAGTATAGTTGTTATATCAAGTGAATTAACAATATATTCTATACGTTTAGGTGGATATGTCGGATTAATTGCCACAATTATTTTCCCTGCTTTTAAAATTGACAATATTCCAATAACAGTTGCAATATCATCTTTCAGATATATTCCAACATAATTTCCCTCAGTTTTCAGTAGTTTTTCTGCATAATAATTACTAATATTATTCAAAGCTTCATAAGTAAACGTAATATTTTTTCCTTGTAAAGCATTGAAAGACAAATAATCAGAAAAATGTTTATAGAAAAAATCCATATATGTCTGATGAATATTCCAATCACATTCTTTATAATTAAATGTTTCTATTAATTTTTTTTCGTCTTGTGAAACGATATCAATATAATTTATATTTATATTATTATTACTTTTAACTTGTTTTTTTAAATAATATAAATTTTCAATTAATCTTTTTATTGTTGTTTCATAAAAAACTATTTTATTATAATATAGTTCAGTGACAAATGTTTTGTCATTTCGTTCTGTTATATTAAAAAGTAATACCAAATGAGAAAATTTTCTAATAAAATTATCAACCTTAATATCTTTTGTAAAAACAACTTGTAATTCTTCATTTATTAATGTATTTTTACCTAATCCTATTTCATGTTCTATTTCATACTTCATTTCACTATATGTAACATCATGTTTTTGAAGATAAAATTGTATTTTTTTAGTTGACTCTATAAGTATTATCGGAAATGGTGTTTTATAACAATATCTATATAAAAGAATATATAAGCAACTAATAGTATCTACCAAAGATTCGCTTGTTTCATCTAAAACTATTCTTTCAAAATGACGTTCATTAGCAAACATATTATCAAAAGGTAATGGTAATGTTAAATAATTCATTTCAAAACATTTATTATTTTCCATAATTTTCAATCACTTTCTTTATTCTTTCCTTATAAAATATCGCATTAGGTTCAAAATATATTGAAGGTAATATTCCTTCTGTTTCATGTGTACATTTTTCGCAGCACTTATTTCGATTGATTGTATTTCTAACAATCTGAGCTTGCTCGCTATTCCATAAATTGATAAAATTCATATTATAATCTTTCAAATTTCCCATCAAAAACGGATGAGATGTACAATTATAATCACCAAGTATTTCACAAGCATTTACATCACCATTGTAGTCAATATATGCTCCATGAGTACCTGCATAACAATAGAATTCTCTCATATTGGATCGCATTGTTTTTTCAATAATGTCATAAAATGCTAATGGATAATATCCAACAGGTGAATCAATATTTCCATTTTTTTCATTGACAAATAATTTATTTAATGTTTCTTTTGCCTGTCGATAATTTTCTATGGAAATTTCTTTGATATATTCACCGATTCTTGGAGATTGCCTAACTTTCAATAAAGAAATCACATTCGGCTCATATTTATCACTTATATATTCAAAAAAATCACTCAAAATATTTTCATTTATAGTGGTCATAGTTGAAACAATTCCTATTTGCAAATTGGAGAATTTTTTCTTCAATTTATTTGCTTCTTTTAAGGATTCTATACAACGATTATATGTTCCTTTTCCTCTAGTTAAATCATGTTCATTTTCATATCCATCTAAAGAAAAATTTAAAACAAATCTCTTTCTTCTATCGATAGATACTATTTTTTCTGTTTGCTCTAGAATACTATCTGTTAATGTTCCATTAGTAGTAGTGCTACAAAATTGCATATTGCATTTCTCTTTAAAAATATTAATAATATCTGCCAGATCAGAACGTAAATATGGTTCTCCACCACAAAATAATCCTGATGCAACAAATCCCATACTGCTTGCTAGTTTATCATAATCTTCTACATTTAATTCATCTTCCATTTTCTTTTCTGTATTATTAAAACAATGCTTGCATCTCAAATTACACTTATTGGTCAAAAGAAAAGATATTGTCATTGGTGTATCATATTGAAAAAAATGTCTTCTCTGATATTTATTTAAAAATTTATTCATTATTTGCTCTTCTTGCTGCAATTTTTTTTGATTAAACATTTTCTTTTACTCCTTGCGTATTCCGCTTGAACGGAACAGCCTGCACGCTTCAGCTGGAAGGCTGTCCGCTCCAAACGGGAAGTTTTTAAGTTACACTGGATTACGCATGTTCTTGCCATTTAGTTCAAGGCGGAACGCCTTGTGAACCATTCTATCAAGACATGCATCTGCATAGGTGTTATCTGCAAACAGATCATACCAGGACTTAACCGGTAACTGAGATACGATGATGGTTGATTTTTGACTATCTCTACTGTCGATGACTTCAAAGAAGTCTCGACATTTATCCAGATCAAGATCCATCAATCCGAAGTCATCAATTACTAACAGATCCAAGCGTGCCATATGGTTGACATACTCCAGATAGGTACCTTTGATACGAGCCTGATCCATTTCGCTCATCATGGTGTTTGCCCTGATATACTTAACTGTCTTGAACTGCCTAATGGCAGCAACACACAATGCATTTGATAAATAAGATTTTCCGGCTCCTGTGGCTCCTGTAATAAGAAGGTTTCTTCCTTCGTCCAGCCATTTACAGGTAGCCAACTGTTCAATGGTCGCTGTATCCAACTGTCTGTCAGGCTCATAAATCGTATCATCAAAGGATGCCTGAGGATAACGAAGCGTTGCCTTTTTCAGAAACCGATTGAACTTTTTGTTGAATCGTAACTCCCATTCAAAGTTTACGATATTTGAAAACCTTGTAAAAAAGCTTGTAAGGTCGATATTCGGATTGAGAAGCTGTTCCTCATAAGCTTCTGCCATACCTGACATTTTCATCTGCTTTAGACGGTCAATGATGACCATTTCTTCAGCGGTTATCTTATCTGTATTCATAGTATTCACCTTTACTTGTAGAAGTCCTTTCCTCTGATATTTTCATGAGTAGGAAGAGATCTTCCTCCACCGGAATTGATGCTATTCACAACGGTTCCAAGGACTCGTTTAAAGTAGGAATACTTGCAGGCATGCATTTCTATGCATTTGCGTGAAGCTTCCTCGACAATACCGTGAGGAACTGCCTTACAGGAATGTAGGATGCCTGCGCAACTGTTATAAGCCTGTTCTTCGTGCTTTGCTGAACGTAACACTTGGTCAATCAGTTCAGCAGTATATTCGCCGTATGCAGAAGCCCAGCGGCGGTAATAAGCACCATCACGAGCGTTTACTTCCTTGTAGAAGAGATGCTCGGGCTTCATATGACTGTCATCTGTGATGTACTTCGGAAAGTCTTTATAAGACCGCTTATGCTTACAGATAAAGCGGTTGTTACGGTCACAAATAAGAATCTCTGTAGGTGTAGCCTTTAGGATTGCAGGCTGTCCACGATATGTGTACAATACAGAGTAATAGTGGTCATCATACTCAAGATGATAGTTATCAGGAACTTTAAGAATGTATTTATAGTCGCATGTTGAATACTTATCGCCTGGCAGTGCTTTCATTTGCGGCTTGTCATACCTTAGGTAGGCATCCATTCGTGAACCAACTTTTTTCTGAAACTCGCGTCTGTTGATGTCCGCTATTATTTTTTGCGTCGCATCATTAAGTGCTTCGAGAGAGGTGTATATACCTTCTTTCAGCTTTTCAATCAGATGTGTTTCGAGATATCGTACATGGTTCTCGACAGATGGTTTGCCCTTTGGTTTTCTTGCCGGAGGCGGAAGTATTACTACGTTATAGAATTCTTCAAGATCCTGGTATGCGGTATTAAGGATAAGTTCATCCTTGGTATGCTTAATAACCGCAGTTTTGCAGTTGTCAGGGACAAGATACCTTGGAACTGCATCATAATAAGTAATGGCATTGATTGTTCCCTGCATAAAGCTTGGAAGCTTTTCATCAAGGAAACATTCGGCATAAACAAGACTGCTCACACCAAGCGTGGTGGTAAATACATGAACTTTCTTTACTTCTCCGGTATGCGGATCTACAAGAAGTTCCGGCTGGTCCCCAACCCAGCCGATATACATCTTCTCACCGGGGATGCGTTCGACAGCCATAGCAACCTTATCACCACCATAATTCTTTTCTATGAATCGGTTGAAGTATTCATAGAACTGGGAACTCTGATAACCATTAGGATGTTCGCTTTTATAGTCTAGCCAACAGTAAAACATATTTACCCGGCTTCCCTTAGCCATCATCCTTTCATAGTAGAGTTCAAAATCAGGCATCGGAATGTTATCCTTCCTGATATTCTTTGGAGGATAGATAAGTTCCTCCGCCTGTGAGGGCTCCAGTTTGAGGAAATCCTCCCAGGATAGACCGGACTCTTTATACCGGTTCATGATCAGGTCTATGCCACTGTTACCAATGCCATAGCGTTGGCGAATTGTCGGATATGAAACCTTGTTGTTGCGCAATCCGATTACGCCAATGATTGTGTTGTAGTTGTGCATCATCATAGCTCCTTTCGTATTGTTAACTACGAAAGAACTATATCATAAATATAAAACAATTCCCGTTCGGAGCGGAAAGGCTTCCCGAACGGGCGGAAAGACTTATCCCGTTTCAAGCGGAATTAGATTCCCGATGGAGCGGAATATGCAACTCCTTTTCGAATATAAATGTTTTCATAGTATCAATTAAATCTTGAACCGTTTCTATAGAGAAAAAGAGATAATTTTTATTTCCATTGATAATTTCTATATTAAATTCTTCCTCTAAAGCATAAAATAATCCCATAAATTTAATAGAATCAAATCCTAAATCTGATATAAATTCATCTGTATAATTTATAATTCCTCTTTCGATTTCATCAATCATATTATCTCTTATTATTGTAAAAATTTTTTCATCAAACTTTTCCATTGTTTATTCTCCTGTATACCATATTTTTTTCTAAATCATATATTTCCGTGAGCAATGACATTCCTTTTACAATTTGGCTCTCAATATATCGATTAGAGTATATTCTTTTTGAAAAAATCATTCGTATTTTACTCCATTTTTTGATAATCAAATTAAATATTTCATATTTATTATCCTCTCCTCGGAATAGTAATTCAAATAAATACTGCTCCATCAATTTATTATTAATTAATTCATTTAATTTTAAAATAATAATTTCATTTTCTTTGTATTTTTCAATGCAACTAATATAAATCTCTTTAAATTTATTTCTAAATTCCAGAATACTCTCTAATGCTTGAATTATTTCTCCTATATTATTCTGCAAATTTTTTATATATCTATTTCGTATAGATATATCTTCTTTTAAATTTTCTCTTCCTTTTATATTAATCAAGCAAACAGATGGAATTTCACCATTAACTCGCAATATATCTGGTAAAATATTATAAAAAAAATTAGAAGTTTGTTTTTCATTTAAAAATGATTCATATCCTTTTTTTATTTCGTTAAATGAAATATCATATATTTGGTAATTCAAAGAAAAGAAAAATGGTTGTTCAATAATTTTATATATTTTTTCTTCTTCATTTATTCCACAAATTAATACAGAATGGCCACTATGCCTCTTTTGATAATAATCATTTCTCAAAGTTTCGAAATAACTATCAATTCCCATAATTATTACATTTCCATTATTCAATTCATTTTTAATGAAATTATGTATATTTTTCACTTCTAAAATTGGTTGAATATCAATTCCATTATCTTTCAATAATTCATATACGTTTTTTATATTAATAGACTTATATGTGATTACATCATTTTCTATTGAATACTTAAAATATTGATTAAACAGTAAGCAATCTACATTACCTTTTACAAAAAATATTCCTGGTAAAATAGACATATGATAACAATCTTTTACCCAGATGCGTGTAAACGGTTTTAAATCATAAAATATTTTTTCTTTCATAAATTTCTCACCATACAATTATATTGCATAATCAAGCAGTTATTTTAAAATCATTTTACTTTGTTTCAGTAATATTTCGAATATAATTACAAATATCAGTTATATATTCAAATTTTTTATAGTCTAAATCTTCCTCATCAAATTTAAATTCAAAATATTCTTCTAAATCTACAACAATTTTCACAAAATCTATAGAATTAATACCTATAAACTCCAATTTAGTTTCAACAAAGTCTTGTTTGAGTTCTGGGCAATACGCATTAAAAAGTTCCAATACTTTTTTTTCTATATTTTTATAATTTTCATCCATTTTTATCCACCTCTTATAAAATCATATATATTTTTACTCATATTATATAAATATTTTTTATTTTTCAAAAGTCTCCATAATTCCTTTTCAATATACCAATTATTCCATTTAATACTATATTATGTGAATTTTCTCATTCATATAAATGTGATTTGATAAACTTCTAATACTATTATTTTCACGTTGCTTATATTTCAATAATCAAATTTTCACCTTGATTTCTTTAGTAACACATAGAAATTCCTATATCTTATTAATTAACATTCACTTTCTTACTCTCTTCTTGTTTACTGCATTTAATTTGAATGAATGATTTCTGAATGTCACTAATACTTGTTTGATACTGAATATTACGGTGCGGCGGAGCCGCCAGTCCGGTGTGGCGAGAGCCACCTGTCCGGACTAACGGAGCCACTCCGTTCTCTGTAGTGATAAGTTACTTTGCCATTGCAGGATCTAATCCATATACCTCTCGCATAGAGAGATCTTTGGATGGATCAATGCTTTCAATATCGATTTTATATGAGTCATACGTTATACGATCCATAATGGCATCTGCCAGGGGACTTTCACCGCCACAGATTTGTTGGTACCATTCACTTTCGCGGAACTGCGAGCAAAAGATCGTGGATGATCTCTTGCGTCTTTTGTGTATCAGTTCAAAAAGGTTTCTGGCTTCAGCTTCCGTCAGTTTGAGGAGAAGCCACTCGTCAATGATCAGTACTACTGGCTTGGTGTACTTCTTCAGGACAGTTGAAAAAGTTCCGCTGTCTCTGGCAGCCTGTAAGTCCAGTAATAAATCAGGAAGCCGCGCATACCGTACTGTGTAGTAGTGTTTGCAGGCCTCCATGCCAAAAGCACAGGCCATATAAGTTTTACCACTTCCGGTGGCACCTGTAATGAAGATGTTCCTGTATTCTGTAATGTATTCGCAAGTTGCCAGACGGCTGATCAGTGCTTTGTTCAGTTTCCGACCGGACTGGTAATCAATTGCTGCAATGCTGGCATCCGGCTGTTCGAACTCAGCCTGCCGGATCAGTCTTTTCAACCGGTTATTTTGCGATTGCTGTACTCGATATCAACAAGCATACCGAAGCGGTCCTCGAACGGCACTTCCTTCATTGTAGGATCATCCATCTGGATACGGAATGCATCTGCCATAGCGGTCAGGCGCATTTCGATAAGTTTATCGATTGTACTTTGATTTGTCATGATCGTTTACCTCCATAGTATCTGGCACCTCTTGTGATGCCATGTGGCTTTTCAATAGTCTGAGATTCCTTTGATGCATTCGATATGTCATCTGGTGAGTCTTTCATTGCAGCCAATAGATTTTTGATACTTTTATAGCTGGGTTTAGCAGAATAAGAAAGTGCTTTGGCACAGACCTGTTCCAGTTTTTCAGGCGAATATTTCTCTGCCAGTTTTAACAATCCCATACTGCTTCTATAGGATTGTTGTTCAACCCTGCCGGAGGTAAGTATTGCATCGACAACCTTACTTGTGTTAATTCCAATCGAATCTGCCCATTTGCGGAACCTGTCGCCGTTCCATTCCAGATATTTCTGGTGTTCCTGCGGCATATGTTCCGTCACAGTGGAATACTGGCCGCTCCTTCCGTGAAGTCTCCTATGAGAGGCAATTCGATTGTGATTATAAAATATTTCAACCGTTGTATCTGTTATACGCACATCGACCTTATTTTTGATATACTGATAAGGCACGGAGTAGTACATCTTGTCTACTGCGATGTGATAGTTGAACTGGACAGTGGCTTGTTTCCACTCAGCCAGTTCAAAGGGTGTAGCAGGCAACGGAGCCAGTAACGGCATTTCTTCCCCAAGAAATAAACTGAGCCTGCTGCATTCCTTTTTCTGGAATTTACGAGCATTGTAGGCATTCAGTTTTTCCCGGATAGAATCATTTAATTCTGCAAGCGAGAAAAACTGTTCATTACGAAGGGCTGCAGTTATCCAAGTAGATATCTTTCCTACAGATCCTTCTACATTTGGTTTATCCTTGGGTTTCCGGACTCTGGCCGGAATGATGGCAAGATTATAGTGTTCTGCCATCTCATGGTAAGTTGTGTTTAATGACGTGGTATACCAGTCGCTCTTTTCATGATTCACTGCTGTTGTGCAGTTATCGGAGACAAGCATCGGTGTTACACCGCCAAAGAAATCGAACATCTGGACATGAGCTTTAATCCAGTTGCTTGTTTTCTCATTCATGTATGCTTTTACAAAAGCATATTGGCTGTAAGTCAGTACCCCTACAAAGATCCATGCATCTGTGATCTCTCCGGTGTCCGGATCAATGATGTGGGCGGGATCACCTGCCCAGTCAACTTCAATCTGTTCACCAGGCTTTCGCGGGATATGCATGGTAGCCCTGCGTTTCTCTTCATCCTTTTGGATGTAGTAGCAGAACTGGGAATACATGAGCGGCTCTTCGTTGCTCATACGGCACTCCTCACAGTATTCTACCCAGAGAAGCTTTTTGTTGACTCCATTTCGCAGAAGTTCTTTGCGGATGTAGTCAAAGTCAGGCATCCGTTTATTTGTTGCCGACTTATCTTTGGGGAACATAAGCTCCTCAAGTGCGCTGTCGGTCATGTCAAAATCCAGCGGCCATGAAATATTTATTTCCGCTGCCTTTTTCAAAACCTTGGCGACTGTGTTTCTGGATACACCGCAACTCTGTGCGATGTTCCGTTCACTGAATCCTAAACTTTGCAAGCGTAGGATTTCACGATACTTGGTCATAATTGTGACCTCCTTTACCTGTATTCACACTGGTGGTGTGTAGCTACAGTATAAAGGAAATATATGTAATAGAGCGTTTAAATGTGGCTCTGAATTACCGGAATATGTGGCTCTCATTCTCCGGAATGGTGGATCCCAAAGTCCGGACAGGTGGCTCAGAGAGCTCCGGAATAATCACAGAGGACATTGCCCCATTATCGCCTTCCTAAAAGACTGATATGTATACTTCTTCCCATTGTTGTCATAAAAAAGATAACTATCTATAGGAATATGTTGCATCGCAGCGAACTTCAAAACCATTAAATGTAATCCTTCCGGAATTGGAATGCTCCTATTTGTTTCTGGAATTCTCAACCAACTTTCCTCATTTTGTATATAAAAATGGGAATCCTTCAACTGAAATAATTTTCCTTATCTATTCCCGTATATAGCAAAATACAACTCATAACGCAAAGCGTTTTGGGAAAGTCATAGATATATTCAGAAAAATACTCTAGTTGCTCTTCTAAACTTGGGTATCTTTTAACTACCGAATATACTTTCTTCCCAAATAGATCAACATGTATCGGAAATGAATCCATAATCTGAACACGTTGTAAATACACCAAGAAATCTGTAACTGCTCTTATTTTATTGTTATAACTCTGCGGACTTATTTCCTCTAAAAGAAGCGTTGAAAAATATTGATTTACAGTTTCTTGATTAATATCTGAAATTACCATTGATTGTTCTTCCAAATATCTTAGAAACGCTTTCGCATGACAACAAAAAATCTTTACCGTTCCGATATTTAGGGAAGTCAACGTTAATAAGTATTTAATATATTTTTGTAAAGTAGCTCGGTTTTCAATATTTATCACATCACAGAAATTAAAACTTTTAATATTATTCCCCTGACTTTGTCTGCTAGGGTCGATATTCAGTTTATCTACATACCTAACATTTGCAGACCAATCAATTTCTTTGTTCCCCATAAAAAGTATTTCTCTACAAAACGTGATAAACCTTCTTTGACTTCCACAACTTTTCCCCATACTAGCCTTCAAGAAAGCTGTATACTCTTCCTCCTGTGATAGTTCCATTTTTAACAGATCCTGCAATCCACTTTCTTCCGCATATTGTAGTAAATATTTTAAAGGCAACAAATAGTTATTAAGGCTCTTTTCTCTATCTTTGATAGTTTTTAGAATATACGTTAACAGATTTTTAATCTGTAACTTTACTGTCTCACTAACATTTTTAGTAAAATCCCAATATAGAATTTCCGGTGTTTTTTCTTTTTGTAACAGTTGGGAATACTTATCGGTGTAGTATTCTGAATATTCCGGTCTTGGTGTCCGTGCTGTCCGGTGGTTAGGAAACCGATTGGCAATTATTTAGAATACAAGAAATCTCACCAATATAAAGCCGGCTAACGCCCCGCAAAGCGGCTCTGGGCTTGACATTGGCTCAATTTCTTATGAATGGTAGTTAAGCCAATCAAAGGCGGTTTCCGTATCCGGAATGTAGGTTTCCACTGCGCCGGAAGCACGGTTTCTTGATGCAAGAATATTCATATTCCGGTAAGTATATCACTTCAGTCAATGTTTTCTTTTGTTTCATAATTGTATTTCGCTGTTCTATTTCGTAGGTGGTCATTCAATTTTGTAATCTTGTTATCCGTAAGCCGCCAAATCTTTCCTTTTAGAATGCCTATGCTCACCCGTCTCTACAAAGTTTCATCCATACTATCGTTCTGATTAAAATACTATATCTTTTCCTTATAATAAGTAGTCAAATATTCCATAATCTTTAACATATTATTTTTGTTGGAAGACAATTTTATTATCACACTATATACAACATTATTTTATGCTCTAAAATCCTTCCAAACGTCCTCGCAACTCTTCCTGAATTCCATACGCATCTAATTTTTTCTTCCCACCTTCTGTCTTTATATATACCTCCCATAATAATCTTTGTTTTTCTCTTGTTAACTCGCTTTTTCTCACATTT
>ENA-UOJJ01005136-UOJJ01005136.1-human-gut-metagenome-genome-assembly--contig:-CS66-NODE-5136-length-11358-cov-5.757763_pt1 | contig 11358 bp, 11 predicted proteins | sample MGYA00242343_ERZ723890 | MGnify/ENA metagenome assembly ERZ723890 | reverse complement strand
TGGGCAAAGGTGCGCTTGCCGCTGTACAGCGGCCCGGTGATAAAGATCATAACAGTCCTCCCCACTGGCAGGCACACAGCGCCGCCAGCATCCACAGCTCGGCTTTCTGCAAAAACCACCCGGCCAGATCGCCGGTGATGCCGCCAAACTGCTTGTCCGAAACAACATGATAGCGTGCAAACACCAGCAACGCCGCCAGCACCAGCGCCCAGCCGCCCAGTGCCAGCAGGGCGGCGCTGAGCAGAGCGGCCAGCACCATCAGCACCCGGCGGACCGTAGTTCGATCCGCCGCCGTGGCAAAGGTGTGGGCAAGGCCTGTGTTCTTTGCCATCGGGAACGATGCCACGGCCAGGCCCGAGAGGGCCCGTTCCAGCACAAGGGCCAGTGTCCAGCACAGGCCCACCCGGGGCGTAAAGTCCACGCAGGCGCAAAGGGCAAGGTAGGCCGCAAAATAACTGCACAGCCGGATCACCGCAAAGGCACCGCAGTGGGGGTCTTTGAGGATCTCCAGCTTCTTTTCCCGGTCGCCATAGCTGGAAAGGGCATCGCAGGTGTCGGCATAGCCATCCAGGTGGATGCCGCCCGTGACCCAGACCGGGATCAGGCAGAACCCCGCCGCTTTTGCGGGCATCGGCAGGGGCAGAGCGCCGCACAGGCACCACAGCCCGCCAATGACCCCCCCGATGAGCGGGAAGGCACACATGGCATACCGCATGTTTTTCTGGTTCCACGCGAACTGCGGCACCGGCAGGGCCGAAAACATGGCAAAGGCCACTGCAATGGTCTGCAATCCAATCATTTTTCCACTCCTTTATAATAGACCGGGATGCCGCACACCACCCGCACCACATGGTCAGCCCGGGCGGCAAGGGCATTGTTCACCTGCGCCAGCGCTTTCAGGTAGCGCCCGGTGTCGCCTGCGTAGTCGGCACCGCCGCTGAACACCTCGTTGGAGACCACGATGAGGTGCGCGCATTGTTCGGCCAATTGGTCCAGTCCTTCCAAAATGGCCGAAGCGGCATTTTCTCCCGCCCCGGCGGGGTCGTAGAGCTCGTTGGCGGTCAGGTTGCCCAGATCCTCCAACAGCGCAGTTCCCCGGGCAGGCAGACGGATGTTCTCCAGATGCAGGGGGCACTCCACGGTCTCAAACTGCTTTGCCGCCCGCATCTTCCGGTGCTTTTCCACCCGGACGGCACACTCGGCATCCCACACCTGCATGGTGGCGATGTAATAGCGCGGGAGCGCGGTTTTCAGCACCAGGCTCTCGGCATACCCGCTCTTGCCGCTGGCGGCACCGCCCAATACCAGCGTCAGCATTGGGGGGTGTACGGCGTGATGCCGCCCTCCGTGAAGGAATAGCAATTGCGGTAAACGGCCAGTGCCATATCCCACAGCGGGATGCTTGCCACCGCTCCGGTGCCCTCGCCGAGATGGAGCCCGGCGGTGAGCAGGGGCGCTTTGCCCAGCGCTTCCAGCACCAGCCTTGCTGCCGGTTCGGTGGAGCAGTGGCTGGCAAACACGGCCTTTTCCGCGGCGGGGCAGAGCCGCACAGCGCACAGCGCCGCCACCCCGCTGATGAAGCCATCCATCAGCACGGGCAGGCCTTCCAGCGCACCGCCCAAAAAAACACCGCACAACCCGGCGATGTCGAACCCGCCCAGCTTGGAAAGCACGTCCAGAGGGTCAGCGGCATCGGGCCGATTCCGCGCACTGCCCCGCCGGCTGGCATCCAGCTTGCGCGCCAGCCCCGCGTCGGAAAGGCCCGCGCCCCGGCCTGTCATCCGCTCCACGGGCTGACCCAGCAGAACCGCAGCCACGGCGCTGGAGGTGGTGGTGTTGCCAATGCCCATCTCGCCCGTGGCCAGCAGCTGCATCCCCGCCGCCTTCTGCGCCCGGACAAGCCCCATGCCCGCCGCAATGGCATCCACCGCCTGCTGGCGGGTCATGGCAGGGCCGGTGGTGAAATCCGCCGTCCCGGCGGCAATGCGGCAGTTCTGCACCCCGGGCACCGGCTCCCCGGCCATGCCAAGGTCCACAGGCACCACTTCACAGCGAGCCGTTTTTGCCATCTGGCAGACACTGGTGCGCCGGGCGGCAAGGTTCTCGGCCACGGCCCGGGTCACGCTCTGGTCCGTCTGGCTCACGCCCTGCGCCACCACGCCGTTGTCGGCGCAGAGCACCAGCACGGCCCGGCGGGAAAACGTCAGCTCTGCCGTACCGGTCAGGGCGGCGGCATCTTCCAGCATGGTCTCCAGCCTGCCCAGCCCGCCCAGCGGCTTGGCCAGGCTGGCCCAGTGAGCGTGGGCGGCGGTGCGTGCGTTCTCGTCCGGCCGGGTGATCTTGGAAAGAAGCTGTTTCAGTTCAAGCTCTGTCATTGGTCCTGTTCCTCTTGATGATAGTGTGCGGCGGCATCCACGAACCGCCGGGGCAGGGCCGTGCCCGCCCAATACAAATGCGGGAAGCCCGCATAGAAATGCTCGTTTGCAAAGCCGCAGTCCCATTGTTTCCCGTTGGGCTTTGCGGCGGTAAAGCCGGTGCCGTTGTCTGTGGAATCCCAGTGGTGGAACTCGTGCACGGGCAGACGCTCCCCGGCGCGGAACAGCATACTGTCGGCGCGGGCGGTCAATGCCGCGTATCCAAACCGCACCAGCCGCCCCACCCGGAAGCCCTGCCCCGGCAGAACGCCTGCCATGGGCCAGCGTTCCCCGTTGGCATCCTCCAGGCTCTGGCCCAGATAGAGAAAGCCCCCGCACTCGGCCACCGTGGGCAGACCGCGCTCCACAGCCCGGCGCACAGAGGCCAGCATGGAGCGATTCGCGCTCAACTGCCCGGCATACAGCTCCGGGTAGCCGCCGGGCAGATAGAGCCCGCCGATCTGCTCCGGCAGGGCGGAGTCCTGCAGGGGGCTGAACCAGCAGAGCTCCGCCCCCGCCCGCTCCAGTGCTTCCAGCGTTTCGGCGTAGGTGAAGCAAAACGCCGCATCCCTTGCAACGGCGATGGGAACGCGGGGGCGCTGTTCCTCTCCTCCCTGGGGCGGCAGCTCTCCCGCAGGGGGGAGCCGATCTGTGTACACCAAAGGCGCTGCGCCTTCGGTCAGGATAGACAGCTTTTCCCAATCCATCACCAGCGCATCGGCCATCCGGCTGATCTTCTGCTGCAGGTCCGCGATCTCCCCGGCAGTTTTCAGGCCTAAGTGGCGGCTCTCAAGGGCGGCATCCGGCAGGTGGGGCAGATAGCCCAGCACCGGCAGACCGGTCTCCCGTTCCAGCATGGGAGCCAGCAGAACATACAAATGGGGGGCGCAGTCATTGAGCAGGATGCCCGCCAGATGGCTGGGGGTGCGGAACTGTTTCAGCCCGTTGATCTGGGCCGCCAGCGTCAGGCTGGCCCCTCTGGGCTGGACCACCAGCAGCACCGGCAGGCCCAGCGTATCGGCCAGATGCCAGGCACTGGCGGTATCGCTCACGCCGCCCAGTCCATCGTAAAAGCCCATGGCACCCTCGCACACGGCTGCCCCGTGCCCGGCGGCGGCCTGCGCATAGAGCGCGCGCACGGTCTCCGGCGCGGAGAAAAACAGGTCGAGGTTGTGGCTCTCCACCCCCAGCACGGCCCGGTGAAACATGGGGTCGATATAGTCCGGCCCGCTCTTGAAGGAGCAGGGGTCCTGCCCCCGCCGCTTGAGCGCCGCCAGCAGAGCGCAGGTCAGTGTGGTTTTGCCGCTGCCGGAACAGGGCGCGGCCACAAGAAATTGGATCATTTACATTCTCCTGTGATAAGGAAGATGGGGTTATTGGCCATCAGCATGTGGAGCCTGCCTGCAGGCCGGGTGCGGCTGACCGCGATCTGCGTTACCTCCGCAGCAAGGCCGTGGGCAGTCAGTGCGGCCACGGCGGCACTCAGCGTTTCCAGCGCAATGGCAGAGATGCAGATGCGGGCGTTCGGATTCCGGGCAAGCACCGTGTCCACCACAGCCTCCATGCCCCCCTTGGTCCCGCCGATGAACACGGCATCCGGGGCGGGCAGGTCAGCCAGCGCGGCGGGGGCGCGGCCCTCCACCAGTGTCAGGTTGCAGGCGTGGAACGTTTCCCGGTTCTGCCGGATGAGCCCGCAGGCCTCCGGGTCACACTCCACGGCATACACATGCCCCCGGGGTGCGGCCAGCGCCAGCTCCACGCTCACGCTGCCGGTGCCCGCGCCCACATCCCACAGGGTATCGCCGGGCTGCACGGCCAGCTTGGCCAGCGCCGCCGCCCGCACCTCCTGCTTGGTCATTGGCACCTCTCCCCTGTGGAAGGCTTCATCCGGGAAGCCGGGCACCCGCCGGGGCGGCTGAGGAAGATGCTCCACAAGCAGAACGCTCAGGCTTGCAAACTGCTTTTGCGCAAACTCCTGCGCCGTGCCGAACAGGATCTTTTCCTCTGCCCGGCCCAGCTCTTCGCCCACCAGCACATGGGCATCGCCCAGCCCGGCAGCAGTCAGCCGGCCGCAGAGGGAGGCAGGCGTTTCTGCCCCGCCGGTCAGGAAAAACACAGGCTTTCCCCCGGCCGTCAGGCATTCGGCCACCGGGTCGCAGGCACAGCCGTGGGCCGAGACCAGCTTCCACTCCTGCCAGGAGCGGCCCACCGCAGCGGCCAGCAGCTGAACGCTGGAAAGCCCCGGCAGCACCCGGCAGGAGATGCCAAAAGCCCGCAGCATCGGCAGCAGCTGGGCCGCACCGGAGTAAAACCCGGTGTCGCCGCTGTACACAAGGGCAGCATCCACCTCCGGGTCAGCCGCCAGCGCGGCAAGGACATCCTCAGGCTGATACAGGGCCTTCCGGTGTTCCGTGCAGCCCTGCGGCAGCTGTTCCAGCAGGCGCTTTGCCCCCAGGATCAATCCGGCGTTCTGCAGGGCGGCAAGGCCCTGCGCGGTCAGGCTTTCCGGCGTGCCTGACCCCATCCCGATGAGTGTGATCATTGCAGCATCTCCTTACAATGTGTCAGGATCTGTTCCGCCGTTTCGCCCTGCTCGGCCGGGCGGCGGATGACGATGAGCTGTGCCCCGGTATCCTGCGCTGCCCGGGCTTTTTCTTCAAAGCCTCCCGCCGCGCCGCCGTCTTTGGTAACGAGGAAGCGGATGGCAAACTGCTCCATCAGCGCCCGGTTCAGCGCATAGGAGAACGGCCCCTGCATGGCGATGATGTTCTTATGGGGGATATCTGCCCCCTCGCAGGCGGCAATGCCCTCCCGGGTGGGCAGGACACGGGGAAAAAGCCGTGCCGGTTCCAGCACAGCAAAGGCAGAAAGCTCCTTGGCCCCGGTGGCAAGCAGAACATTTCCCTGCGTTCGGGCCAGAAATCCCGCCGCATGGGCCGCAGAGGCAAACACCATGCTCCCGGCAGGCAGCGGGCTTTCGGGCCGGAGCAGGCGGCGATACTCCGTGCCTGCTGTTTTGCAGGCTGCCCGGATGTTCCGGGTAGCCTCCACGGCATACGGATGGGTCGCGTCCACGCAGAGGTCAGCCCCCTGCAGCAGGGCGGTCATCTCCTCCGGGGTCAGCCGCCCGCAGTGGACGGTGATGCCGGATCTTTCGCCCTGTTCCTCGGCCCCCAGCGGGGTGGCCACGCTGACCAGTACCTCGGCCCCCAGTGCGGCCAGCTGCTTTGAAAACACACGGCCCTCGGTGGTGCCGCTGAATACCACGGCCCTCATGCGCGGTACCCCCGCGGCGTGACCATCCGCCCGCTCAGCTGGCGGGTCTGGGCGTTGCCGACAAACACGGTGGTGAACATATCCACCGGGGTGGTTTCCAGCGCAGCCAGCGTCAGAACGCGGCTTTCCTGCCCCTCCCGGCCAATGTTCCGCACGATGCCGCAGACCGTTCCGGGTGCTTTGCCGTTTGCCAGCAGGATGCGCACCGCCCGCGCCAGATAGTCCGGCCGCCCCTTGGAGGAGGGGTTGTACAGCGCGATGCAGAAATCCCCCATGGCTGCTGCCGCCAGCCGCCGCTCGATGACCTCCCACGGCGTAAGCCGATCAGAGAGGGAGAGCACACAGAAATCGTGGGCCAGCGGGGCACCCAGCACCGCACCGCCGCTCAGGGCGGCGGTCAGGCCGGGCACCACCTCCACCGTCACGTCCGGGAAGTGCTCGGCCAGCTCCAGCAGAGGGCTTGCCATGCCGTAGACCCCGGCATCTCCTGAGCAGACCAGCGCCACCGCCCTGCCGCTCCGGGCCGTTTCCAGCGCCCAGCGGCAGCGGTCGATCTCCTGGGTCATGCCGGTGGAATAATATTCTTTTTCCGGGAAATAGGGGCGCACAAGGTCCAGATAGACCGTATAGCCGCACAGCACCTCGGCTTGCGTTAAGGCGCTCTGCGCCTGTGCGGTCAGAAACCGGGGATCCCCGGGCCCAAGCCCGACAACAAAAACAACATTAGGCATCCTGCCACCTCCAATCCGGGGCAAAGGGACGAAGCGCCAGCGCAAAGGTCACGCCGTTGCCCGCCTGTTTGGGAAGAATGATCGTGCCGCCTGCCGCCAGCACCGCCGCCCGCTCGCAGACATTGTCCACGCCGGTCACGCTCCGGACAAAGGCCGAAGGTGTGAACTGCCCGGGGGCGTTCTGCAGCTGTGCGGCAGAATAGAACTGCACCGGCCAGCCGTGGATTCTGCAAAATTCCAGCAGGCCCGGCTCATGGGCTTTCAGGTCGATGCTGGCTGCCGCCGTGATGCACACTGCTGCAAGGCCGTGGGCCGCGCAGAACTGTGCAAAGGCCGCTTCCAGCTGTGCGGCGCTGGTCCCCCGCCTGCACCCGATGCCCAGCACACCGATCTTCGGGATCAGGTGCAGCGCATCGCCCGCCGGGAAAAGGGTCAGGGCAAAGTCGGCGCGCTCTGCCTCCCCCGCCGGGACCACCCCGGCAGGGGCCTGCCCGGCAATGGGGAATTCCGACCGATACCGCACCGGCCCGCCCGCCAGCAGTCTGCTGCTGACGCGCTTGATGCGCTCCGGCTCCAGCACAGCGCAGTTCTGGTGCCTGGCCCACGCATCCACGGCAAACACACCATTGGCATCGGTGGCCGTGGTAATGACCGGCACCGCACCGCAGACCGCCGCCAGCGCCCGGGCCAGATCGTTGGCCCCGCCCAGATGGCCCGAAAGGATCGGCACCGCAAAATGGCCGCACTCGTCCAGCACCACCACGGCAGGGTCCACCGCCTTGCTCCGACAGTGGGGCGCAATGGCCCGCACCGCAATGCCCACAGCCCCCACAAAAATCAGGGCATCCGCACGGGCGAACTGCTCCGCAGTCCAATCGGCAAGGCCGGGCCCGCCATGGCCGCAGCGGTCTACGGTGCCGGGCAGGGCACTGGCCAGCTTTTGGGCCAGCGCCAGCCCTTTTTCCGTAAAGGCGAGATAGGCGCGGGTCACTGGTCTGCCCCCTTGCGGAACTCCGTCGTAAAGGTTGGGTCGTAGAGCTTGCTCCGCTCATACCGGGTGCCCAGAAAATCCCCCACCACGATGAGCGCCGTCTTGGTGATGCCGTTGGCGCGGGTGCTCCCGGCCAGCGTGCCCACGGTGCAGCGCACCACTTTTTGTTCCGGCCAGCTGGCCTTGTAGACCACGGCGGCAGGCGTCTCCTGCGTGTAGGCTCCGCCTGCCAGCAGGGCCTGCTGCACCTTGTCGATGAGGCCGATGGAGAGGAAGATCACCATGGTTGCCCCATGGGCGGCAAGGCTGGCCAGCTTCTCCTTTTCCGGCACCGGGGTGCGCCCCTCCATCCGGGTGATGATCACGGTCTGGCTGATGGCGGGCAGGGTGTACTCGGCGTTCAGCGCCGCCGCCGCCCCGCAAAAGCTGGACACGCCGGGGGTATCATCGTAGAGGATGCCATCCGCATCCAGTGCGTCCATCTGCTCCCGGATGGCTCCATACAGGCAGGGGTCGCCGGTGTGGAGCCGCACGGTGGTCCCGCCTGCGGCTTCCACCCGGCGCATCACGTCCAGCACCTGTTCCAGCGTCATCTCGGCGCTGTTGTAAACGGCGCACTCCGGCTTCGCCAGCCCCAGCAGAGCCGGGTTGACCAGACTGCCCGCATAAATGATGCAGTCGGCTTCCTGCAGCAGGGCCGCGCCCCGCCGGGTGATGAGGTCAGGTGCGCCGGGGCCTGCGCCTACAAAATGTACCATCTCAATGCTCCTTCCATTCGTTCAGCAGTTGTGCGGCAGTGTCGGTGGCTCCCAGCGGGCCGTGCTGGTTGGAAAACAGCACCGCCCCCACCCGGAACGCCCCGCAGGCCCGCCGGTCAAGGTGGAGCTGGACTGCCCGCAGCAGGCTTTCCAGCACCGGAGCCCGCAGGCCGGCGCTGTCCAGGAGTTCCAGACAGGCATCGGTGGTGGCAGCGTTCATCAGGGCGGCGCAGACTTCCCGGGAAGCGCCGCAGAGCGCCGCATGGGTGCAGAACAGCTCGGTGCGGCAGTCGGCAGTGTGGGAATGGGTGTTCATAATACCGCCCGCCACCTTGACCAGCTTGCCCACATGGCCCACCAGAAGCACCTCTTCAAAGCGGGCCGCCGCAGCCATATCCAGCGTATCACCGATACAGTTCGAGGTTTTTACCACCGGAACAGCGTGAAACTCCGGGTATCTTTCGTGCAGATAGTCCAGCCCGTAATTGCCGGGTGCCAGGATGAGCCGCCTGGGGCTGCCCGCCCGGAGAGCGGCCTGATTCATTTCCAGCTGGATTGTATCCAGGATCGCCTGCTGGCTCATGGGCTCCACAATGCCGCTGGTTCCCAGCACCGAAAGCCCGCCTTCGACCCCGATGTGGGGGTTGAAGGTGCGCTTTGCCACCTCTTCCCCGCCCTTGATGGAGATGGTCACGGCAAAGCCGCCGGTGTAGCAGGCGCTCTCGGCTTCCCTTTGCAGGGCCTCAGCGATCATCTGCCGGGGCACATGGTTGATGGCAGTCTCCCCCACCGGCTGGTCCAGCCCGGCCTTGGTCACCCGGCCAACGCCCTTGCCGCCGGAGATGCGGATCTCGGTGGTATCGGGCAGCAATTCTACGGCGGCGATCACGGGCAGGCCGGTGGTCACATCCACATCATCCCCGCCGTCCTTCTCAATGGCGCATTCGGCTCCTGCTCCGGCGGGGCGGCAGTACAGCGGGGCCACCTCCACCACGATGCCCTTCGGCGTGCGCAGGGCAACGCTCTCCGGGGCATGGCCGGTGAGCAGGAGCCGCGCGGCCCCCGCCGCACCCAGCGCCGCGCAGGTGCCGGTGGTGTACCCGCAGCGGAGCAGCTTCTGCCCACTGCGGACGTAATGTTCAAACTTTGGCTTTGGCCCGGCAGGCTTTTCCGGACCGAACACGGCCTCGTACTGCTCCTTGGTCAGGCTGTACAGCGCCCGGATGTTCTCCGGGGCAAAGGCCTCCTTCGGGGTCAGCACCCCCGAAACGCTGTGCGGGAACACGCAGACCACCGCATCCGCGATCTTCTGCGCCATGTCCAGCTCGTGCAGGCTGACGATCACGGCCAGCCCCTGCTCATGGGCCAGTTTCTGCAGGATGGTCAGCAGCTCAATCTTGCCCTTGACATCCAGAAAAGAAGTCGGCTCGTCCAGCAGCAGAACTCCGGGCTGCTGGCAGATGGCACGGGCCAGCAGAACGCGCTGGCGTTGGCCGTCGCTGATGCAGTTGAAATCCCGGCCCGCCAGAGGGGAAGCCCCCACCAGTTCCAGCGCGTCCCGCACGGCCTGCCGGTCGGTATCGGACAGGATGCCCAGCCGCCCGGTATAGGGGATACGCCCGGCGGCGGCAAACTCAAAGCAGGAAGTCAGCTCGGTGCGGCGGGTGTGGGGCAGCATCAGGGCCAGCTTCCGGGCCCGGGCTGTACCGGTGTAATCGGTCAGGCTGCGGCCATCCAGCAGGACAGCCCCGCCCAGGGGAGCCAGCTGGCCCGCCAGTGTTTTGAGCAGAGTGGATTTGCCCGCGCCGTTTGGCCCGATGAGGGCCAGGATCTGCCCCGGCACCGCCCCCAGCGTGATGCCGGAAGCAAGGGGCGCGCTGCCATAGCCGATGGCCAGTTCTTTCGTTTCACAGCGGTATTTCATCGCACACCCTCCTGACCCCGGCGCACCAGCAGCCAGATGACCACCGGTGCACCAAATACTGCCGTTACGGCGCTGATCGAAAGCTCGGTGGGGGCAAACATACTGCGGGCGATGAGGTCGCACAGCAGGCAGAAGGCCGCCCCGCCCAGGCAGCACCCGGGCAGCACCACCAGCGGCCTTGCGCTGCCGAACAGCTGCTTGACCAGATGGGGCACCGCGATGCCCACAAAGGAGATGGGTCCCGCAAAGGCTGTGACACAGGCGGCCAGCAGGCTGGAAAGCAGCACCAGCAGCCGGGAAAAGGCTTTGACATTGATGCCCACGCTCCGGGCGTAGGCCTCCCCCATCTGGTAGGCGGCCATGGGCTTGGAAAGGCAGAACGCTGCCGCCAAAGCGGGCAGCACCACCAGCGCCGCCGCCCGCACATTGCCCCAGGTCATGCCGGAAAAGCTGCCCTGAGACCAGTTGTGGAGGTTGACGATGTTGCTGTCCTGGGCAAAGGCCACCACAAACTCCGTGACGGCCGAACAGATGTAGCCGATCATTACGCCGCAGATCACAAGGATGCTCATCCGCTGCACCCGCCGGGAGACCGCCAGCACAAAGGCCATGGAGGCCATGGCCCCCGCAAAGGCGGCTGTGATCAGGGTAAGGGAGCTGGTGAGCAGGCCACGGTTCAGAAAAGCCACCATGACCAGTGCCACGGCCAGCTTGGCCCCGCTGGAAATGCCCATGACAAAGGGCCCTGCAATGGGGTTGGCAAAAAAGGTCTGCAGCAGGTAGCCTGCCGCCGAGAGCGCCGCCCCCAGCAGCACCACCATCACGGCCCGGGGCAGGCGCAGCTGGGTGATGATGCCCACGCTCAAAGCGTCCTGCCCGCGGCCGGTCAGGGCCGCCAGCACTGCCCCCGGTGTCAGGGACACACTGCCCCAGAACAGGTTGGCGGCAAACAGCACCGCCAGCAGCAGGGCAAGGATGCCATAAGAGAAGATCAGGCGCTTTTTGCTGGTCATAGGTTACTCTACTTTCCTCAGAAATTGCAGGTCGGCGGGGTCGTTCTCCGTAAAGACACGGTGCAGGTCGAGCACAAAATCGACCAGCGCCGTACTCTGCTGGAAAAAGCTCTGGGTGGTGCACCAGACACTGCCGCTCTGCACGGCCTTGAACTCGGCCAGCAGGGGGCATTTTGCCACCAGTTCCTCCGTGGTATGCACCACGCCCTCAATGGTGCTGTTGTAAAGGAGCACATCCGCATCCTTTGCAC
>ENA-UOJJ01005131-UOJJ01005131.1-human-gut-metagenome-genome-assembly--contig:-CS66-NODE-5131-length-11366-cov-5.006808_pt1 | contig 11366 bp, 5 predicted proteins | sample MGYA00242343_ERZ723890 | MGnify/ENA metagenome assembly ERZ723890 | reverse complement strand
TCTGGCAGGTTTCCGATGTAGTACAGTTTTTTGGGCATTCCGGAAAGTTTTCTCAGCCGCTCCGGAAATGCCGGGTTTTCTATGGTTACACACTTGATCTTAGGGATTGCTTCCATACTAAAATACCTCCTGACCTGCATTTTTATGAATTAAAATATAAAAAAATCCAGGCAGCTATTTAACAGGCTCTCAAACGCTGCAAACGCATTCAGCCTTTATACTTCTTATCAAACGCTTTATAGGTAAGAGCCTCCGCAACATGTCTCGTATGTATCAGCTCCTCCCCCTCCATGTCTGCAATGGTCCTGGAAACCTTCAGTATCCGGTGGTAAGATCTTGCGCTGAGCGCCATAAGCTGGAAGGCATCTTTTGCCACCTGAAGGGCATGTTCCGTCAGCACACAATATTTCTGGATCTGTTTTCCAGACAGTTCCCCGTTAAAACAGATTTTCTCCTTTTCATAACGTTTCTGCTGTATTTTCCTTGCTTTTTCCACCCTTTTCCGGATAACGGCCGAGCTTTCCCCCGGTTTCTCCCCTGAAATCTGGGAAAAATTCACAGGAGGCACATCTGCACAAAGATCGATCCGCTCAAGAAGGGGCTGACTAAGCTTATGAAGATAATGGCTGACCTCTCCAGGTGTACATCTGCATTTATTCGTGTCGGGATAATACCCGCAGGGACAGGGGTTCATGGCTGCCACCAATATAAACCCGGCTGGAAACACATAGGTCCCACTGGCCCTGGAAAGCTGGATCTGCTTGTCCTCAAGGGGCTGGCGCAGTACCTCCAGGCTTCTTCTTGTAAACTCCGGCATTTCATCCAGAAACAGCACTCCCCTGTGCGCCAGTGTCACCTCCCCTGGTCCTGGAATTCTGCCGCCTCCAGCCAGAGATGCAGACGAACTGGTATGGTGGGGATTTCGAAAAGGCCGTACCTGGATCAGCGGTCTTTTTTGACTTAAAAGCCCTGCAATACTGTAAATTTTCGTAAGTTCCAGACTTTCTTCAAAAGTGAGGGACGGCATAATAGTAGGAATCCGCTTCGCCAGCATGGTTTTGCCAGCGCCCGGCGGACCGATGAACAAAATATTGTGAAACCCGCTTACCGCAATTTCAGCCGCTCTTCTGGCACTTTCCTGCCCACAGATCTCAGAAAAATCCACCGGGCCGGTCTCTGGAATACTACCATCCCGCTCTTCTTCAGAATGTATCCTTTCTTTTTCAAAAGTCTCCGGATCCGAAACAAATTTCAGAACCTCCCCAATATTGCGGACACCAACCACCTTCATATCCCGCACCAAAGCAGCTTCCTCAAAATTTCCCAAAGGGATCATGCAATACCGACAGCCAAGCTCCCTGGCCCGAATCACTCTTGGCAGCACACCAGAAACGCTTCGCACCTCTCCATTTAAGCTTAGTTCTCCCACTACCAGAACCCCCTTAAGAAGCTTTGGATCAAGAAATCCCGCTGCTGCCAGAACCGCCGCAGCTACCGGCAGGTCAAATCCTGCCCCCTCTTTTTTCAGATCTGCCGGTGCCAGATTTACCGTTACCTTCTTGGGCGGCAGACTGATTCCATTATTTTTCAGCGCAGTACGCACTCTGTCCTGGGCTTCTCTCACCTGGGTACTTGGAAATCCAACCATGGTGAAACAGGGAAGCCCGTCACTTACATCCGCTTCCACCTGGACCGGGCATACCTCCATACCGGAAATTGCCGCTGATAAAACGCTTGCAAACAATCTTATTCCTTTCTGCAGATACAGTCTGTCCCCGTATTTCAAACCATTCTGCCATCAAAAACTTCTCTGGAATAAAAACGAACAAAAGATCAAAAAATGATAACTGTGAAAATACTGCACAGTTATAAAAATGCTGCTGGTCTGCCTGGAAACCAGACCCTAAAGACATGCTTAAAAGATATACAAAATTCATTATAGCCCATTTTGCTCTGAATTGCAATAGTGCATTTCGTTCTGATTTATACTTTCGGAAAGGATTCTCCAAAGGGAATTCCACAGAAGAAAAAGAGGTGAACCAATGAAATTTCAGAGAATTCAGGACCTTCGGACAGACGCCGACCTGTCCCAGAAACAGATCAGTGATATCCTGCATATCAGCCAGCGTTCCTATTCCCATTACGAAACCGGCTCCAGGAATATCCCAATTGAAATGCTGATTCGTCTTGCCAATTACTACGAGACCAGTATTGACTATCTGGTTGGACGCACCGACAATAAAAAAATGCAAAAGTAACTATGAGGAAGCCGAACCGTTACATGCCAAAATGAGGGGGACTGGTGTCCCCCTCATTTCTTGTTTTCAACATTTCATTTTCCCATCCAAAGCTACTTGCCCTGGCTTCGAAGCAGTTTCTCTGTATCCGCGATCTTGGAGATATTGGCCACTTCGTACTCGTTAAAAATATCCCCCTGGTTATTATCAAAGGTCTCCGGATCTTCAGTTCCCTTATACCAGGATTTGCTGTTAAAATAATCTGCGATCCTTTGTGTTACAAACTTTCTTCCATGGCGCGCATAAATCTCATTTTTCGCCAGTTCCAGCTGATCAGAGGAATATCCCGCCAGATCCTCATCTGTAAGATAGCGGCTGTCGCTGTCCGGGAATATGTAATCTTTGCCGGAAATGTCTTTGCTCTCCTCCGGTGCAGCTACAGTAGGGGTAGCCGTAGCTTCCGCTGCCGCCTTCTCCCTTGTCATCACGCCATCCACCTTCGGGGCCATTCCTGCCCCATCAACTGTTACAGTAGTATCCAGGCGCAGATAAAGCTTTCCCTGGTCAAAGGTCATATTGCCGCTTACCTGATTTCCCCAGGAATCTGTAAAGTCCAGCTTCGCCGCATTTCCAGCAACCTTTGCAGTATCAGAAGCTTCTGAAACCCTGGTTCCTTCACTGTCACTTGCCTGGGAAAACGTAAAGGTAACAGACTTCAAGGTAAGATCATCTATACTAAGGCATACCAGACCATTCTTACTGTACCAGGTTCCCAAATAATCATTTGCCATAAAAGCAGGTGCGCGGGTGATCACCGGAGTGGGGGTTACCGTAGCAGTGGGCTCCGGTGTAGGCGTTGCCGTTGCCGCAGGAGTTGGTGTCACAGTTGGCACCTTTTCCAGTGCTTCAATGGCAGCCTTCTTCTGCTGCTCTTTTTGAATTTTCTTTTTATGGTTTGCATACAGAATTCCAGCGATCCCTACCATAACAAATATGGCGATCAGCGCAAACAGGGTTGCTTTTAGTATATCCTTGTTGTGTTTTTTCAAAAACGGTCACCTCCAGTAAAAGAATTCCTGTTACTGTTCACCACCAAAACAATAACGAATTACTCTCAGCCTGTCTCTTTTCTCCTTAGTAACACTTATTCCTGTCCATTCCAGCAATAGGTACAAAGCTTGCATGGCTCAATGTCAATGGACTTCTTCAGGTCATCCAGACGATGGTATTTCAATGAGGTAAAATTCAGTTCCTTGCGGATCTCTTCCAGCATTTCCTTATAATTGGTGGAATCCGGATTTGCATAATCCTGCAGGATCTGATCGGACACATTGTCCCCCTCACGCTTTGCAATGATCCGTCTTGTGATCAGGTCCATCTCAGACTTGGAACGTGAAAAGTTCAGGTACTTGCAGCCATATAAAAGCGGTGGACATGCCGGACGGATGTGCACTTCCCTGGCACCATTATTATAGAGGAATTCGGTAGTCTCCCGAAGCTGGGTACCCCTTACAATGGAGTCATCGATCATAAGAAGGCTCTTATCCTTAATCAGTCTATGTACCGGGATCAGCTTCATTCTGGCAATCAGGTTTCGCTGGCTCTGCTGTGTAGGCATAAAAGATCTTGGCCAGGTAGGGGTATATTTAATAAACGGACGGGCAAATGGCACTCCAGAACGGTTGGCATAACCAATGGCATGTGCAATCCCCGAATCCGGCACACCTGCTACCAGGTCCGGATTTACCTCTCCCACATCTCTTCCAGCCAGGATATCGCCGCACTTATAGCGCATTTCTTCCACGTTTACGCCCGCATAGGTAGAGGTAGGATACCCATAATATACCCACAGGAAAGAACAGATCCGCATTTTGTCTCCAGGCTTCTGGAGCACCTGTACTCCCTCCGGAGTAATAAAGTCGATTTCTCCCGGTCCCAGCTCCTTCAGATCTTCATACCCAAGATTAATATAAGCGTGACTTTCAAAGGAAACGCAGCATGCCTCCTCTTTCTTACCGATTACCAGAGGGGTCCGTCCATACCGGTCGCGGGCAGCATAAATTCCCTCCCCAGTCATAAGAAGAAGTGTCATGGAACCCTCGATCATCTCCTGTGCATACCGGATTCCCTCCACAATACTGTCCTTCTGATTGATCAGCGCCGCAGTCACCTCTGTGGGGTTCACGCTGCCGCCGCTCATCTCCAGAAAATGGGTGTGCCCATCTTTAAAGCATTTCTCCACCAAAGCTTCTATATTGTTGATTTTACCAACTGTAGTAATTGCAAAATTTCCAAGATGGGAGCGCACCAGAAGGGGCTGTGGTTCATTATCGGAAATACAGCCGATTCCAAGATTTCCCTCCATCTCTGCCACATCCTTGTCAAACTTAGTACGGAACGGAGAGTTCTCAATATTGTGAATTACGCGGTCAAACCCGGCACTTCTGCTGTATACAGCCATTCCACCTCTCCTGGTACCCAGATGGGAGTGATAATCAATTCCAAAAAACAGATCCATTACACAATCAGACTTTGACGCAACACCAAAAATTCCACCCATTTTTCCTTAGTCTCCTTATTTTTTCTCCTTTATAACGCCTTTTCTGTAGGCATCCAAAAGCTGTTTCAGCTCCTGAATTCGTTCTTTCAGTGCCTTACCGTTATCCGTATCCCCAACAAGGGCACGTCTTGGATTGTAGCGGACCGCCACACGGTTTGACACAATGTCCCGCTCGGTCGCTACTGCATCTTCTGCTGAAGTAAAAGGCTCATGTGCAGTCAGGCTCAAGCCATAGGAACTATAAACAAGAGTATATCCGGCAATACCGGTCACATTCCGGTATGCCTCGCAGAAACCACCGTCAATTACGATCACCTTGCCATTACATTTCACTGGATTCTCTCCCTCCAGCTGATGTACCGGCACATGGCCATTGATAATATGCCCTTCCTCCGGATCCAGTCCGAATTCTTCCAGCATACGGTTTACCACCTCTTCTTTCTCCCAGAGGTGATAGTAGGCATTCTTTTTCTCCTTGTGTGTCTCTTTATCTGCGATAAAATAACGCTCGAAGGTAGTCATTTTATCTTTTCCATAAAGGGGAGAATTAGGCCCGGCCCAGATATACCACAGAATATCCTGGCTTGCTTTCTTCTCCTTCTCATCTACGGTAAAAAAAGCTTTTCTTACGTAGGCTTCCAGTTTATCATAAAGTGCCTTGCCTTTACAAGTCTCACCGTAAATCTCAACTTCTTTTAATGTTCCATTTTCATTCAGCGGAATGCTTCCATGGAACAAAAGGTTGCCGTTATAAGTCTTATAAAGGCCGCCTTTGTCCAGGAGAAGCTGCATGTGATTCTGAAGCTTCTCGCAGTTGCGAAAGCCAGAGATCAGACGCTCTATCACCTCTTTTTCCCCGTTTGTCAGCTCATAGGGATGCTCCCAGTCAATGGTTGGAAAATGGCAGTCCAGAAGCTTATGCACACTTCCATCCAGCAGACGGACCGTACCATTCCCAGGATCAATGCCTTCCAGCACGCACCGGTTTTCCATGTGAAAATCAGGATGCTCCCTGACCAGGGCTCCCTCCAGCTTAAACTGGATCATGGAAATGGCCTTGTGCATTTTCCGGCTCAGTTCCTTCTCAAGTGCATTGTAATTGGAAGGATTTCCGTGAACCTCGAAAACCTCACAGGGATCATCTCCATACACTTCCATTGAAAAAGCGGCAAGGGGCATCATATTGATCCCATAGCCATCTTCCAGAATGTCCAGGTTGCCATAACGGATGCTGTTCCGGATCACCGTTGCCATGCAGGCTGCCTGTCCCACAGCAGCTCCCATCCACACCACATCATGGTTTCCCCACTGGATATCCAGGGAATGGTACTCCATCAGGCGGTCCATAATAAAGTGAGGACCCGGGCCTCTGTCGTAAATGTCTCCCAATACATGAAGATGGTCTACGACCAGCCTCTGGATCAGCTCTGCAAGGGCAATGATAAAATTCTCTGCCCTTCCAATATCGATGATGGTATCCACAATGGAATCGTAATAAGCCTCTTTATCCAGGACCTCCGCTTTCTCCGTGATCAGCTCTTCGATCACATAGGCATAGTCAGCCGGAAGGGCCTTTCGCACCTTGGATCTGGTATACTTGGAGGCGGTTGTCTTGCACACTTCAATGAGGCGGTACAAGGTGATCTTGTACCAGTTCTCCATGTCCGTCTCTGTCTTTTTCACATAGGCAATCTTCTCCTTGGGATAATACACAAGGGTTGCCAGGGAACGTTTGTCACTGTTGCTTAAGGTATGTCCGAATACATCGTCTATCTTCTTACGCACTGCACCGGAACCGTTTCGGAGCACATGGGAAAAAGCCTCGTACTCTCCGTGGATGTCAGAGAGGAAATGCTCGGTGCCCTTTGGCAGATTAAGAATAGACTGAAGGTTGATGATCTCTGTGGAAGCCTTCCCAATGGTAGGGTAAAGCTCTGCCAGACGTTGTAGGTAGCGCAGTTCTTCTGTCTTCATGAAACCTCCTGTTTTGCAAGCAGCCCGACTGCCCATCCCCGGAGGGAGGGTACAATCAAAGACATCATATTTTTCTCATTTAACCAGCATTCGTTGAAAAATCAAACAGCGAAATCTGGTTGGACTGTGGAATATCCCCAAACAGCCCAAGCTTATCCATCAGATCAATTACGGTCTTGCTGACCTTGGTCCGGTCGCGGAAATCATCCTTGGAAAGGAATCTTCCCTGTACAGCTGCGTCCACAACAGCATCCGCAGCCTTATCTCCAAGACCTTCTATAGAGTCAATAGACGGCATCAGCCTGCCCTCTATGATCTGGAAACGATGTGCCTTTGCCCGGTAAATATCAATCGGCATGAAATCATAGCCTCTTGCATACATTTCCTGGACAATACGCATATCCTTCAGGGTATCCTGCTCTTTCTTGGACGCAGTATCTCCCTTCTTACGGATCTCCGCCATATAAAACTCCAGCTTTTCTTTTCCCATACACATCAGCTCATAGGAAAAGGCGGTAGCACGGATACTAAAATATGCCCCGTAGTAAGCCAGCGGCTGGAACACCTTGAACCAGGCGATTCGGTAGGCCATCATAACGTAAGCCGCTGCATGGGCCTTCGGAAACATATATTTGATTTTCTTACAGGACCAGATGTACCAGTCTGGAACGCCGTGTTCCTTCATGGTAGTGATCCATTCGTCACGGAGCCCTTTTCCCTTACGGACACTCTCCATGATGGTAAAGGCAAGACCACTCTCCACTCCCTGGCCAATAAGATAGATCATAATATCATCACGGGTACAGATTGCTGTAGAAATAGTAGCCTTTCCTTCTTCGATCAGAGTCTGGGCATTTCCCAGCCAAACATCCGTACCGTGGGAAAGCCCCGCAATACGGATCAGGTCGGAAAAGTATTTCGGCTTGGTATCGATCAGCATCTGCATGGCAAAATCAGTACCAAACTCTGGAATTCCAAGGCAGCCCAGCTTACAGCCGCCGATATCCTTAGGCTCTATTCCAAGAGCTTCGGTGCTGGCAAATAATGACATGACCGCCTTATCATCAAGAGGGACCTCTCTTGCATTTAAATCTGTCATATCCTCAAGGGTACGGATCATGGTGGGATCATCATGTCCAAGAATATCCAGCTTCAGCAGGTTTCCATCAATGGAGTGGTAATCAAAATGGGTAGTAATAAATCCACTGCTGGAATCGTTTGCCGGGTACTGGACCGGGGTAAATTTCTCTATTTCCTCTCCCATAGGGAGTACGATAATTCCTCCAGGGTGCTGGCCAGTGCTTCGCCGGATACCGGTACAGCCCTGTACAATCCGGTTGATCTCACAGGAACGCTTATGCTGTCCCCGCTCTTCAAAATAGTTCTTCACATATCCGAATGCGGTCTTATCTGCAAGGGTACCGATGGTCCCCGCCTTAAAGGTCTGGCCTTTTCCGAATATAACCTCTGTATAATGATGGGCATTGGACTGATACTCTCCTGAGAAGTTCAGGTCAATATCAGGCTCCTTGTCACCTTTAAATCCAAGGAAGGTCTCAAAAGGAATGTCAAAGCCCTGTTTTGTCATCCTGGTGCCGCATTTTGGGCAGATCCGGTCTGGCATATCGCATCCTGCCATACCTGCAAATTCCTTAATCTCCGGGGAATCAAAATCACTGTACTTGCACTCCGGATTTGGGCAAAGATAATGCGGCGGCAAAGGATTAACCTCTGTAATACCAGACATGGTGGCTGCCAGAGAGGATCCAACAGAACCTCGGGAACCTACCAGATAACCGTCTGCATTGGACTTCCACACCAGCTTCTGGGCAATGATATACATCACCGCATATCCATTGGAGATAATGGAATTCAGCTCTTTGTCCAGACGGTCTTCTACAATCTTGGGAAGCACTTCACCGTACATTTCATGGGCTTTCTGGAAACACATATCCTTTAAGTCCTGGTCAGAATTCTCAATGACCGGCGGATATTTGTCAGGATGGATGGGGGACATTTTCTCTATCATATCCGCTATCTTCACGGTATTTGTAATTACCACTTCCTCTGCCTTCTCGCTTCCCAGATAGGAAAACTCCTCCAGCATTTCCTCAGTAGTGCGAAGATAAAGAGGTGCCTGATTGTCGGCATCCTTGAAGCCGCTTCCAGCCATGATAATACGACGATAGATTTCATCCTGGGGATCCATAAAGTGAACGTCACAGGTAGCAACAACCGGCTTGTTAAACTGTTCACCAAGCTTTACAATTTTTTTGTTGATCTCAATCAGATCCTCTTTCGAATGAATCGTATCATTCTTTTCATCCTCCACCATGAACATATTGTTCCCAAGGGGCTGGATTTCCAGATAATCATAAAAGCTTACCAGCCTTGCGATTTCCTGCTCCGGTGCATTGCGCAAAAGAGCCTGGTAAAGCTCACCAGCCTCGCAGGCACTTCCAATAAGAAGTCCCTCCCGATGTGCCTCAAACAGGCTCTTTGGCACACGAGGTCTGTGGTTAAAGTACCTGATATGGGACTGGCTTACCAGCTTGTATAGATTGATACGGCCGGTCTCATTTCGCATGAAAATAACAGCATGGTAAGTGGGCAGTTTCTTAATGGTGTCCGGGGAAACCTTTCCCTGCTCATTCAGCTTGTCTACATCCGTAATATCTCTTTCCCTGCACATTCCCACGAATTTCTCGAAAATACGTGCCGTACACTCTGCGTCATCAACCGCACGATGGTGATGATCCAAAGAAACGCCAACTGCCTTGGCAACGGTATCCAGCTTAAAACGGTTCAGCGCAGGCAGCAGGAATCGTGCCATACCTACCGTATCCACATAGGTGAAATCATTTGGGATTCCCATGCGGTTACAATTCTCTATAATAAAACTCATATCGAAATCTGCGTTGTGGGCTACCATTGTAGCTCCTTCACAAAATTTCAGAAATTCCGGTAAAATTTCTTCAATTGGACGGGCATCTATAACCATGCTGTCATTAATACTGGTCAGCTGCTCAATTCGAAATGGAATTGGAACCTGAGGATTGACAAATGTGGAAAAACGATCTGTGATCTTTCCATTTTCCACCAATACAGCACCAATTTCAATAATCTTGCAGGTAAGGGGGGAAAATCCTGTGGTTTCAATATCGAAAACCACGAATCTGCCGTCCAGGGACTGTTTTTTCGGATTGGTGACCATACCCTTTAAATCATCTACAAGATAGGCCTCCATACCGTAAAGCACCTTAAAATCAGAATCCTTTGGCACGCAGCCGCCCCATGCATCGAAGCAGTGGTTTGCCTCCGGGAAAGCCTGCACCACACCATGATCTGTGATGGCAATGGCAGGATGGCCCCACTCGTAGGCACGTTTTACCAGAGCTTTTGCCTCGGTTACACCATCCATATCGCTCATTTTCGTATGACAGTGAAGCTCCACACGCTTCTGAGGGCTGGTGTCCACTCTGGAGCTGCGGAAATCGGAGATTTTCTTAATTCCGGAGATGGAACCTATGGTAAGCTCACCATCGAAACGGTCAATAGAAGTAACGCCTTTGATTTTCAGGAAGGCACCTTTTTTCACATGCTCTTTGATCTCCGGCACCTGCTCGTTGCGCAGGAACATTTTTACTGTGATGGAGTCTGTGAAATCCGTAACCGGGAAAATCAGTATGGTCTTCTCATTTCGGATTTCTCTCGCTTCCACATCCATAACCTGGCAGCGGATGATAACCTCTCCCATTTCCTGCACAATATTTTCCAATGGAATAGGCTCGTCCTCGAAATCCCTTCCATAAATAACATCCGGATTTGGATCCTTGCGGAAGCCACCACGGAAATCGCCCCATTTGCCTTTCTTTTCGAATGGCTTTTTCTCGAAAGGCTTCTTTTCACTGGCTGCCTCTGCTTTTTTCTCCGGCCTGGCAGCGGCTGTCTTACCGGCTGCGGCCTCTTTTCCTGTTTTTTCCTCAGCTGCAGGAGCTGGTGCTGCGCTCTCTTCTTCTGCGGAAAGTCTGGCATGCTTCAGCACATTAGCTACCTCCTGACGGATCTGGATAGCTGCATTTTTGCGGTACCTGCTCTCCTCCGTCTGCACATAATCCAGAGAAACTTTCAGGTCCATTCCACAACGCTCGCAGAATACTTTGTGAAGATATTCAATAAGTATCTCACTTTTCTGTCTGGAAATCACAGAATCCGGAAGTACCATATTCATGCAGTCATCTTCTGGAAATGTGATCTGGGCCTGCTTGAACAGATTGTATTCCAGCATGTTGTAATTGCGAAGCTCCAGTTCCATGCTGGAGCGGTAGGTATCCAGGAAATTCTTTGGCGTGTACTGTCTGGACAGATGGAACTTCTCGATTACTTTCACACTCACTTCAAGACCTGGAAAGCACTGTCTCTGAATCTGCTCTTCCAGGCTGAAAATATGCTTTTTGTGGATCCAGCGGTCGCTTTTCAGGTAAACCCGGACACAGGTTTTAGCAGAGTTGCAGGCAACCTTGGTGACGATCACCTCTTCCAGAAGTTCACTTAACTCCTGTTTCAACTTTAAATTTGGCAATACGTCAAAAAAT
>ENA-UOJJ01005126-UOJJ01005126.1-human-gut-metagenome-genome-assembly--contig:-CS66-NODE-5126-length-11370-cov-14.813345_pt1 | contig 11370 bp, 10 predicted proteins | sample MGYA00242343_ERZ723890 | MGnify/ENA metagenome assembly ERZ723890 | reverse complement strand
AGCAGCTGCCGCACCTCGCTCGCCGTATCGGCACTTAGAATTATGCGGTATTGCATTAAATTTTAGTTTTAGTCCACCACGGGGATGTTCAGCCCAAACTCCAGCGGGCGGAACCGGGGGCAGACATTCTCGGCCGTGCAGATGACCGAGGCCGCCAAACGGCTGCCGATCTCGCAGGCTTCCGGCAGTGTCTTGCCGTAGGTCAGGCCTATGACCGTACCGGCGAAGAAGGCGTCCCCCGCGCCGGTGGTGTCGATGACATCCACCTTTTTGGCGGGCACAACGCCGCTTTCGCCGTTGGATCGCGCATATACAGCGCCCTCGCCGCCCATGGTCACCACCATGCAGGGGATGTTGGCGCTGTGTACGTTAGCGGCCAGCGTGCGGCACATCTCCTCGGGGGCCATGTGGTCGTACTCGTCGGAGAAGAGCAGCCCGGCCTCCTGCTGGTTGCAGACGAAGCAGTCGATCTCCTGCAAAAAGGCGCGGCGCTCCATGGCGATGCTCATGTTGGAGATGGCGGCGTAGACCTTTTTGTTGTACTTTTTGGCGCAGCGCAAAATCTGCTTGACGGTGTCCTTTTCCAGATCCAGTTCAAAGGCGATGCCGTCGCAGTCGGCAAAAATTTCGTCGTCTTTTTCCTCCAGCAGCCTGGTCAGCGGGGTGGTATCCGGCCGCTTGGAGATGGCGGCGCAGACGTCGCCGTCGTTGTCAAACACGGCCAGCCAGGTGCCCATGCCGTCGGGCACTTTCTCGATGTATTTGGTGTTCACCTTATGTTTGGCCAGCTTGTCGATAACGTCCTGGCCGGAGCCGGTGTCATCCACCAGGCTGACGAAAGTGGGGCGCAGCTCCACATTGGCAATATCCTCGGCCACATTGCGGCAGACGCCGCCGTGGACCTGCTCGACCCGGCCGGCGTTGCGCCCGCCCGGGATGTAGGTGGACAGCGGATAGCCTTTAATATCCACAAACACCGCACCGATGACTACGATACCCATACGAAAAAATCCTTTCCTATACCAAAAGATTGCCCATATTGTACCATGGTTCGGCAGGATGCGCAATTGTGTTACAACTTCTTCAACTTCTCCAGCCGATTCAGCGCTTCATGCAGCGTCCCATCCTTCTTCGCAAAATGGAAGCGGATCAAGTAGTTCACATCCTCGCGGAAGAAGCTGGAGCCGGGCACTGCGCCTACGCCCACATCCCGGGCCAGCATCTCGCAGAATTCCAGGTCGCTCTTGTAGCCGTAGCGGGAAATGTCCATCAGCACGTAGTACGCGCCCTGGGGCGTGGTGTGCTCCAGCCCGATGGCATCCAGGCCCTGCACAAACAAATCCCGCTTGTAGGTGTAGGTTTTCAGCAGTTCATCGTAATAGTCCCGGCCAAAGCGCAGGCCGGGGATGACAGCCTCCTGCAGGGGCGCGGCGGCGCCTACGGTCAAAAAGTCGTGGACCTTTTTGATGCGGTCGGTGATCTCGGCCGGGGCGATGGTGTAGCCCAGCCGCCAGCCGGTGATGGAGTAGGTTTTGGATAGCGACGAGCAGGAGATCGTGCGCTCCCACATACCGGGCAGGCTGGCAAAGTAGGTGTGGGTGTAAGGTGCGTAGACGATATGCTCATACACTTCGTCGGTGATGACGTAGGCGTCGTACTTTTTGGCCAGGTCCGCGATGGTTTCTAGCTCAGCACGGGTGAACACCTTGCCGCAGGGGTTGGACGGGTTGCACAGGATCAAAGCCTTGGGGTGCTGCTTGAAAGCAGCTTCCAGCTCGTCCACGTTAAAATCAAATGTGGGCGGGTGCAGCGGCACATAAATAGGCTCGGCCCCGGAAAGGATCGTGTCAGCACCGTAATTCTCGTAAAAAGGCGAAAACACGATGACCTTGTCGCCGGGGTTGGCCACCGTCATCATGGCGGCCATCATGGCCTCTGTGCTGCCGCAGGTGGTCACGATTTCGCTGTTGGGGTCGATTTCACGGCCCATCAGGCGGCTTTGCTTTTCGGCCAGCGCCTCGCGGAAGTTCTGCGCGCCCCAGGTGATGGAATACTGGTGGAAATCCTCGTGGGCGACCTCGGCCAGGCGGTTCAAAATAGCCTGGGGCGGGTCAAAGTCCGGAAATCCCTGGGACAGGTTGACCGCGCCGTATTGGATGGAGATGCGGGTCATCCGCCGGATGACCGAATCCGTAAAATGCGCTGTGCGCGTGGATAGTGGCTGCATGGGCTGCTCCTCCCTCTATACTCTACAAAATATATACCCATTATTATAGTAATCACGCGTCTTTATTGCAACCTGCCCCTCATCAACACCCCCGGCGGCCCTGCAAAATGCTTTAAAGAAATTTTCTCTTCGTCGCTTCGTCGCTGTAAAGCGAAAGAAATTTTCGCAAACCGCGGGAAGACGGCAATAAAAAGTTAAATATCTTACGATTTTTGGGCAATAATCCTCTCTTTGTTAACAAATTGTCCAAATATGGTGTGGGTTTTTCGTCTTTTCGGCAATTTTAACAAAAGGGGTTTTCTTTTTTGTAAAAATGTGTTAACATATATTTAACAAAGTGGTCGGCTGGCGGAACCAGATCAGCCCCACTTAAATATTTTGGAGGAATGCTTTTATGATGAAGTATCTGCAAAAGCTCGGCAAAGCGTTAATGCTTCCCGTAGCTGCGCTGCCCGTCTGTGGTATCCTGATGGGCATTGGTTATGCGCTCGCTCCCGCCGTTATGGGCGCTGAGGGTGCTACCTCCGGTGCTGCGTACACCGTTGGTTTCCTGCTGATCAAGGCCGGTGGCGCTTTGATCGACAACATGGCTTGGCTGTTCGCCATCGGCGCTGCTGTGGGTCTGTCTGATGACCATGACGGCACGGCCGGTCTGGCTGGCCTGGTCAGCTTCCTGATGATGCAGCAGCTGCTCAGCCCCGGCGTTGTCGGTGCTGTCCGTACCCTGGAAGAAGGCTCCGTCGATTACATTGCTTTCAGCAAGATCGCCGGCAACTCCTTCATCGGTATCCTGGCCGCCATCATCGGTGCTGCCTGCTACAACAAGTTCAAGAACACCCAGCTGCCTGACTGGCTGGCATTCTTCAGCGGCAAGCGCAGCGTTGCTATCGTGACCGCCGTTGTTTCCATCGTGGTTTCCGTTGTTCTGCTGTTCGTCTGGCCCATCATCTTCGGCGCTCTGGTTGCCCTCGGCAACGGCATTGCCAAGATGAGCGGCATCGGCGCCGGCATCTACGCTTTCCTGAACCGTCTGCTGATCCCCACCGGCCTGCATCACGCCCTGAACAACGTGTTCTGGTTTGATACCATCGGCCTGGGCGACCTGAGCCACTACTGGGCTGGCGACACCTCCGCTGATGTGGGCTGGAGCCTCGGTATGTACATGTCCGGCTTCTTCCCCTGCATGATGTTCGGTATTGCCGGTGCTGCTCTGGCTATGGTCAAGACCGCTAAGAACAAGAAGGCTGCTATCGGCCTGGTTCTGTCTGCTGCAATCTGCGCATTCGTCTGCGGCGTTACCGAGCCCTTCGAGTTCGGCTTCATGTTCCTGTGCTTCCCGCTGTACGTTGTGTACTCCGCTCTGTACGGCATCTTCACCATCATCACCTACTACTCCGGCTTCCGCGCAGGCTTCTGCTTCTCCGCCGGTGCTACTGACCTGGTCTTCTCCGCCAGCCTGCCCGCACATGCTAACACCTGGATGATCATTCCTCTGGGCATTGCTGCTTTCGTCGTGTTCTACCTGGTGTTCCGTTTCGCCATCACCAAGTTCGACCTGAAGACCCCCGGCCGTGAGGACGAGGACGAGGAAGCCGCTGAGGCCAACATCACCCTGGCCAACAACGACTACACTGCCATCGCCAAGGGCGTTCTGGCTGCTGTCGGCGGCAAGGGCAACGTTGCCAACGTTGACTACTGCGCTACCCGCCTGCGCTTCGAAATCAAGGACCACACCGCCGTTGATGAGAAGGCTGTTAAGAAGGCTGGCGCCGCTGGTGTCATCCGTCCCAGCAAGACTGCCTGCCAGGTCGTTATCGGCCCCAAGGTTCAGTTTGTGTACGACGAACTGAAGAAAATGCTGTAAGCCTTGCGTGATCGCTTACAGTGCCCCTTGGTAAAGGTTCTGGTTCCCTTTATCTAAACCGCATATCTTCCGCCGGGGGCGGGCTGAACGCCTGCCCCCGGCGCTTTTTATGAAATGTTGCCTGGAGTTTGCACAAAATTGCTCGGATTTTGATATAAAATTCACATTTATCTGCTTTTTCTAAAACGGTATTGTGGTATAATACAAGGTAAGGAGAAACGGCGGCCCCACCGGCCCGCCCCAATAATTAGGAGGAAATCTCTATGAAAATCATCCGCGCGAAAGACTACTATGACATGTCCCGCAAGGCTGCCAACATCATCTCGGCTCAGGTCATCATGAAACCCAACTGCGTGCTGGGCCTGGCCACCGGCGGTACCCCCGTGGGTACCTATAAACAGCTGGTCGAGTGGTACAACAAGGGCGACCTGGACTTTTCCGAGGTCACCAGCGTCAACCTGGACGAGTACCGCGGCCTGCCCAAGGAGCATCCCGAAAGCTACTGGAGCTTCATGCACCGCAACCTGTTCGACCTGGTCAACATCCGCCCCGAAGCCATCAACCTGCCCGACGGTACCAACATGGATGCCGAGGGCGAGTGCGCCCGCTATGACGCTGTCATCAAGAGCGTCGGCGGTGTCGACCTGCAGCTGCTGGGCATCGGCCACGACGGCCACATCGGTTTCAACGAGCCGGGCGAGGCCTTCGAGCTGGGCACCCACTGCGTCGACCTGAAGCCCGAGACCATCGAGGCCAACAAGCGCTTCTTTGACGGCAACGAGGACCTGGTCCCCAAACAGGCCTACACCATGGGCATCAAGACCATCATGCAGGCCCGCAAGGTGCTGATGGTCGTCAACGGCAAGGGCAAGGCTGAAATCGTGAAGAAAGCCTTCTTCGGCCCCGTCACTCCCGAAGTGCCCGCCAGCATCCTGCAGATGCACCCCGACTTTATCCTGGTCGGCGATGAGGAAGCATTCAGCCTGATCTGATGGCAGGAGGTTTTCCGTTATGATTATCAAAAATGCCAAAGTTTTTACGGATGGCTGCCGTTTTGTGGAAAAAGACCTGGTGATCCGCGATGGCCGCATCGTCTTCGGTGCCGCCCCGCAGGAGAACGAGGAAGTGCTGGACGCCAAGGGCAGCTACGCCCTGCCCGGCCTTGTGGACATCCACTTCCACGGTGCTGTCGGCCATGACTTCTGCGATGCCGACGAAGCAGGTCTGCAGGCCATTGCCGATTTCGAGGCCAGCAAAGGTGTGCTGGCCATCTGCCCCGCCACGATGACCTTCAGCGAAGAGATCCTGAACGGCATCATGGATGTGGCTGTGGCCCATAAAAATGAGCACGGCGCGGATCTGGTCGGCATCAACATGGAAGGTCCCTACATCAGCCCCAAAAAGGTGGGCGCCCAGAACCCCAAGTACGTGATGGCCGCCAACGCCGATATGTTCCGCCGACTGCAGGCCCGCAGCGGTGGGCTGATCAAGCTGGTGGACGTCGCCCCCGAGGAGCCGGGCAACATGGACTTCATCAAGGAATGTCACGATGAGGTGCGTATTTCCATTGCCCACACCTGCACCGACTATGACACCGCCAAAGAAGCCTTTGCCGCCGGTGCCACCCACATGACCCACCTGTACAACGCCATGCCGGGCATCACCCACCGCGCCCCCGGCCCCATTATCGCCGCGCTGGAGGAGGGTGCCGAGGTCGAGCTGATCACCGACAACGTGCACATCCACCCCGCCGTGGTGCGCTTTACCTTCAACACCTTCGGCGACGACCACGTGATTCTGATTGCTGATAGCATGATGGCCTGTGGTCTGCCCGACGGCCAGTACAGCCTGGGTGGTCAGGCCGTCACCGTGCACGGCCGCCGCGCCACCCTGACCGAGCAGGAGGGCACCATCGCCGGCAGCGCCACCTGCCTGTTTGACTGCATGAAGCGTGCGGTGCAGGAGATGGGCGTGCCGCTGGAAAGCGCCGTCCGCGCCGCCACCCTCAACCCCGCCCGCAGCATCGGTGTCGATGCCGACTATGGTAGCCTGGAAGCAGGCCGCTGGGGCAACGTGGTACTGGTGGACGACCAGCTGAACATCCAGACAGTGGTGCGCCACGGCCAGATTCTGTAACCGCTGTAAAAGCCGCAAAAAATAAACCGGGACGTTTTGCCGCGTCCCGGTTTTCTTTTTGCGCACCGTATGCTACAATGGGCGCAACAAGCAAGAAGGAGTGTGCCCCTATGAAGAAAATTGCGATTTTGGGCTGCGGCCAGCTGGGCAGCATCGTGGCCGATGCCATTGCCAGCGGCCTGCTGCCGGATTATACCCTCTGTGCAGCGATGAGCCGCAAGCTGCCGGACGCCGAGGCCCTGTGCGCCAAAGCGGGCGGCGCGGCCTGCGTCACCTTGGACGAGGTGCTGGCCCAGAAACCGGATTACGTGGTGGAGACCGCTGCCGTGCAGGTGGCCAAAGAAAGCTGCCTGCCGGTGCTGGAAGCCGGGCTGGGCTTTATCCCCATCAGCATCGGCGCTTTTGCGGATGCCGATTTTTACGCCAAGGCCTGCGCCGCGGCCAAGGCCCACGGCGGGCGCATCTACCTGCCCCACGGCGCAGTGGGCGGCTTTGATGTGCTGCACACGGTGGCCCTGATGGCCAAGGCGAAGAACCAGCCCATCACCGCCGAGATCCACACCCACAAAGGCCCGGCGTCACTGAAAAACACGCCGCTGTTCACCGAAGAGCTGATGACCACGCCAGAAAGGACGGTGCTGGCCGGCACCGCTGCCGAGGCCATCCAGGTATTGCCCACGAAGGTGAACGTGGCGGTCGCCGCCGCCCTGGCCAGCATCGGCCCCGACGCCATGGGTGCAAAAATTACCAGCGTGGAAGGCTTTGCCGGTGACGACCACTGCATCACCATGGAGACCGACGGCCTGAAAGTGACCTCCGACGTCTACAGCCGCACCGCCGAGATCGCCGGCTGGAGCATCGTCTCCCTTCTGCAAAACCTCGCCAGCCCTGTGGTGCTGTTTTGACCTACTTTCTTTGGAAAAGAAAGTAGGCAAAGAAACTTTCCATATAACACAACACAAAAGGGCGATGCCGGAGAACTGCATCGCCCCTTTGTAATGTCGTATTGAGGATAAACCGTAGAGCATTTTGGCCCATTCGACCACCTCATATCGAGGTGTCTGCCGCAGGGCGGCGGAACACCGAAAGCGCAAACAAAAAATTATTTCTCGCGGCGTTTCGTCAAATATTCATCCATTTCTTCGGCAACCTGCTTAGAGTATTTAACAGCCTCCACAACGGTCCGTGCGCCCAGCACCACATCACCGCTGGCAAAAATCCCCTCACGGGTGGTGTGGCCGTGCTCGTCGGTGGCAAGCAGACCGTGGCTGCTCATCTCCAGGCCGGTGGTGGTGCTGACGATGCGGTTCTGCGCGCCCTGGCTGATGGCAATGATGACGCTGGAGCAGGGGAAGAACTGCTCCTCGCTGGTGGAGGTAATGTTGCCTTCCTCGTCCATCTCCACTTTCTTGTAGTAAACGCCGTCGTCGGTAATGCGGGTGGGGCGCATGCCGTAGTAGAACTCCACGCCGTCGGCCTTGGCGTAGTCCACCTCACGCACGCTGGCGGCGGTCTGGTAGCGGCGGCAGAACACGCTGACATGGCGCACGCCCTTGCGCAGGGCGGTACGGGCCACGTCCATAGCCGAGTTGCCCGCGCCGATGACGACGAGGTTATCGCCCAGATCATACACGTCCGGGTCTACCAGATAGTCGATGGCGTAGTTGACATGGCCCAGGCTCTCGCCGGGGATACCCATGGCCTTGGGCTTCCACACGCCGGTGCCGATAAAGATGGCCTCGTAGCCGTCGCGCTGCAGGTCGTCCACCGTAAGGGTGCGGCCAATGGCCGTGTTGGGGCGGATCTTGATGCCCAGCTTGATGAGCTGCTTCTGGTAGCGGTCCAGAATACTCTTGGGCAGGCGGAACTCTGGGATGCCGTAGCGCAGCACGCCGCCGATCTTCTCGCGGCTTTCAAAAATGGTCACGTCATAGCCGCGGCGGGCCAGCAGCACACTGATGGTGATGCCTGCCGGGCCGCTGCCGATGATGGCCACGCGCTGGCCTTTTTTCGGCTCCATCTCCGGCTCCAGATGGTCGAGATACGCATCGGAGATGTAGTTTTCGATGCTGGAAAAATGCACGGGGGCACCCTTGCGGCCCAGCACGCAGTGACCCTCGCACTGTTTTTCGTGGTCGCATACCAGAGAGCAGATGACGCTCAGCGGGTTATTCTCGTACAGCATTTCGCCGGCTTCTTCTTTGTGGCCGGTGCGGAACAGCTCGATCGCTTCCGGGATATTGGTGCTGATGGGGCAGCCTTCGCGGCACATCGGCTTTTTGCAGTGCAGGCAGCGGCGGGCTTCGTTTACAACATGGATCGCCATTTTTTTCTCCTTCTTATTTCCTCGCGCATAAAAATTGACATTCCAGCGCGGGCTGTGCTATAGTTTTGGTAAATAGACCGTTAGGGGGTGCCCGTTATGGCAAAGGCCGCGGTGCTGCTGCCCCGGCAGGAAATGCAGCAAATGGCAGCAGACTTGATTGCACAGTATCCGAATCTATCACCTTTCTGTATTGAGTATACCTATACCGACGCAGCTTGTCAACGCGCGATAAGGTTACAAAATGATGGCTGCGAGCTGATTTTGGCCCGCGGCCTGCAGGCGGCGCCGGTTGACGAGCTGGCCCACCAGATGCCCAACATCGTGGGCATGAAGGACACCAGCGGCGACATCACCCTGACCGAGGAGTTTATCCGCCGCACGCGGGACGTGGGCGTGCCCTACCGGCCCAGCCTGCCTACCCCGGCGGGTGCCGCCCGGGACGGGTTTGTGCATACCATGACAGCCGCCGGACTTTTATAAAAAGGAGTCTTTGCCATGAATACCACCCTGCGTGCCCAAGCTGAAACGATTGTAACTGCCAGCATTCACGCCATGCTGCCGGATGAAGCGGTGCGCCGCGCATTGCAGGGCTTTGCCCCAGCGGGGCGGGTATTTTTGGCAGCCGCGGGCAAGGCCGCCTGGCAGATGGCCCATGCCGCCGTAGAAGTGCTGGGCCGGCCGGACGGCGGCGTGGTCATTACCAAATACGGCCACGTGAAAGGCGAGATTCCCGGCGTGACCTGCTATGAAGCCGCCCACCCGGTGCCCGACGAAGCAGGTTTTGCCGCTACCGAAAAGGCGCTGGCGCTGGTGCATGGGCTGACCGCGCAGGATGCTGTGCTGTTTTTGCTCTCCGGCGGCGGCAGTGCCCTATTGGAAAAGCCGCTGATCCCCGGCGCGGAATTGCAGGACATCACGTCCCAGCTGCTGGCCAGCGGCGCGGATATTGTGGAGATGAACACCATCCGCAAGCGCCTGTCCGGCGTCAAGGGCGGGCGGTTCGCGCTGGCCTGCGCCCCTGCGCAGGTGTACAGCATCGTGCTCAGCGATATTTTGGGCGACCCGCTGGATATGATCGCCAGCGGCCCCGCCTGCCCGGACAGCTCCACCTGCGCCGAGGCCAAGGCTATCGCCGCACGGTATGGGTTAAAGCTTTCCCCGGCGGCTACAGCGCTTCTGGAGCAGGAAACACCCAAAGCGCTGGACAATGTGACCACCAAAATCACCGGCAGCGTGCGGGAACTGTGCGCCGCTGCGGCGGATGCCTGCCACAAAGCGGGCTACACCCCCGTGCTGCTGACCGACCGGCTGAACTGCGAAGCCCGGGAGGCAGGGCGCTTTTTGGGCAGCATCGCCCAAAGCCACGCCGGGCAGGGGCAAAAGCTGGCCTTTCTGGCGGGCGGCGAGACCGTGGTACACCTGACGGGCCACGGCCTGGGCGGCCGCAACCAGGAATTGGCGCTGGCCGCCGCCCCTGCGCTGGCAGGGCTGAATGCCTGCGTTTTCTCGGTGGGCAGTGACGGCACCGACGGCCCCACCGATGCGGCGGGCGGCTACACGGACGGCGATACGGATGCCGCCCTGACCGCCTACGGCCTGACTGTGCCCGCCGTGCTGGCAGATAACGACGCCTACCACGCCTTGCAGGCAGTGGGCGGGCTGCTGGTCACCGGCCCCACCGGCACCAATGTAAATGATGTAAGTGTGGTGCTGGTGCAGGGATAACCACACAAAACAAAACGTCCCCGGCGGTCCCATCGCGGACCACTGGGGGCGTTTTGCATTGTTTTGTAAGGTTACTTCTGCTCGGCCAGCCATTCCACCGCCGACAGGGCGGCAATGTTGCCCTGCCCGGCAGCCTTGATATACTGGTAGGGCTTACCTGCCAGATCGCCGCAGGCGAAGCAGCCCGGCAGGTTGGTGCGCATCTGGGCGTCCACGGCTACATGGGGGCCGTCGGTGGCAAGGCCCGGCACCAGTTTATCCGGCGCTACGGCATCCCGCAGCACAAACACGCCGTCCACGGGGTGCAGATCTTTGTCGGTCTGCACGCCCTCGGCCCTCATCGTGCCGGGGATGGATAGCACCCTCTCCCGCACCACCGTTACGTTGGGGCCGACATTGACCTCGTGGGGTACGACCGGGAAATACAATACCCGGGCGCAGGTCTCGGCCAAAAAGTCGGCCTCGCGGCAGCTCTCGGCGTTGTAGCCCAGCACGGCCACTGCCTTGCCCTTGTAAAAGTGGGCGTCGCAGGTGGCGCAGTAGCTTACGCCGCGGCCCAGCAGCTCGTCCTCACCGGGGAAAGGTTTGCCCATCACGACGCCGCCCGCCAGAATGACTGACGAGGCCTCATACATAATATCCGGCGTCTGGATGCCGAAGTAGCTGCCCATGGCGTAGACGGTCGTGACCTGCTTCTCGGTGATCTCCACGCCCATCACATCCAGATGGTGCTTGAGTTTGTCTGCCAGGTCGGTGCCGGTAATGTCCGGCAGACCGGGGTAGTTGCGGATGGTATGGGCCTTGGTCATCTTGGTCGTCAGCCCTTTGCTGCCAAACAGCAGCACCTGCTTGCCGCGCACGCGGGCGGTGATGGCCGCCGATACGCCGGCAGGCCCAGTACCGATAATGGCAATATCGGCGCGGGTGGTTTCGTTCATGGCATTTTTCCTCTATGCTTTCTGTATACGCTTATCCTTTCCCTATTCTACCACAAAATCAGGCGTGCGCAATATTTTTTGTAGCGATGATGTCCACGCCTGTGCCCGCCACATTTTCGGCCAAAACCTGGCCAATGGTTATGGGGGCGGGGAC
>ENA-UOJJ01005122-UOJJ01005122.1-human-gut-metagenome-genome-assembly--contig:-CS66-NODE-5122-length-11381-cov-6.960004_pt1 | contig 11381 bp, 8 predicted proteins | sample MGYA00242343_ERZ723890 | MGnify/ENA metagenome assembly ERZ723890 | reverse complement strand
GTGTGCTTCTGTCCTCTCTGCCCGGTGTGGCTGTCACCAGCGTCAAGATCGACGGCGTGGTGCATGAGTTTTCCACCATCGAGGGCGTGCGCGAGGATGTCACCGAGATCGTCCTGAACCTCAAAGGCATCGCCGCTAAGATCTACGGCGAAAGCCCCAAGACCGTCCGCGTCGAGGCCGTTGGCCCCTGCGAGGTCACTGCCGGCACCATCAAGGGCGGCGATGACCTGGAGATCCTGAACCCCGAGTGGCACATCGCCACCCTGGGCGAGGGTGCTAAGCTGGTCATGGAGCTGACCTTTGACAAGGGCCGCGGTTATGTCCCCGCCGAGCGCAACAAGCAGGCGCTGATTGAGAAAAACGACGTCAGCACCCTGCCTGTGGACAGCATTTATACCCCTGTCCTCAAGGTCAACTACACCGTTGACCGTACCCGCGTAGGCCAGATCACCGACTTCGATAAGCTGATTATGGAAGTCTGGACCGACGGCACCTGCAATGCGCAGGAGGCCCTGAGCCTGGCGGCCCGCGTGCTGACCGAGCACCTGAACCTGTTTGTGAACCTCTGCGATGAGACCGGCGAAACCGAAATCATGGTGGACAATGACGACCAGGGCCGTGAGAAGGCCCTTGAGATGACCATTGAGGAGCTGGACCTGAGCGTCCGTTCCTTCAACTGCCTCAAGCGCGCCGGCATCAACACGGTGGGTGACCTCATCGGTAAGAGCGAGGATGAGATGATGAAGGTCCGCAACCTGGGCCGCAAGTCTCTGGAAGAGGTCATGGCAAAGCTGGACAGCCTTGGTTTCTCTTTGACCAAGGAAGACGAAAACTAACCCCCCGCGACACGCGGATTCTATTGATAAGGAGTGAATCGAAATGCCCGGTACCCGTAAACTCGGTCGTGCCACCGACAGCCGCAACGCTATGCTGCGCGCTATGGTGACCTACCTGTTTGAGAACGGCAAGATCGAGACCACCGTTACCCGCGCCAAGGAAGTTCGTTCCATGGCCGAGAAGATGGTCACCCTCGGTAAGCAGGACGATCTGCACGCAAAGCGTCAGGTCTTCTCCTACATCACCAAGGAAGACGTTGCCAAGAAGGTCATTGATGAGATCGGCCCCAAGTATGCTGACCGCAACGGCGGCTACACCCGCATCTACAAGACCGGCCCTCGTCGCGGCGCCGCCGCCGAGATGGCAATTATCGAGCTGGTCTGATTTAATCAGATAAGTTGATAGAAAAACACCGTTTGCCCGACAGGGTGAGCGGTGTTTTTTTGCTTTTGCGGCGAGGCGCCGAGGACGCCGCCCCCTACAACCGATGCCGTAAGTCTTTTGCGCAGTGAAACCGTACAAATGCGTGGAGCAATATATGTGCGTTTACATTATTTGACAAAGTGGAAAAATTGTCATACAATCTGTAAAAACTGTAATAGATACTACTGAAAAAGTGCACAAAACAGGCTTTTGTATTTGTTCATGATGCTGATTTGAAACATAATTGCAAATAACTCTTGACTGCTGTATTGATTTGATGTATTCTATATTTGTTATATAGAATGCGCATTATAAGATTGCTTCTAAAAGGCAATGAGCAGTTCCATAGCGCAGGAACAGCAGCGTAAATATGTAAAAAGGAGAAGTGAATCGGGTATGAAAAAATATTTGATTGCTGTACTTTTGACAGCGTGTTTGCTCTTTAGCTTTGGCACTACGGCATTTGCTGATTCGTCCGGTGGGCAGGAGTCTAATGCAAACAATAGCGCCACGCAGAATGAGGAAACATATACGATTACCTACGTTGACGGCGTTGGCAATACTTTATGGATGGATACTTATAATAAAAGTGAGAAGGCTACCGTAAGAGAGGATATTCCGACCCGAGAGGGCTATATCTTCGATAAATGGAAAGACGAAGAGAATAAAACTTATGAGAAGGGAAGCAAACTTCCTAAAAAAAGCATTACTCTAACAGCACAGTGGGATGAAAAAAAAGGCCATTTTGGTTACTACCTGAGTGATAGCAATGCACATTGGGTAAGTATGCCTACTGGAGTGATAGAATATCAAGATAAAGATAATGGTAAAACGAAATATAGCGAGACAAAGGCCGTGGCGCATGGCGACACAACCACTGTTACGAGCGAAATCCCAGAACTTGAAGGGCATGTTTTCCTGGGATGGGGCGATAAGGAGCGGAAAGATAATGGCCCTGTCCAAGCGCCAGCAATTCGCAAAGGTGGCGAAACGGTTAAATACTACTACAATAATAAAGTATATTACACCTTGGACGCCTTGTGGGGGAGTTTGACGGCTACTGGGGATACAAAAGTTTATGATGGTGAACGTTTTGAACTGAAACCCGCAGTTCTTACCTTAAATGATAATGGTTTGGACGATGACCTTTCTGCACAATATTATAAGCAGCTTGAGACGGGTCCCATTGAGTACTCGGAGAATGAGAGTAGCTGGACAGAGAATTTGACCACGATAAGTTTTACCGATGTGGGAACTCACACGCTGTATGTAAGACAAACAATTAAGGATAGCGCAGGTACGCAACGGATGCTTACGGCGAAAGCCACTTACACCATCACCAAGCGCGATGTTACGCTGACCAGCGCCAGCGCCGAGAAAGAATACAACGGCGAGCCGCTGACGAACAACACCGTTACGGCAGAAGGTTTCGTGAACGGTGAGGGTGCGACCTACAATGTCACCGGCACGCAGACCGAAGTTGGCTCTTCCAAGAACGAGTTCACCTACACGCTGAACAGCAACACGAAGCCAGGCAACTACAACATTACCACCCAATGCGGCACCCTGACGGTCACGAAAAAACCCACGCCTGACCCGGTTGTCCCCAATCCGAACCCCAATACCACGCCGACCCCCAATACTACGCCGACCCCCGAGACCACGCCCACGCCGACCCCGACGCCCGTTGTGACGCCCGCGCCCACGGCAGCGCCGAGCACCGACGACACCACGCCGGAGAATACCGCAACCCCGGCCCCGACGGCAACCGCCGCACCCACGGCCACGCCCGCCCCTGCGCCGACTGCCGCCCCGGCAGCGGCCCGGGCTGCAACGACCATCCCACAGACCGGCGACAATTTCCCGGCTGTGGCGCTGGTCATTGTGATGCTGGCTGCGATTGTTGGCCTTGGCATCACGGTTGTCCTTCGTACAGATAAGAAAAAGTAAATCTGCATAGGCAGTGCCGCCCCGGCCCGGTTGGGTCGGGGCGATTTTTGTTCCTTCTTTGCAAAGAAGGAACCGAAGAAACTCCAAATATAGATAAATAGACGTTTTTACCCAAATTTGACGGTATACCCTTTGCGTATCCCGCATATCTATGATATAATAGCTAAAATGTGTATTTTTGCACATAAATAAAGAATAGAAAGAGTTGATAGTTCCCCCATGGACGATGGCAGTACATTTATGATCGTCGCACTGATAGTTCTGATTGGTTTATCCGCGTTTTTCTCAGCGGCCGAAACAGCGTACAATTCGCTGAACGAGATTCGACTGAAAAGCAAAGCGGATGATGGTGACGAGAAAGCCGCCCATACGTTGGCCCTGGTCGAGCGCTATGACAGCCTGCTCAGCACCATTCTGATTGGAAACAATATCGTGAACATCGGTGCGTCCTCGCTTGCCACCGTGCTGTTTACCCGCTTGGTGGGCGGTGTATACGGCCCCACGGTCTCCACGATCGTCATGACCCTGCTGGTCCTGACCTTCGGCGAGATCACCCCCAAGAGCATGGCAAAAGAAATGCCCGAAACCCTGGCCATGGCCTTTGCCCCGGTGCTCAGTGCGTTGGTCACGATTTTTACGCCGATGAACGCCCTGTTCGGTGCGTGGAAAAAGTTCCTCGCCAAGCGGTTTGACACTGGCGAGAAAGACACCATCACCGAAGGCGAGCTGGTCACGATGGTCAGCGAAGCCGAGAAGGACGGCGAGCTGACCAATCGCGAAAGCGAGCTGATCCGCAGTGCCATCGAGTTTGACGACGTCGAGGCCCAGGATGTGCTGACCCCCCGCGTGGATGTGGTCGCCGTCGAGGACGATACCCCGATGGACGAGGTCATCGAGCGCTTTGCCGAGAGCGGCTATTCCCGTCTGCCGGTCTACCATGACACGATCGATAACATCATCGGCGTGGTGCATGAGAAGGACTGCTTTGCGGCTCTGCAAAAACACGACAAGAACGTCAAGCTGGAGAACCTGATTGGCCCGACGCTCTACACCACCAGCGTGACCCAGATTTCCGCGCTGCTGCGCACCCTGCGCGAGAGCAAGCACCACATGGCCGTCGTCGTCGATGAGTACGGCGGCACGGCGGGCATCATCACGCTGGAGGATATTCTGGAGGAGCTGGTCGGCGAGATTTGGGACGAACATGACGACGTGGTCGAGGATGTCCGCCAGCAGTCCGACGGCAGCTGGCTTGTCTCCGGCAGCGCCAGCGTGGACGACACCGCTGAGGAACTGGGCATCAAAGAGGATGATGATATCGACGCTGTTGCCATCGGCGGCCTGGTTCAGGAAAAGCTCAGCCGCCTGCCTAAGGTGGGGGACAGGTTCATCTGGGGCGACTTTGACGGCACCGTTACCCGCGCCACCAACCGCCGCGTCCAGGAAGTCCGCCTGACCCCTCGCAAAGTCCAGGACGAGAACGAGAAGTAAATAGAATGAAATCTCCTGCTGGATTCCAGCAGGAGCCTTTTTGTAGAACCAGAGCCCCGCTCCTACGGCGCCAGCTGACCGATAAAATGTTACTGTAAATGTTTGTGAAAATTCCCTTTGCAAATTTTTTGTAAAATCCGACAGAATTTTTTGCTGGCCGCGGCCAACACAATGTCTAAAGTGCGGAAAATGTAGAAATTGCTGAAATTCTTGCCTTGCAGGGCTGATTTTATCCCGCCGCTGTGCTACAATACTAGTAAATGGGGCATTGCGGCACGCCGCGCCGCCCCGCCGCAAATGAATACAAGATGGAAGTAAGGAGTACCTGTAATGGCTGAACAGAATCTTGGCCCGCGTGATTTCTTTGCCAAGGAGGATGCGATCGCTGATCTCGGCCTGATCGCCTGCCCCGGTGCAGAGGAACTTTGCAAACTCGTTGATAGTCACCTTGTCCGCTGGGCACGTGAAGTCGGCAACACCGATGTTGACACCTTCATCATCCCGTCCGACTGCCCGCGTTTCCAGTCCGGCGACGCCAAGGGCCTGGTCAAGGCCTCGACCCGCGGCGACGACCTGTATATCTTCGTCGATCCGGGCAATTACAGCGTTACCTACCAGCTGTTCGGCTATGAGAACCACCTCTCCCCGGACGACCACTTCCAGAACCTGATGCGCCTGATCCAGGCTGTTGCAGGCCGCGCCCACCGCATCAGCGTTATCATGCCCAGCCTGTACGGCGGCCGCCAGCATCGCCGCGTCAGCCGCGAAAGCCTGGACTGCGCTTTTGCGCTGCAGCAGCTGCGCGACGTCGGCGTCAAGAACATCATCACCTTTGACGCTCATGACCCCCGCGTCATGAACGCCGTGCCCACCATGAGCTTCGACAACGTCATGCCCACCTACCAGGTGCTCAAGTGCTTGCTGCATCACGTGCCGGACGTCTCCTTCCACAAGGACAACTTCATGATCGTCTCCCCGGACGAGGGCGCGATGAACCGCAATATGTATTATTCCAGCGTGCTGGGCTGCAACCTGGGCATGTTCTACAAGCGCCGCGATTACAGCCGCATCGTCAATGGCCGCAACCCCATCGTTGCCCATGAGTACCTGGGCGAGAGCGTGCAGGGTAAGGACGTGTTCATCGCCGATGACATCATCGCCTCCGGTGAGTCCATGCTGGATATCGCCTATGAGCTGAAGATGCGCGGTGCCCGCAACATCTTCACCTGCTGCACCTTCCCGCTGTTCACCGCCGGTCTCGAGAAGTTCGACAAGGCCTACAACGACGGCATCATCAAGGCTGTGCTGGGCACGAACCTGACCTACCGCAAGCCGGAGCTGCTGGAGCGCGAGTGGTACTATGACGTGGATGTCTCCAAGTACACCGCTTACTTCATCGCCGCCATCAACCATGACAAGAGCGTTTCTTCCATCATCGACCCGATGACGAAGATCCGCGCCCTGCTGGACAAGCACGGCATCCCCATGGGCGGCGAGCAGTAAGCGCAAAATAAGTCCCACCTCGGCTCGCTTCGGCGGGCCGAATTTTGTTGCAGGAATACGGCATTTCGTATATAATGTGGTTAGATTATAAGCAGGGGAGAGATTATTATGCTGCCGATCGAACAGCTGCAAGAACTTATCAAGGGCAAAAAAGTTGCCTTTATCGGTGCGGGCGTCAGCCACAAGCGCTGCATTGCGCAGTTTGTGGAACTGGGCGCGCAGGTCACGCTCTGCGACCAGAAAAAGAGCCTGGACGACTTCGGTGACTACGCCGACACGCTGCGCCGCCTGAATGTGAATTTGAGCCTGGGCGAGCATTACACCGACGGCTTTGCCGGACAGGATATCATCATGCGCACGCCGGGCTACGAGTACTACAAGCCCGAGCTGCAGGCCGCCAAGGCTGCCGGTGCACTGGTCACCAGCGAGGTGGAGCTTTTCTTTGCGTTTTGCCCCTGCGAGATCGTGGCTGTGACCGGCTCTGACGGCAAGACCACCACCACGACGCTGATTTCCAAGATGTTTGAAGCCGCAGGCCGCAGGGTGTTCCTGGGCGGCAACATCGGTGCGGCACTGCTGCCCCAGCTGGCCGATGTCACCCCCGACGCGGTGGCGGTCGTCGAGCTGTCCAGCTTCCAGCTCATCAGTATGCGCCGCAGCCCGAAGGTGGCGGTCGTGACCAACGTCACCCCCAACCACCTGGACCACCACAAGGATATGCAGGAGTATATCGACGCGAAGCGGAACATTCTGCTGTGGCAGACCCCGCCCTGCCGCGCCGTGCTGGGCTATGAAAACGACGTTTCCCGCAGTATGCAGAGCGACTGCAAGGGCGAGCAGGTCTGGTTCACCCGCCTGCACGAGACGGACAACGGTGCGTTCCTGCGGGAAAGCGACGACACGCTCTGCTATGCCGAGAACGGCGTGGTAACGCCTATTCTGCCCCGCAAGGATATTAAACTGCGCGGCCTGCACAATGTGGAAAACCTGCTGGCCGCCTGTGCCGCCGTCTGGGGCCGTGTGCCCATCGAGGCCATGCGTCAGGTCGGCTCGACCTTCACCGGCGTCGAACACCGCATTGAGCCGGTGCGCACGTTGGACGGCGTGACCTACTACAATGACTCCATCGCGTCCAGCCCGACGCGCACGATCGCGGGTCTGCGCAGCTTTGACCAGAAAATTATTCTGATCGCGGGCGGCTATGATAAGAAGATCCCCTATGAGCCGCTGGCCCCGGAGATTCTGGCCCACGTCAAGACGCTGGTGCTGATGGGCGCGACCGGCCCCCGCATCGAGAAGGCTGTCCGCGAGTGCCCGGGCTTTGCCGAGAGCAGCCTGACGATCCTGCACGCCGACAATATGCAGCACGCTGTTGAGCTGGCGCGTTCCGCGGCGAAGTCCGGCGACGTGGTCAGCCTGTCGCCCGCCTCCGCGTCCTTTGATTTGTACCCTAACTTTGAGGTGCGCGGGAAGGATTACAAGAATATCGTGAATGCACTGAAATGATTCAATCCGCCTCTACCTCCGCCCTCCGCGCAGAATACCTCCGCCGCCTTGCCGATAAGCCCTACTTTGCGGCCAACCTCGGCACGCATCTGAATTTATTTGGCCGGCACCCGGCCAGCGGGTGGGCGTTCTACCTGCTGCCCGGCTCGGCTGTGCTGGAACTGCGGGGCGGCTCGGCTGTGCTCTGCGGCGAATTGCCCGGCGGAGACGCGGGTGGCGACGCCCGGGAGGAACTGCGGGGTTTCTTGCAATTCCTCCACGCTGATACGCTGCGCAGCGAGCATCCGCTGGCCCTTGACGGCTGGCGACCCGCCGCGCCGCTGGCCCTGTGGGAACTGCCCCGGGGGCGCACGCTGCCCCTGCCGCCCGCGCCCCCGGCAGAACTGATGCTGGACAAAGCGCCGTCGATGCTGCCCATCAGCCGCCTGGTGTTTCCTGACAGTGACGCCGAGGCCGACGAGTTCTACTCTACCGCCTGCACGGCGCTGGCCCATGGTGTGGGTAACTGCCGTGCCCTGCTGCACGGCCGCAAGCCTGTCTGCACCGTGGGCTGCTATGAGGCATCCCCTGCCGAATGCTACATGGCCGCGGGTGTTACCGACCCCGCCTGGCGGGGCAGGGGACTGGCCCGGTGGCTCATCGTGAGCCTTGCCAACGAGCTGGCCGCCGACCGCACTGTGCGGTTCGCCTGTTTCCCGGAACTGTGCGATTTTTATGCCCAGCTAGGATTTTTACAGATTGGCAAAATTCAACATTATAGTACAGATTGGAATACTCAATGATCGAACAATTTTATGACCTGCGCCCCGAAGTGCTGGCGCTGGACCGCAAAGCCCTTGACCTCTGCCGTGCGCAGTTTGCCCCTGTGGAGGAGATTCGCGACTACAACCAGCTGAAAATGCTGCGCGCCTTCACCGACTGCGGCGTCGAGGCGCGGCATTTCTGGGGGTCCAGCGGTTATGGCGTGTGGGATGACAGCCGCAACAAGCTGGAAGAGGTCTTTGCCCGCTGCATGGGGGCCGAGGCCGCCCTCGTGCGCCCGCAGTTTATGAGCGGCACCCACACGCTGACCGTGGCGCTGTTCGGCCTGCTGCGCACTGGCGACACCCTGCTGGCCGCCACCGGCCGCCCCTATGACACGCTGGAAGGCGTCATCGGCATCGGTAATGCGGGCAAGGGCTGCGGTACGCTGCGGGAGTTCGGTGTAAACTACGACGAGTGCCCGCTGCTGCCGGACTTTACCCCCGACTATGACCTGATCGCCGAGAAGGCCAAGACCGCGACAGTGGTGCACATTCAGCGCAGCCGCGGCTACACCCAGCGCAACGCCTTTGACCTGGCGACGATTCAAAAGGTGGCCGACACCGCCCGCAGGGCCAACCCCAACGCTGTGATCTTTGTGGACAACTGCTACGGCGAGTTCACCCAGACCGCCGAGCCAGTAGCCTTCGGCGCGGACATCATGGCAGGCAGCTTCATCAAGAACCCCGGCGGCGGTATCACCCCCACCGGCGGCTACATTGCGGGCCGCCGCGACCTGGTGGAAAAGTGCAGCCACCGCTTCACGGCTCCCGGCATCGGCGGCGACCTGGGCTGCACCCAGGACAGCCTGCGGGATACCTTCCTGGGCTTCTACTACGCGCCCGGTGTTGTCTGCGAGGCGCTGAAAACCGCGATTTATGCCCAGTGCCTGCTGGAACTGGCGGGCGTCAACCCGGTACCGCGCTATACGGCTGACCACAACGATATTGTGACCTGCTTTGACTCGGGCAGTGCCGCCGCGTTGACTGGCTTCTGCGCGGGCATCCAGCACAACAGCCCGGTGGACAGCTTCGCCAGCCCCGAACCCGCCGACGAGCCGGGCTACACGGACAAGGTCGTCATGGCCAGCGGCAGCTTTACCGAGGGCAGTACGATCGAAATCAGCTGCGACGGCCCGCTGCGCGCCCCCTACACCTGCTACCTGCAGGGAGGCGTCAACTTTACCGCCGGCCGTGCCGCCGTCCTGAACGCCGTGCAGAACGCGTTTTTTGCGGAATAAGAAAAAAGGCTTCCCACTTGGGGGAAGCTGTCCGCGAAGCGGACTGATGAGGGGCAGCCTGCCCGTGATTCCCCCTCATCCGGCCCTGCGGGCCACCTTCTCCCGAGGGAGAAGGCTTTAGCTACAAAAATTCCCGCATATCCAAATCGGATATGCGGGAATTTTTTGCCAAACCTTTAATGCTTCACAAAATCGCGAACCAGCGCCTGCAGCAGGTCGTCGCGGTCAATGCGGCGGATGATGGCGCGGGCGTTCTTGTAGGTCGTGATGTAGGTCGGGTCCTCCGACAGGATGTAGCCGACGAGCTGATTGATGGGGTTGTAGCCCTTCTCCTCCAGTGCACGGTACACCTGCAGCACCGCTTGCTTGATCTCCATATCACGGTCATCACGGATGGAAAAAACGGCGGTAGGTTCAGAGATCGGCATTTTAATTCTCCCCTTCATTATGATATTACTAGCCTTATTATACTCAACATGCGCCAAATTTGCAAGATGAAAACGCAGAATTTTTATATAGAAATGCAAATTCCGCTTCTTTGCTTTTTGCCCGCCGCTGTGCTATAATACAGACAAAACTGTCCGTAAAGGAGCTACACTATGAAATTTTCGGAAATGCCCTATGCACGCCCCGACCTGGACGCCGTCAAGCAGCAGTTTGCTGACCTGCTGGCCCGCTTCAAGGCGGCTGCCACCTACGCCGAGGCCCACGCCATTTTTCTGGAGGAGGAAAAGCTCAACAAGCATGTGGACACGCTCGCCCAGCTGGCCAGCGTGCGCAATACGATTGACACCCGCGACAAATTCTACGATGAGGAGATGAACTTCTGGAACGAGGCCACTCCCCAGCTGCAGGAGTGCCAGAACGCCTGGAGCCGCGCGATGCTCGACTCGCCGTTCCGCGCTGACTTCACCGCCGAGTACGGCGACCTGATGTTCGTCAACGCCGAAATCGCGGACAAGGCGTTCTCGCCCGACATTCTCGACGAGATGGCACAGGAAAACAAGCTGACCACCGAGTACGGCAAGCTGATCGCGTCGGCGCAGATCCCGTTTGAGGGCGGCGTCTACACGCTGAGCCAGCTGTCCCCCTTCAAGAACGACCCCGACGATGCCCGCCGCCTGGCCGCCTGGAAGGCCGAGGGCGCATGGTACAAAGAGCACGGGGCCGAGTTCGACGGCCTCTACGATCAGCTCGTCCACCTGCGTGACACCATGGGCAAAAAGCTCGGCTATGAGGGCTACACCACGCTGGGCTACTACCGCATGGGCCGCAACTGCTACACGAAGGCCGATGTGGAAAAGTTCCGCGCCGCCGTCGTCAAGTACATCGTGCCGCTGGCCGACAGCATCTACCGCGAGCAGGCCGGGCGGCTGGGCAAGCAGTACCCGATGAACGCAGCCGACAACGCCCTGATGTTCCGCAGCGGCAACCCCCGCCCGGCGGGCGACGCCGACGCCATCCTCAAACAGGGCAAAAAGTTCTATGAGGAGCTTTCCCCTGAGACCGGCGTGTTCTTCAACAAAATGCTGGACGACCAGCTCATGGACGTGCTGTCCACCCCCGGCAAGGCGGGCGGTGGCTACTGCACGAGCCTGGGTGATTACGAAATGCCGTTTATTTTTGCCAA
>ENA-UOJJ01005108-UOJJ01005108.1-human-gut-metagenome-genome-assembly--contig:-CS66-NODE-5108-length-11415-cov-22.818486_pt1 | contig 11415 bp, 12 predicted proteins | sample MGYA00242343_ERZ723890 | MGnify/ENA metagenome assembly ERZ723890 | reverse complement strand
CATATTTCTGACTTATTATCTATAAAATATTGAGTAATAATCGGTTGTAAATACTTTTATTATGGTAATAATAGTTCAGTAGAAAACCGGAACTTGACTACTGTTACTTTGGGCGATAAAATTGCAGAAATTGGTATTGGGGCATTTGCGAATTGTGTGAATTTAAAAGCAATTGTAATACCTGACGGTGTGACGATTATAGGAGATATGGCGTTTGGGCGTTGTCGGCTTTTAACAACAATTGATATCCCAAATACTGTTTCTGAAATAGGAGATAGAGTTTTTGAACAATGTGATAATTTAGCTACTATAAATATGTCTAACAATATTGTTAACTTAGGGGCTACATTTCAAAATTGTACAGGCTTGAAGAATATTAAGATACCCGATAGTGTTACAAGTATAGGAACAGGGGCTTTTATGAATTGTAGAAATTTAGTCTCTCTGTCAATTGGATGTGGTTTACGTTATATAGGAGTATTAGATATTACGGGGGGAATCGGTTTTGATAAAATCTTTTTTGGCTGTAATAGCTTAGTGAAGTTTACTGTATCAGAAGATAATCCCAATTTTATTAGTGTGGATGGTATGCTGTTAACTAAGGATAAAAGTAGATTGGTAACTTGTCCTGTTGTTAAAACTAAAATAGATATACCTAGTTCTGTTACTATTATTGGTGGTCCTTCTTCTTATGATGATACAATTTTTCCTTACCGTTACTATGCATATCCATTTAGTTATAGCTCTTTGACTAGTGTTACTATTCCTGCTAACGTTAGAACTATTTTTGGTTTTAATAATTGTACCCAATTAATGGAGGTTCATATCAGATGTACTACTCCACCTGCTTTGCCCGAGGCTTTTATAGCGGTAAATGATAAATGTATTTTCTATGTTCCAAGAGGGACTTTAGATGTTTATAAAAAATCAGAATGGTGGAAATATAAAAATATAGTGGAAGAATAAAGTAAAAAGAACAGCATTTGAAGAAATTCATTTGCTGTTTTTTGGTATATTTGCACCGCATTTTCTAAGAATTAGTAATATAACGGTTTTATACTCTTATTCTGAACATCCAGTAAAGAGTGTTGATTGTTGAAATTATTGACTGAAGTATATTGAATTATGGATTATTTAGAAAATGTTACTAAAGAAGCAGGTGTTGTATTAACTCGTGAAGAATCAGCCAAATTGTATGGTTTGTGGTTTAGTGAAGATGCTACTCCTGATGCTCTAGTATCTTGGTGTACAAAATGAATTAAACTATACGAGGCTTGGATTGAAAACTGTAAGAGGTTAAGGTCTAAGAATCAAATAGAATTGTTAAAAGATGTACCCAAAGACATTTTGGAGAATTATTTAGCAAATCTAAATGGTGGTACAACCAAGTAATTTGGTGGAGGGATATCTTTGGATGTCCCTTTTTTGTTAATCTCCCATTGTGTGTAATGTATGTTATATATGAGTAGACCTATTAAATTTTCAAAACGATATTGTAAAGTGTTAGGTAGTGTTTGTACTGATAAGCACTATTCTGTATATTTATTTATGTATATTATTATTACGTATGCTTTAGAAAATAATGCGGCTTTTAATACTTTACTAAAGAATAAGAATAAACTATCTGCCATACATTTTATTAGGATGCAGGTGGATTGCTGTTTGGAAGTTTATGCTTGCCTCTTATATAAAGATAAGGAGCGATTCTTCAAATATTTCATGGACGGTAAACCTACTAATAAACTTTGTATCGGTAAACAATATCTTACTGCTGGTTATCTGTGTGGAGAATTGAATAAAAGATATTCCGGAATATCGGAAATATATAAAGAGGGTTGTCGGTGGATTCATCCCAATAAAGTTATATTTAGATATACTTCTCCTCAATGTGACCCCAATAAATCTGATATGTTTTTTATTGGTTATAAGGATAAGCACTACTATGAAGACGGAGAACAGATAAAGGACATATATAAAGATATGCTATTAGTAAATCAGATACTATATGAATTGTTAAAGGAGTTAGCAGAACCGTATAAAGATGTGAGTAATTCTCGGAAATTAAGAATAGGACAATTCTTTAAGTCAAAGAAAAAAATGTCATTCAAACTTTATGAATAGCAGATTTGTTCTAGTAGGGTAGAATCTACCATAATTAATCTTTTCTATATAAAATTTGAAAGTAAAATAGTATCTTTGTAGAGATAAAATTTGTTGAACCATGTTACATTGAATTTGACGCTAGCGCAAACCATAGCGCAAACCGGAGGTAAAAAAGAAAAAGGCACCCAAGAGTGGAAGCCTCCCAAATGCCTTATTCTTATCAAGTAGCGGGACCCGGGATTGAACCGGGGACCTCATGATTATGAACTCTAAGGTCTTTTCTTTCTATCTAATTGCAAAGAAATAACTTGCAGACTTTCCCTTTTTTCTCCGTACTACTATCGTAACACTTTTGCGCTTTTTAAAAATAATCCCCGGATTTCTCCGGGGAATTGGAACACCGGGCCGCAACTCCCGGCGAACGCAACATTGATGCAAAGATATGCTTTATTTTGAAAAGAACCGCTTGACGTTTTTTAAAATCTCCTTTCGCTTGAAGTAGAGAAATACGCCAACCGCCAATAAAGCCAAATAAAAAATATATCTCCAACGTTTCGGATCGGGAACGGGTGTTTCTTGCTCTTTTTGAATATTGTTATCCTTAAATGATTCATGATTGGTCTTCTCGCTTTCAGAAACGGCCCTATTTTCGACTTTCCCCGTTTTGCTGAATACTTTATTGACCGACAATGTTTCGATTGATTTGACGGCTCCTTTTGGCTTTTTGCTTTCCGGCGGTTTATCTGAAGGCAAAGGAATATTATTGGCATGTAGAACGGAACCTTCGGGTTCTGATTCTGTTTCGTATTCTCTTGCGTTTCGGGCCGGATCAAAATATTCGATTCGGGTGTACGTGATTTCAAGACCGGACATTTTGCTTGTGTCTATCCGGGTTTCAATGAATGATCTTTCATTTTCTTCCTTTGTAGTGTTCTTTTCGGAAGAAGAAGTCATTTCGGACAACTTCTTAACTGAAGAACACGACAAGCAAAAGAACAAAGACCAAAGTAAAACAAAAATATAAAACAACTTTTGCATAACTACAAGTTTTTAAGTTCTGATAATCTATTCAACCACCCTTTGCGGAAACGTTTTTGGGTGTACTTTAGAAGTTCGGCTTCTGTTGCTTTTCGGCCGATCTTTTTTTCATACTCTGAAACGGAACGTTCGACAATGTTGTTGATAAACTTCACACGTTCGTCATATATTGCCAAAAATAAGGATTTGGGATCGGCAAAGTTTACCGCTTCGATAGTCTTAGGGCCAACGATACCGTCAACATTAACACCAAGAAGACGTTGCGGAATTTTTATTCCATGCGATCCCGAAGCCCAAACCCAATCAACCAAAATATTTGCGATTTTTTGGTCGTTAATAGTGTCCGCTTTCCAACGGTTCCAATAATGGGGAACCAACACCCGGTCCCGGACATCTTCATTCGTTAACAATTTTAGATCATCAACGTCAATGTCCCCGTCACCGTCCTTGTCATACCCAACTTGTCGCCAAGTTGTTATTGTAACGCCTTTGTTTGTTGCGCCGCCCCGATCCGTTGGATCATTTACGAAACCACCTTCCCAACGCAAAATGAATGGTAACAAAATATTAGCATTTGCCATTATCGCCCCCTTTCTTTAATTCGTGCAAATCAATGTCAAAGTGTCTTTCGGTTTTATCAACCATGATTCTTTGTGCTATTTTAGCCCATTTTGAATCATTGCAAGACGATTCATTTTCCAACATTGACCAAACTTGCCAAAAGCATACAGCCCCGGCGACAATGTTTGCCAACTTCACGGGCAATCCTTCAAGAATGTATGTTTGTATCAAAAACGCAAGAACAGTCAAAGCGTAGACTTTAATCAAAGTTATAAAGACACGTCCGGCATAGTTGCTCTTAAACTTACCGTCATTTGCTCCGGGGAATTTCTTTTTTACTCTTCGGGATAAAGACCAAGCCGTCCAACAATCCATGAAGACCGCCAACGTGCAAATCAAAATGAACGGAACGGTTGGTTCAAGGAAAGCACACACCGCACCAAATACACCGAATAAGTATTTGCCGACTGAATTAAAAATCGCTTTCAAAATTTCTTCCATGATTTATGTAAATTGAAAACACTTGCCAACCTTGACAATAGTAGTGTCCATAGGGTACAAGTTAAGAAGCGGCAATCCTTTGGATTCACGATCTTTATTGATGATTGGAATACGTTGTTCGGCTTCCTGTATAGCACCAATTAGAACGTCTGATCCTGTAAAACAAGACCGTCTTTGCCCTTTCGGATTTCCGTCTTCTCCTTTTTCCCAAGACCCGTCCGGCAACCAAGTTGGGAAACATACTTGCATTTGCATACGCAAACCGCTTGAATTTTTCCCCGGAAAATTCGTCGGTTTGATAATTGTTTTTTCAATCAAGATGTGTTGTCCGAAAAGTTCGTCCATTTCGATTCCCTTTCCGACAACAACATCGGTTGTAACCCCAAGATCACTAAATTTCATTGTTGAAAGTATTAAAAGTTATTGAATAAGTTGACCCGAATAGTTTAGAAAGTCGGATTCAACCATTTGTTTAATTTCTTCTACTTTGTTTAAATAAGCAATATACTTGTCTTGCAAAGTTTTATCCTCTGAAATACCAAGTTCAAAACGCTTGTTGTCGTTTGCAAGGTCTATTTCTTGCGTCACGTCCCAAGTGTTTGAAATTACGGCTTTTTTTACGGTCTTTGATGTTGGTATCCCCCACACCTTTACGCTTTCACATTCCCAAGACTTCTTGACGGGAACATTTTCTTGATCAACTTCTTGCGGCTGATCAACTTCTTTGAAATCGTAGTTGTAAAACCATGAACCATTGCCAAGATTTTGAAATACATTTGGCTTATCGTCTGAAACTGATTTCATACGCTGAATTTTTTAAAAGTTTGTTTACAAGGTTTATTGAATCGCAATACTTACACCAACCCCACCAACTGCAAATCTGTTGTTTGAAGGATTCAAATTTTATGTCTGTCTTTTTGTTCAATTCTGCAACCCGGCGGCAAAATCTTTGCTTGATAGACTTTCGTAAAAGTGTGTGAGTATGAAAGAAGCGGTATCCTAAAAAGTCAATCCCCCGTGAATCGACCGGAAATACTTGAAAATTGTGCTTGATTTTCAATTTCAAATTGTCCCGAAGGTAAACCCGCATTTCACGCAATAAGGCGTGAAGTGATTCTTTGCTTGAAGATAGAATCACAATATCATCGGCATAGCGATAGAAATATCTTACTTGCTTGACTTCTTTGATCCAATGATCAAAATAAGCAAGATATAAATTGGCGAAATATTGGGATAAGTAATTCCCAATAGGTACGCCGTCGGCCGAATCAATAATTTCGTCAAGTAACCAAAGCAAGCGTTTATCCTTTATTTTTCTGCGAATAACCTGTTTTAGTATATCGTGATCAATAGAAGGATAAAACTTGCGAACATCTATCTTTAGACAATAAATTGTGCCTTCCGGGTCTGTCTTTAAATCATATTTGACCCGTTTAGCGGCTGCATGTATTCCCCTATTCTTGATGCAAGAATAGGTGTCATTTGTGAAGACTGAAACCCAAATCGGTTCAAGAACATTCATAATTGCATGATGCGTGATCCTATCTGGGAAATATGGAAGTCTAAAGATTTGCCGTTCTTTTGGTTCATAAATTGTGAAGACATCATACTGTGACGTCTTGTATGTTTGAGTTAAAAGCATTTCTTGAAGACGCAAAAGATTCTCGTCACGGTTTTTGTCATGCCGTTGGACCCCGTAAGATCGAAGCTTTCTTCTGCGGGCTTTTTCATCGGCCAATCGCAAATTCTCAATGCTACAAATCTGATCATACAAATTTCCAAGTCTTTTCATTTATCTTCATATTATTGTATATCAGTGTGATATACGTTTGCTTATATAATGGGGGTCTTCGGGCTTTGATACCCTACCAACACCGTTTTATAAAATTTATTTTTTGCCCTTGGTTTCCCAAGTCATGCAAAACAAGCTGTTTTGCTTTTGTGGCAAGGTTTCCGTCGATGCAATATTTTTATAAGCATAGCTGAGAACCGATATTCGCATTCGTATTCGACGCCGTATTATTCGTATTCGAGTAGCTGACACCTGCATTCGCACCATTATTCGAAGAACCGCTGAACAACACACCCCGACGACGGACAACCCTTTTATTTCAACTCAAAATTTCAAAATTCAAAAAACGATTCGGGGCGTTACACGCCCGGTAAAAAGCAAAGCCGAGAACCGAAATTCGCAAACGTAGACGACGCCGCATAAGACGTAAGCGAGTAGCCGACACCCGCATACGCACCATTAGTCGAAGAACCGCCGAACAACACACCCCTTTGAGCTTCACCGGAAGCCGGAATATTTGTATAGAAATAATCTGAAAAATATGTCGTCGATCCGGCCCCAACTGCAAGCGGCATGAATTCACCATATTCACCGATAATCATTTCCTTGATATAACCTTCTTTGCGTGGCAATACGCCCCGTAATTCATAGTTATTATAGTTTGTATCTTGGAAATATTGCGGGTCCTCACAAGCGTAAAATTCAGATAATCCCCCGTCGGTTTCTGATTGGATACGGCATTTACAACCGTCAACCCATGACCAAATATGACCGAATGGATTTTCTATTCCACGATAAGAAGGAACACCAACGGTCAAGATCGTAGTGTCATAATCTTGCGGTAAGTTGTAATTGACAACTCCGGTTGCATTACCTAATGAATTGGTTACACCGCAAGGAAGAAGCGGATAATAACCTGTAAAATTGCTCCATTTCGTACTGTTTACCGTAGTAACTCCCGCACCCAAGCCGCCTTGCTTGTATCCTTCCGAAGTTGGTTGCGCATTGAACGCTAATTGGCAATTAAAGTTTGCATACTCAACGGCACGCAACCAATACAACGCACGTTGCACGAAGTATGTGTCGCAATTCCAATTGACTGATCCACGATTTCGGGCGTACTTTCTGAAGTTGGTTAAACTGATTGCAGTTGCGGGACGTCCTAATTGCGTTTTGCTTAGTTCGTCCCAAGCCGTTTGATTTCCCCCGCCCCTGTAATCGGCTGAAGTGTTGACAACTGAAGACAATTTCAATGTCGAACGTTGAAGGGCGGCTTCATACGCTGAAATATACATTTTCGGGATGCGTCTAAATCCGGGCAAAGCGTATATTGACATCAAACAACGGCGTTTAGTTCCTTCCATTTCAAAGCGGACATAGTGTTCCGGTATTTCGACCATGACTTGCCCGGTTGCCCCCGTCAGATCAGCCGCCGCACCGTTGTCACGTTTAGTCGAATCATTGGCATGAAGATAATAAACCACGTTTCCGGCATCATTCAAGATGCAACGGCGCATAAGTGATTGAATAGGCAATGAAACATGAAGTTCCGGTCTGCCTAAACGAGTACAAGCGGAATCGGCAACATTTGTGTCCCATTCGATCCCATAAAAGTAATTATAGGGGAATTTTGGTTCCGTTCCCCCGATTCCAATTAAGATTCCCATATCAATAGCCCCATTTAAGTTTGACATTTGACAATGAAGTTTGCTTCACTGCCTTTATAATTTCCGGGTTCCAACCCGGATAAAGCCTTGTTTCAATGAAGGTCCCGTCGTCCATTCCGGCGGGCGTAACTTCAAGATAGACGTCTTCATTTCCTTCATTCTTTAAAAGGAAGGCTTGACCGTCCGGCAATGAAAAGTTGCTATCTTGCAACCCTTCAATATTGCCAAGCTTGGCAACTTGCGGACTTACCATTTCACCACTTCTTGTGTTCATAAGTTGAAAATTTTAGTTCAAAAATAGGTTGTATTATATCACTGTGATATATTGTTGAATAAAAAAAGCGTAAGTTTCCCGCTTAGATCAACGATTCAAGACGGTTGATTTCATCCCTAATTGATTGACGTTCTTTGTGTAATTCGTCAACATCATAGGGCATTTGTTCACCAATCAAAGAAGCTTCTTGGCATTTGATCACTTTATAATCTGAAGACGATAATACTTCTTTCAAATTATCAATCTTCTTTTGAGTATAAACCGAATCAACCTTCACTTCCCAATATTGTACAAGTTTTCCGTTTTCTTCTTTGTAGGAATCAACGGCAACTTCACCGTCTTGAACGGTTGGTTGTATCGACGAAACAAGATTGAGAAACCCGGCATTTCTCAAATTCGCCATTTTTACACCGTTGTTCGGATCACAAAATCGAACATCAATCATTCCTTCGTTATCAATTTTTGCTAATTCCATAATTTTAATTTTTAAGTACCATATCTTACTGTATAATAATGGCCATTGCAATACCTTAAAACCAAACTGTCGCCTTGTGCCATGTCAAGCCAACCATTCCCGCCGTTTATACGTTCGGCGTTATTATCTACTAATACGCCGTCGTCACAACCGGAAAGTTTTATTCGATTGCTGTTTCCCAACCAACCAATTTGAATATAAAGCAAGAATGATATGTCCTTGCCCGATAATTCAGAGACGGTTCTATTCATATATGCCCGTCCGGGTAATCTTACATTTCTATATGCGGCCCCAATTGAACCGAAGAAGAAGTTGTTCGTTATACCGATATATTCTTCAATGATGTCGGTATATGCTTCACCGTGATAAGTGTCGTCAAAATGTGCATTACCCCCAATTGAGAAAGAATTTCCGTCTACTTGCAAAGCCCTTTGGGTGTACCAAGATGAATTATTCCTTGGTCTAAATTTTGTATATAAACCAATTCCACTATTATATGAACTTCCCGAATATTCAAAACGGCCAAGACCCATTAATCCACTTGATGCGGGGAACACGTTTGCGCCTATTCCGGCCCACAAATTGGTTTTTGAGAATTTTATAAAATCGGATAACAATGCAAGACCATTGTATTTGCCTTCCATTTCAGAAGATTCAGAAACACCGATTCTTCCTTGCCCGATTTCAAAACCGCCAATGCTGCCGGATATTGCCTTGATAATGCCTTCAATTGTTGCTTTTGATGCAATTATTGATCCGTCTTGTAAAACACGGAAAGGGGCCGTATTTCTATTCTCTTTTGAAGCCCCGGCCCAAAAACGAACCGAAGAAGCTTCCGTTCCTTCGCCTGTTATTCCTGCAAGGATAGAACCGCCCGATCCTGCAAGTTGTACCGTGCCGGAAGTGACAATACCCCCGTCAATGACTGTTTTTGTATTGTCATAATTCACGGCAATGACCCAATCGTTGATGCTATATGATTGTCCAACAACTTTTGCGGTTTGGCATCGCCGCAAATCGGCTCCATTTACCCACAAATCGCCAATGTCATACGGGGCGTATGGCGTTGAGACGAAGACACGACGTTTGCCGTCGGCGGTGTCTTGTGCTTTACTTGCTGCTTCGTATGCGTCCAAGGCTGTTTGATCAACGCTCCTTTGCCAATAGTATAGAACATTCGTTTTGGTTGTCCATTCTGAAGAATTATAACTTCCGGTTGTCCTTGTTGTGTTAGCTATTTTTATATACAAGTCTTGAATGAAGCAATCCCCGATTGTATAAGTGTTTGGCGTATTGATAAAAAGGGTTACACCGTCGGCCAAATAACTAACAACCTTTGCAGAAACAAACAACAAGTTTTCGTCGTCCTTTTCATTCCAATAGTAAGAAATTATAGGGTTTCCGTTGTTGTCATACTCAACTTTTTTGCTATAAATATATAGCTTCTTTGCGGCGGTATTATAATATAAATCACTTACATGTGCTTCTTTCAATATAGAAGTGTTCCAACTTGAAGCGGGTGCATTACTGATCGTTGGTGCGGTTCCTTTTTTCCAAAAATGAATCCCGTTTTTGCTAATGACATTTTTAAATTGAGAAACGTTTCCCTTCACATAGAAATACAATTTCTTATCCGTCGGGGTGTACCATGTGTCACCAACATGCTTCACTTGACTTTCAACGGTTGTCCAAGTTGTTGCGGGGTCTGATTCTTGAAACCAAGATTCGATCTTTCCGTCAATTTGATTCGTGAAGTCTTCAACAGTATTGGCGAATACTCCGTTTATGAAGGCCGTCAAAGCGGCATCCGAAGTGTATTTTGATGCCTTTTCCCAATCGCTTGAAGTATATGAACCGGACAAACGATTCGTTTTACAACGCATAATATCCCCCGAAGCACCTTGGACCCATAGGTCCCCGACTTCATACGGCGGGATTGGTGTAGAAGTGAATATTCTTCTTTTTTCCCGTGCTAATGCAAGGGCATCATTGGCAAGGGCCAAGGCGTTTGCAACTTCTGAATCTTGAAGTTCTTTCCATTTATAAACCGTTCCTTCCTTTACCCAACGAAAAACTTTTCCGGTTTCGGTATTATAAAACAAGTCCCCCAAATGGTTTTCTTTCAAGGTTGTCGTTGTCCATTCTTTGGCCGGAATATTGCTTGTCGTTGGATCGTATTCATAAAAGAATTGTTCAATTTGCCCGTCAAGTTGTGCCCGCAAATCATTCAATATGCCCGGCAAAGTGTTGTCGATATAATTCTTTGCGTCAAGGGATTCTTGCCCTAATTCTTCAAGCGTTTTTTCTTGGCCGTTTGAATCAAACACGATCTTCCCGCCAATTTCCCCGGCGTCGAGATCAAAATATGTGCTTCCGTCGGGCGATTGAATACGTCCTGTTTTGATAAATCTTCCGTTGACGGTTGTAAAACCATAGGTCAAGGAAACGGACCGGACATGTAACATTGTATCTACCGAATTAACAACTCCGATCCAAAAATGATAATTCATTGCATCTTCTTCAACGCCAATTTGTTGCGGTGTGAAAACTATTGTTCCGGTATTTCCTTGTTTCAAGACTTTCGCATAAATATAATAAGCTTGTGAATCAGACAAGAAGGTTGTGTCCCCGTCCGATAAGGTCCAAGAACGGGGCATTTCTTCAATAGCATAATGCGTCAAAATACCGCCTTTTACCCGCATAAGGTTTTTATTTCCATTGAAATTTGGCTGAAATACGGTTCCAACCAATCCAAATTGCATTGATTTTGCGCCAACTGACAACATCAAAGTATCAACCGAATTGGGCTTGATCTTATCAGTGTAATAATCACCTTCGGGATCAAAGACCATATTTAAAACTTCTTGTGCTGATAACCAATCACGACGGGCCTTTGCAGGGTCTTTCAAATTATTGATAGTCAATATTTTGTCAATGTCAATCAAATCCGATATAACACGGGTATATGTTGACCTTTCAACCGAAACATCTGCAATTGTCAAAG
>ENA-UOJJ01005104-UOJJ01005104.1-human-gut-metagenome-genome-assembly--contig:-CS66-NODE-5104-length-11423-cov-65.715781_pt1 | contig 11423 bp, 11 predicted proteins | sample MGYA00242343_ERZ723890 | MGnify/ENA metagenome assembly ERZ723890 | reverse complement strand
CGCCGGTCAGGGCGTTGAATATGGTGCTCTTGCCAACATTCGGCAAGCCGACGATACCTAATTTCATATATACTCATTCTCCTTCGATTTTTCCTTGATTTGCAAGGGTTTTCGGGTTTTGGCTTTTCGGCTACTACGCCATTTTTACGCCATTTTCGCATTGAGTTTTATGTCAGAAAACCCTTTTGACTCAAACTGCCGTACAGCTTGGTCGAGCGAATCGGTAGTTACATGAACATACCTATCCATCGTTGTCTTGATACTGGCATGACCCAATAGCTTTTGCAGCACTTTCGGCTGCATACCACTTTCGATGGCTCTTGTGGCGTAAGTATGGCGTAGAGCGTGCATACAAAAGCGATTTATCCCTGCTTCGTCGCAGAGCTTGTAAAGGTGGGTATCATAGGAGCTGTTCTTCGCTGGCTCTCCTGTACGCCAGTTGATAAAAACAAGGTCACGCATAACAAGCTGTGAGGTTGTGCCTGTGCGCCTGTCTATGTATTCAAGCGTCTGTGAAAGCAAGGGAGACTCTTTCCTGTTATCCCGGCTATCCCAAATGCTTTTCAGAATATCGTAGGCTCTGTTCGTCAAGGGAATTGTGCGATAACTCTGTTGAGTCTTTGGAGGACCTGCACGCCAGTATTTTTGAGCGTGCCTAAACTCCAAAGTCTTGTTGACCGTAAGTGTTCGTTTTTCAAAGTCAATCGCATCCCAAGTTAATCCAATCATTTCGCCAGTACGCAAGCCTGTTTCGAGGATAAGGGCGTATTGGTTATAGTTGTGGGAACGCTGGGCAACTTCAAGAAAACGTTGTTGGTCATCGCAAGTAAGAAACTTTATATCATCCACAGCACGAACTGGCTTTGTAAACCGCACACCATCCATTGGGTGTCTGGCAATCAAGTCATTCATTTTCGCCGCCTTGAACAATGTGCCCATAGCAATATAGGCTTGTCGGATAGTAGAACCAGCATAATCAGCGTCCATCCGAATCAAGACTTGCTTACAGTGCATGGGCTTGACATTGGCAATCGCCATTCTACCGATAACGGGCTGAATGTTTTTGGAATATCGCTCCCGATAATTGCGGAGCGTATTAGGGGCTAAGTCACCTACTATATTTTCAATCCAGAAACTAAACCATTGGTCAACCGTTGTTTCGGTGGCAACAAAAACTTCTTCGTGCTTGTCGGCATATTTCGCTTCTTCCATCCAATTCCTTGCTTCGGGAATAGTCTGAAAATATTTCTCATGCCTTTTTCCTGTTTTATCAACAAATCGTGCGCTGTATAAACCGTCCTTTCTTTGGTAGATACCCTTACCGCAGTCTTTTCCTTTGAGATTTTTTCCCATGAAATGCTCCTTTCCCTTGAAGGGAAATGGACGCACTGCTACACGATAAGTATAGCAGATTTTGTCCATTCCCTCAAGTAGTTATTGTGAAAAACTCTCCGGCAATTTGTAAATTTTTCGGAACTTCTTATATCACCAGTTTCTCACTGATGAATTGCTCAAATTCCTTTCGTTTGACCAGCTTCTTTGTGCCGACAAACAAAACGAAGGGGCAGTTGGGCGAGCGGAGCATACTGTCGATCTTGTTGATGCCGATGTTGCTGTATTCTGCCGCCTCCTTGGTGGTCAGTGTCATTTTCAGATGGATCGGAACGGTGCCGATGCAATTCTCCATGTAAAAGCTCCTTTCTTGGGTTTATCAGCCGAGCAGACGAGCCGCCGTTTTCAGATTGTCGGCAGCGGTGCTTTTGCGGAAGCTGTCTCCATCGAACATGATCGGGACGCAGACCTCCAAGATGCGGTCATAAATTCGGCGGTCATCCAGATCGACAGCTTGCTTCATAACGGAAAGCGGGATATTCGTGGTGACGATCATGGGCTTGCCGGTCAGCAGCCGTTTGTCAACCACATCGAACACTCGCTCCTTACCGAAGCTGGTGTTACGTTCTGCCCCCAAATCATCCAGAATGAGGAGGTCGGGGCGCATAAGCGATTTCATGTAATTGTCGCGGTCCGAACCGAAGTTACCCTGCATACGGTTGACTACATCAGACATTCCCACAAAGAGGACGGACTCCAGACGGTCAATCAGAGCGTTGGCAATGCATCCAGCGGCATAGGATTTTCCCGTGCCGACATTCCCGAACAGGAGCAGCCCGATTCCTGCTTTTTTGAACTCGTCCCAGTTCTGCGCGTAACCCCTCGCCTTTGCAAGCTGGGGCGTTGTAACTGCGGCTGACTCAAACCGCCAGCCAGCGGCGGGCATATCGCGGAACGCCTCGCTGCGGAGCATCGTCATGTAAGACATTCTCTCATATTCCCGACGCTCCGCTTCTTCCCGTTCTCGGCGTTCGGCGACGCACTTGCACATAACCGGGTGCTTGGTAAAGCCCTGTGCCTGAAGGTCTGCGGGGTAAAAGGCTTCTTTCGGCGTATGGCACTTGCCGCAGTATTTCAGCCCATCAGCGGAATTGATGTAATCGTCAGGTGCGGCATTAGCCGCTTCAACGGCATCAACCATTTTTGTAAAAATCGGATTCATAGACACTCTCCCTCGTTATCGTCGTAAGTGTAGTTTTTCGCTCTCCTGCCCTTGCTGTCCTCGTCCAACCACTTCTTGATGGTGGCGTAATGATTGGCATAGTGCCTGTCATTGGAAGCCATGTACCGGGACAGCCGCTCAATGTATTCGGCAGCTTTGCCGGGATAAGCCGTCTCCAGCCGGGAATATTCCTCTCCTGACAGAAAAACATTTTGATACTCTCCATATCGGCGGCGCGTACTCTCTACTCTTTCGGTCTTACTCTGTTCTTTATATTCTGTATTAGTATTACTTGTGGGCAATTTCTGCCCATCAAGAGGGGCGGTTTTCTGCACTTCTGAAAGGCAGCCTTTGCCCATCAGAGGGGAAGAAAGCTGCACCCCATCGGGTATTTGCAGAAACAGCCTGTTAGCCTTGGTCAAGCCCTGTCGGACGCGAGTCAGCAGCCCGGCATTTTCCAGTTCGCACAAGGCGGTTTTTACCGTTCTTTCGCTCCGATTCAGGTCATTCGCCATCTGCTTGATTGTGTAGATGACATACACATTTCCGTCCTCTGATACCCACCCCGATTTTTGCGAAAGCATCGTGCGATTCAGCAGGAGGGCATACAGCAGTTTAGCGTTGATGGAATGTTCGCTGACTACCATAAATTGTGGCAAAGGAATGAACGGTGGGAGCGAGGTATCAATCTTGATATAGATGGCGTATCACTTCCTTTCGGTGTCTGCGGTATTCATGGTGGCGTTCCATCGGGTCCGCGAGGGGAGTACGCAGATGTACCACCCTTTTTTGCCCTCTTGGATTGATAATGCGGGCAAATAACGACAACCGCCCGGAAACTCTGCTTGCAATCGTGGACGCAGCGGCGGCAGAGCGTGTTGTACGCCTTGCGTCCCCGGTCATTCAGGAAGAACGACCATTCCAGCTTTTTTGATTTGCTCATGCGCGGCATATCTGTACTCCTTTCCCGAATTACAATTCGTTTCTCTGCTGTACTTTCAGCAGCTCCCATACGTCAGCCATCCGTTCTTTCAGCTCGGCAACGTCGGCATCGTAGAAATGCCCGGTGCTGTTGATGCGGCGGCAGACGTGGTTGATGTTTGTGGCAATCCTGCTGACAGCGGCAGCTAACTTTTTCTGCTCGGTGTAATCGACCTTGATGATGTACCCGTCAATCAGCATTTTCCGGGCATACGCGCCGAAGTTGCGGGTGCCGAGTTGATTCATCTTGTGGCGAACTACGCTCAATTCCTGCTCATTTAGGCAGATTTCCTTGCGGATGGGTCGTGTGCGGTCTGGCATATCAAAGAACTCCTTTCACTTTACAACGGACACCTTTTTGCCGTTTGTTGAGTATGGCGGCAAAAATTTTTTCCTTTCACTTTACAACGGACATTTTTAAGTCAAAACGCAGGTATCGAAACGGAAGATTTTCAAAAAATATGCGCCCCTGCTTTTGCGAAAGCGGGAGCGCGTTGTATCTGCGGATATGAGATTTGAGAGAGTAGCAAGCACATCCGGTGTCCGTACACACCGGAAAAATGAGCGGTTCAGCCTTGCGCCCGAACTGCTCATTTTGTTGTTGGGGAATCCCCACCCCCCTTTCATGTCTGAATTGAAAATACTTCCTGAACTTTTCAGAAAGCCCTTGCTTTTATTCGCTTTGACGATTATAATTATACTGTGATTTTATAAGCAGACGCAGAACTGAACTGCAACAGGAGTACCGCCCATGAAGTATTTATCTATCGCGCAAACCGCCGAACGCTGGGGTATCTCCACCCGCCGTATTCAGATTTTGTGCGGCGAGGGGCGCGTCCCCGGTGCTATCCGCATTGGCTCGGTCTGGGGGATTCCAGAGGACGCAGAGAAGCCAGCGGACGCGAGAATCAAGAACGGCAAGTATATCAAAAAAACTGCCGAAAATGAAAAATAAGCCGCAGATTATATCAGCGACTCTAACTCGAAATAATGGGGTCTATTCCACCTCGCGGGTGCGAATGGGCGCACTGATCCCTTGTCACGAATCTACCTAAATCGTCGATTCGACAAACGATGACAGTGTTTGACAAAGATTTTGTCCTTCCGAGACAGGATAGGTCTTTCACCACAATAACCACTGCACAGACATAGACAGGAGTGACCCTCATTACTGCTGAGGGTCAGGGTAGAAAAACCCTCATTTGAAATGAGGATAACACGATTATGGAGGAAATCAGCCATGCCAACACTTGAATGGATTGGAAAAAGCAAGGTGATCAATCACCATCAGGACGTACCGTTCCGGGTGTTGGAGCGCAAGTATAGCTTTGACGAAAACGGGGAGCATAGCGAGGACAACGGCAGCGACAACATGATTATCCGGGGTGACAACCTTGAAGCCCTGAAAGCCCTGCTGCCCCGGTACGAGGGGCGCGTCAAGTGCATCTACATCGATCCGCCCTACAACACTGGCAACGAGGGCTGGGTTTATAACGACAACGTCAACGATCCGAAAATCAAAAAGTGGCTGGGTGAGGTTGTCGGCAAAGAGGGCGAGGACTTGACCCGCCATGACAAGTGGCTGTGCATGATGTACCCGCGCTTGAAGCTGCTGCAAAAGCTGCTGGCGGACGATGGTGTTATTTTCATCAGCATTGATGACAGAGAGCAAGTATTACTACGGATGATATGTAACGAAATTTTTGGTGAAAATAATTTCTTGGCACAATTTGTTTGGCAAAAACGCACCTCTCCCGATATGCGTAAATTGGTAAGTACCGCCCACGAATATGTATGCGCGTATTGTAAAGACATCTCTTATCTCCCTAACGCAATAAGCAAAGTTGCATTAAGCGAAGAAGATGCCGAGAATTATAAAAATCCAGATAATGACCCCCGTGGTCCGTGGGCATCGAGCGATTTTACAGCGCAGGGTTTTCGTCCGAACCAGATGTATGAAATTATTACACCAGGCGGAGCGAGATATACTCCCCCAGAAGGTCGTTGTTGGAAAAACGTGGAGAGTGAGTTTATCAAGCAACGTGATGAAGGACGAATGTGGTTTGGAGCTGACGGAAAGGGCATACCGCGTCGAAAGACCTACTTATCTGAACGGGAGGGTAAAAACGTTTGGACTTGGTGGGATAACAAGGGCGTCGGGCATTCGCAGGAAGCTACAAAAGAGATTGGAAAAATCTTCGGTACGCCAACAGCTTTTGACTATCCAAAACCTGTTCGATTGATACAGCGTATAATTCAAATTGCTACAAGAAAAGACTCGATTGTACTTGATTCTTTCGCTGGGTCTGGTACAACAGCGCAAGCGGTTCTTAACATGAATAAGCATGATGGTGGATGCAGAAGAATCATCCTTGTTGAAATGGGAGACTATGCTGACAGCATCACCGCCGAACGCGTCAAGCGTGTTATCAATGGCTACGGCGAGGGCAAGAATGCCGTGGCGGGTACGGGCGGCAATTTCAGCTTTTATGACTTGGGCGAACCGCTGCTTGTGGGCGATTGCCTGAATGAAGCGGTTGCCCCAGAGAAAATCCGGGAATACATCTGGTTCATGGAAACCAAGCAGCCCTACGCCCCACCTATCGGCGACAATCCGTATTACCTCGGCAAGCACAACAGCACAGGCTATTACTTCTACTACGAGCCGCAGCGCGTGACGGTACTGGATTATGCGTTTCTCTCCACCATTACGGAAAAAGCTGATGGGACGGTGATCTACGCCGACCGCTGCTCTATCAGCGAGGATAAGCTGGCAAAAATGGGCATCACATTTAAGAAAATTCCGCGCGATATTAGCAGACTGTAAGGGGGTGTTCGCTGTATGGAACTGAAATCATATCAGAAAAAGGTTATAGCGGACCTGACCCGCTATCTGGAACTGCTGAACGAAACAAAGAGTGACGCAGCGGCGTTTCGCCTGTTTTGGCAGGAGAAATCAGCCCCGACTTTAGGGCGATACCAAAACGTGATACCCGGTGTTCCGAACCTCTGCTTCAAGGTGCCGACGGGCGGCGGCAAGACCTTTATTGCCTGCAACGCCGTTCGCCCTATCTTTGACGCGCTCCCCGCTACCAAGACAAAGGCGGTCGTGTGGCTTGTTCCGTCGGACGCGATTCTGACGCAGACGGCGAAAGCCCTGAAAGACACATCCCACCCCTACCGTCAGAAGATTGACGTGGATTTCGGCGGGCGTGTGGAGGTTTACACCAAGCAGGAGCTTTTGAACGGTCAGAACTTCAACCCCTCCGCCGTAACGGAGCAGTTGTCGGTTATGGTGCTGTCCTACGATTCGTTCCGTGGGCGCGGCAAGGAGGTCTTGAAAGCCTATCAGGAGAACAGCAACCTTGCCGAGTTTGCAAAGGTGCTGGGTAAGCCCGACAGCCCCATTGAAAAAGCGGATGAAACCGCACTGTTCCAGATCATCAACCAGCTTAACCCGCTTGTCATCGTGGACGAGAGCCACCATGCCCGGTCGGAATTGAGCCTTGAAATGCTGGAAAACTTCAATCCCTGCTTTGTGCTGGATTTGACCGCCACGCCGAAAAAGGAGAGCAATATCATCTCCTATGTGGACGCGGTGCAGCTGAAAAACGAACACATGGTAAAGCTGCCCGTGATCGTCTATAACCGGGACAGCCAATCCGAGGTACTGATTGACGCGATCGACCTGCGGAACAAACTGGAAGAAATCGCAAGCGCGGAGTACGCCAAGACGGGGAAATATATCCGCCCTATCGCGCTGTTTCAGGCACAGCCGAAAGGCAAGGAGGACGCGACCACCTTTGAAAAACTGCGGGACAAACTGGTGGACGCCGGGATTCCCGCCGAGCAAATTGCCATTCGTACCGCTGATGTGAACGAACTGAAAAATGTGGAGTTGATGTCCCTAAGCTGTCCGATTCGATACATTATCACGGTCAATGCGCTGAAAGAGGGCTGGGATTGCCCCTTTGCCTATATCCTTGCGTCTCTTGCCAATAAGACAAGTCAGGTTGACGTGGAGCAGATTTTAGGACGGATTCTCCGTCTGCCCCATACGAGCCAGCACACACAGAGCGCACTCAATATGTCCTATGTGCTGACTTCTTCCAACGACTTCAACAATACTGTGGCGCATATAGTCAAGGGCTTGAACAGCGCAGGATTCAGCGATAAGGACTATCGGATCGGTGAGTCCGCAAAACCGCAGGTTCCCGAACAGCCAGCAGAACAAATCACGCTGCCTGATCAACAAGGGTGTCCTGAAATGGAACCCCCTTTGGAAACCGCCGAGGACGATTTTTCGGGGCTGGATGGGAAATCTATCGGGGCAGAGTTGGAGCGGCGCAGAGAACAGGCACAAACGCCTGAAACTGCCCCGAAAGCCGACACCATGCTGGACGCTGCCGCAGAGGTCGAAAAGGCATATACAGACGCTATCCAACAGACAGATAATGACCCGATGATGGACAATCTTCCGTGGGAGGTGCGGGATAAAGTGAAATCATTCCAAGTAAACCCGCAGTTCCGGGAGGATATTGAAACGCTGCAAATCCCGCAGTTTTTCCTGAAAGTTGAGCAATCTTTGTTTACGGACGGTTCTTTTGAACTGCTGGACAAGGAAATGCTGGCAGAGGGCTTTACCCTCAAGGGCAAGGCATACGATATTGACTTTGCCGCCGCAGACGATGAAATCCGCGAAATCGACGTGCGGGAGCAGGACGGCGGTTTGCCAAAGGTGTTCAAGATGGAGAGCGCCGAACAGCGGTACTTCAAAGAGTGGTTCAACAATCTGCCGCCGGAAAGCCGGGTACGCCAATGCAAGGAAATGATGTTCAATCAGCTTAACAAGCTGAACATGGTGGACGCCGCCGAACTGAAAGCCTACATAGACCGCATTGTGAACGATATGGATAAGGCGCAGCTTGCCGCTATGGAGAAAGCCCCGCTGGGCTATGCGGCAAAGATCCGCGCCAAAATTGAAACGCTACTGGAATCCCATTATCGAGAAAACTTTGAAAGGTGGCTGGAAACGGAGCGCATCGTCTGCAAGCCCTATTTCCGTCTGCGCCCCTCTATCCATCCTGCCACATATACCGACATATATGCCCGTTCTCTGTATGCAGCAGAGGACGGTGACATGAACAAACTGGAACAGAAGTTGATTGTAGAGTTGACCGCCCTGCCGAATGTCCGCTGGTGGCACAGAAATATTGCACGTCAAGACTTTGCAATTAACGGCTTTATCAAGCACTACCCCGATATTCTGATTATGACCCAGAGCGGCAAGCTCATCTGTGCGGAAACTAAGGGCGAACATCTGAAAAATGATGACAGCCGGGAGAAAATCGCACTCGGTCAAGCGTGGCGCACAGCAGCGGGCAAGAATTTCCGCTATTACATGGTGTTTGAGAATGAGGAAAACCTCTTGCCGGGTGCGGTGAGCATGAGCCAGTTTATCGACACGGTTAAGGCATTGTAAATCAAATAACCATATATCCGTCACTTGCAGGGGGCGATAAAATCTACCCCCGATAAGAAGCAGTGCCGATTCGGGCAGCAGGAGCAATTCTGCTGCTCGTTTTCTTTTGTGTGACCCCCTGGCTCATGCGCCGCAGGGTAGTCATAAATAACAATCAGCAAGGAGGTTAATTGTCCAATGAAAAACAGTAAGCGAGGAGGTGCGCCGCCTATGAACCACATCGGGAATATCCGTATATCTGCAAGGGAGGGCTTATATGGCAAAGAAACTTGACCCTCAAGAGATAGAGCAGTCCCGCCGAAAAAAGACTCGCGCCGATAATCGGGAGGAACGCAAGGAGCGCATACATGACGGAATCCGCAAGAATCGGGAAAGCGGCGGTGTAATTATAATACCGCCACCCCCAGCCGTACAAGCGCAAGGGCAGACTCCCCGAAAAATGCGTGTTGCAGCTTATGTCCGTGTCAGCACACAGGAAGAACAGCAAGTAGGCAGTTTTGAGATGCAAATTGTCTATTTCAAATCCAAAATTGAGAGCAATCCCGATTGGGAGTTAGTAAAAATCTATCAAGATTACGGCGTAAGCGGCACTTCCACGAACAAGCGGCAGGGATTTAAGGACATGATTGATGACGCAAAAGCAGGCAAGATTGACCTAATTTTGACAAAGGGCATAAATCGCTTTGGTAGAAATACGGTTGATATTTTGAACAATTTGCGTACTCTGAACGCCTTGACTCCACCTGTCCCGGTGCGATTTGAAAGCGAAGGGCTGTCCTCTATCGGGGATGGTAGCATCAATCTACTGATAGCGGTCTTGTCAGCACTTGCAGAATTGGAATCACAGCAAAAGAGCGAAGCCATCAAAAACGGTATTCGCTGGCGCATGGCAGAGGGTATCTACCAATTCTCGGTGATAAACACGCTTGGCTACTATTGGGACCACTTCGGACGATTGCTGATCGAGCCAACAGAAGCAAAGATTGTTGAGTACATCTACGAAAGCTGTTTGGAAGGTGCAACCCCCGCAGAAATTGCCGCCGCGCTGACCGAGCAAGGCATCAAATCGCCTAAAGGGAAAGATTTTTGGCGGGCTGCTACTATTCGCGGTATTCTCCGGAACGAGAAATATTGCGGGGACGCACTCATGCAGAAAACTTGTACGATTGATTTTCGGGAGCATAAGTCAGTGAAAAACACTATGCTCAACAAGTATTTCAAAGAGGAACACCACACAGCAATCATAAAAAAATCCGATTGGCAGAAGGTGCAACAGATTTTAGATGAAAAGCCACTACCCGGCAAATCGGCAAGGCTACACGCTATGCCAAAGCGGTTCACGGTCACACGTTCTAAAGACAAGTATTTCAGAGGGTATATCATTTTAGACCCGCGCTGGACAGCTTCGGAACGCCGCGAACTGCTGAAAGAGCTGAAAAATCTCTAATACCGAAAGGAAAATCCATTATGAAATTTGATTTTAACGCACTGAACTTTGAGATCCTTGATGCGAACACCAACGCATACCCCGACATTTTCATTAACCAGAACGGTGTCACCTTTACGAAAAAGGTACTTGATGACCTGAACTATCCTGCTTTTGTCCTGTGCCAGCTTGACGCAAAAAACAAGGTTTTTGCGGTTCGTATGTGTAAGAGTAGTGAGCAGAGGGGCTACAAGTTCTCCAAGCCGAAGGGTGAGCAGAAGGCCACGGTCAGCATCACCAACAAGAATCTGGTTGACCCCATTCGTGCCGCTATGGAGGGCGTTTGGCAAAGCGATAAACGCTATCGTGTGCGTGGCTTTTGGGTCGCAGACGCAAAAACGATGTGTTTTGACCTCTCCGAGGGTGTGCAGGAGGATTATAGAAATGCCGCCAGCGATAATGAAAGCGAGGAATAAATCGGTGAACGGATTGTTCACCGTCTGAACTTCCGAATGACAGTGGGGCAAGCTCATTATGGGCTTGCCCCTTGCTTAAATAAAGGCGGGTATTTGCAGATTGTAACGCACAAGGGGCAGATAAGTGAAATGTAGGGTGGTAATATGGCAGAGAAAAATAAACGGCGCACAAGCGATAATATCCCCGATATTTGCCCCGAAGGACAACAAAAAAACAGGCGTGGGAGTTGTTAGCGTCCCACACCTGTTGGAAAACTGATTTGTAGCAGCGGCGTACCTATATCCCTCGTGTAAGTTTTCTCTACGCCATTTTTACGCCATTTTCGTATAGAGTAGCATAGGAAAACATGAAGTTATATATGGTTGGTTTGTTCCAAAATCCGCTTCAAATCAAGTAATATTCGTATTTATTGAGGATTATTGAGATATAAAATCAGGTAGCGGTCCTCCGATTCCTAATTTCATATATCTCTACATCTCCTTAAAAAATCTTTGTTTTATGGG
>ENA-UOJJ01005099-UOJJ01005099.1-human-gut-metagenome-genome-assembly--contig:-CS66-NODE-5099-length-11429-cov-10.996219_pt1 | contig 11429 bp, 10 predicted proteins | sample MGYA00242343_ERZ723890 | MGnify/ENA metagenome assembly ERZ723890 | reverse complement strand
AGCAGCTGATTTGTAATCAGCAGGTCGGGGGTTCGAGTCCGTCCACCAGCTCCAGATTCTGTCGGCAATAGTCGGCTGAATTTTTATGGGAGAATTCCCGAGTGGCCAAAGGGGGCAGACTGTAAATCTGTTGCTTTCAGCTTCGATGGTTCGAATCCATCTTCTCCCACCAAATTTGTCCTGCATTTTTATGCAGGACATTTTTTATGCAGTAAAAAAAACGCTGATTAAACAAAATGTACTGAACATGTTGATTATTTTAGGGCAATAAGATTAAAAACTTGTAATCAGGAGGATCTATGACAATTAAAGCTGAAAATACAATAGATTTTGAGGATATCAGACAGCTGAACAAAAGCGGTTTGTCCTCTGTTAAAATAATGCTTGGGATTTTTATTGCCGCTATGGTTGTTTTGCTGGTAATTTCTTTGTGTACAGGTAATTCCGGAAGAAATCTTAAAATTTCAATTGCAGGTATTATATGGTGCGTTTTTGTTTATGTGTATATGTTTATAGTAAATCCACGCCTTACATATAAAAATTTTAAGAAAAAGTATGGAAATGCACCCGTTAAATATACCTTAAATGAAAAAAGTATGGGAATTTCTATTGAAAATTCTGACGGTTTTTTTGATATCAGAAAAAATTACCGTGATATTTTTAAATTTACTGAAACTGAAAAGTACTTTTTCATTCATATAAAGAGAAACGAGGCTTATATTCTTAAAAAAAGCGGCATTTCTCAGGGTACCGCAGAGGATATAAGAAACATTGTTTCTAGAGAAATGGGAAACAGGTTCGTTAACAGAGTTAAGGGGTAATTATGGTTAAGGCTAAATGTTCTTATAGGTGGAAAATGAACAATATTTTTTATGGAAATATTCAAAACCAGTTTATAATTCAATAAGAAAATTTGAAATAATTGAAGGAAGTGCGGAAGAACTTCGTACACTGTTTGAAATGCAATTGGGAAATAAATTTGTATCAAGGGTGAAATAACGGGGGAATTATGTATAAAGCTGAAATGGTTTATAATCGTAATGATGCAAGAAAATTTTTTATAAAAGGTCCGAAATCATCCGTCAGAAAGTTTATTGACGGATTTGCAATAGGAATTGCTGTTTTGATGACTATTATTTTAATGCTTGCATTAGCAGGCGGCGCGCCGCTTTGGACAGTTGCCGTTACTTGTATATTTTTCATTGTCTGCTTTTTACCTTATTACATATATGCTTTTTGCATTTTTTACAGTAACTATATAAGCAAACCGGACAAGCTGCTGAAAGAAATGCTTAAGTACCATGAAACTGCGGTTTATAAATTTTTTTATTATGAATTTAACGTTCAATTTGGAAAAGATAAAAATATTGTTAATAAAAGTATAGAATATACTAAGCTTATATATGCTGTTGAAACACCGGAGTACTTTTTTCTATATGAAACGAGAAAAAATGGATATATTATCCGTAAAAACGCTTTTACGGAGGGGAATCCTTGGGATGTAAGCAAAGTCTTGCAGACTCATTTAGGAAACAAATTTACTGTAAAGAAATAATTTGTAATATCATGCTTTTATTTAATTAAATAAACTTGATATGAAGGTTTTTGAATATTTGTTTAATTTTATCTTCAATTCTCGTCAAGGTAAACCATCGTGAATTGATTAAAATATATTAGTAAATTAAAATCGATATAAAAGTTTTTTGCCTACTTTTTTTCAAATTTTTATCTTCAATTCTCTGCAAAGTAAACCATCGTGAATTGATTAAAATATATCAGTAAACTAAAATCGATATAAAAGTTTTTTGCCTACTTTTTTTCAAATTTTTATCTTCAATTCTCTGCAAAGTAAACCATCGTGAATTGATTAAAATATATCAGTAAACTAAAATCGATATAAAAGTTTTTTGCCTACTTTTTTTCAAAAAAGTAGGAAGGAGGAATAAAAATGATTAGAGAAGATTTAAGAAATATTGCCATTATCGCCCACGTTGACCACGGTAAAACAACATTGGTTGACGAAATGTTGAAACAAGGCGGAGCGTTCAGAGAAAATCAGGTTGTTGCTGAAAGAGTTATGGACAACAACGACATTGAGCGTGAAAGAGGTATTACAATTCTCGCTAAAAATACGTCCGTATGCTATAACGGTACAAAAATAAATATTATCGACACTCCCGGACACGCTGATTTCGGCGGAGAAGTTGAGCGAGTTTTAAGCATGGTCGACGGCGTACTTCTGCTTGTTGACGCTGCCGAGGGCGCTATGCCTCAGACAAGATTTGTATTGTCAAAGGCTTTGGAAATGAATCATAAGATAATTATAGTTGTAAATAAGATCGACCGTCCTGACGCACGTCTTGACGAAATCGGCGACGAAGTTCTGGAACTCCTTCTGGACCTTGACGCTAATGACGATCAGCTGGAAAGTCCTATACTTTTCTGTTCGGGCAGGGCAGGTACAGCGTCTCTCAGCCAGTATGAGGAAGGTACCGACCTTATTCCGCTTTTCGATACTATCATAAATTATATCGACCCTCCAAAGGTTGAAGAGGACGGTCCGTTCCAGATGCTTGTTTCCTCCATCGACTATAACGAATATGTAGGCAGGATAGGTATCGGACGTATTGCAAGAGGTAAAGCTCGAGTAAATCAGAATGTTGTTGTGTGCAACCATCAGAATCCGGACAAGAAAATTACAAACGCAAAGCTTGTTTCACTTCTCCAGATAGAGGGACTCCAGAGAGTTCCCGCACAAGAAGCTGAAGCCGGAGATATCGTATGGATAAGCGGTATTGAGGGCATTACTATAGGCGACACTATTTGCGATCCCGAGGCGGTTGAGGCTCTGCCGTTTACAAAAATCAGTGAGCCGACTGTTGAAATGACATTTGCAGTAAACGATTCACCGTTTGCGGGAAAAGAGGGTAAATTCGTAACTTCACGTCAGCTGAGAGAAAGACTTTTCAAGGAAACCTTAAAGGACGTTTCACTGCGTGTTGAAGAAACCGAAAATACCGACGCTTTCAGAGTTGCCGGACGTGGTGAAATGCATCTTTCTATCCTCATTGAAAATATGAGACGTGAAGGCTATGAGCTTTCGGTTTCCACTCCTAGAGTACTTTTCAAAGAGGACGAAAACGGTCAGAAGCTTGAACCTGTTGAAAGACTTGTTATCGACGTACCGGAAGAATGCGTAGGTTCAGTCATGGAAAAAATGGGTACCAGAAAGGCTGAAATGCTGGAAATGCACCCACAGGGTTCAAGAATGAAACTGGAATTTTTAATACCGTCCAGAGGACTTTTCGGCTACAAGAGCGAATTTTTGACCGACACTAAAGGCGAAGGTATTATGTCCAGCGTGTTTGACAGCTATCAGCCGTACAAGGGAGAGATCCCAAGAAGAAATACAGGTTCACTTGTTTCCTTTGAAACAGGCGAAGCGGTCACATACGGTCTTTACAACGCACAGGAAAGAGGTCAGCTGTTTATTCCTGCGGGTACTCCTGTATACGAGGGCATGATTGTCGGAGCGTCTCCAAAGGCTGAGGACTTAGTAGTTAATGTGTGCAAGAAAAAGCACCTTACAAATACTCGTGCAAGCGGTTCGGACGATGCTTTAAGGCTTGTTCCCCCAAGACGTCTAAGCCTGGAGGACAGTCTCGAATTCCTCGCAGACGACGAGCTTCTTGAAGTTACTCCTGAAAATATACGTATCAGAAAGAGAATCTTAAGCAATACTTTAAGAGCAAAAACCCGTGCAAAACAATAACCTACTTTTTTTGAAAAAAAGTAGGCAAAAAAACTTTTATGTTGAGCAAAAGCAACTTGAAACAGTTTTTAAATACTCGCAAAGTTAATTTTATTGAGTTAGATGCTATAATTTAAATGAGGCTCGGCAGGTAAGTAAACATCTATTTTTTATAAATCCATTTTATTACTTCAAGAATAGTTTTTGTTTGTTTATAATCAAGTTTCTTAAATTCTTCCAAAATTCTTTTATTTTCTGTTGGACAATCGTTATCGAAATCAAAAAATTCCATGGGAGTAATGTCGAAGTATTCGCATATACAAAAAAATGATTTCATTGTTGGATAACCATCACTGTTTTCTAATTTGCTAATATAACCTTCGTTCAGACCTAATAATAAACTCATATTTTTTGCGGAAACGTTCTTTTGCAGTCTTAATTTAGATATACGAAGTCCAATATCATCTATTGTAATCATTGATTCATCACAAAACCTTTTTTATTTGCTTGTTGATTTTTCTTATAACTCATTTTTATCTCTCCATTCAAAAAATTTAGCTATTGACGGACTAAAACGAGGTTTATATTTTTATGGGGTGAAAAAAATAACAGATTGTTTTAGTCCGTTGGCATTAAACCGTTTCAATAGCTTAATAATATTATATTATCTAAATCTAGATATGTCAATAAAATTTTATCTAAATTTAGAAAATTTGTTTATAAACGATAAATTTCAACAATAATTTTTAACGATTTTTATAAAAATGAAAGGTAAACTTATATGCTTGATTACGATTTAATGGTCAAAATAATAAATGAATTATGCCAAAAAAACAATATCAGTCAAAATAAAATGTTAAATGATTGCGGAGCTGGTACAAGAACAATACAGAATATTTTATCTGGAAGTTCTCCATCAATTGACAAAATATATAAAATAGCTGATTATTTTGATGTTTCTGTTGATTATCTGCTAGGAAGAACCGATAATCCCGATTCACATAAAAAATAAACTGAAATAAATCTTTTTTCTTGTTCATTTCTTGTCTCGTGACAAGAAACGAACCAAAGAAACACGTATTTTACTTTCTTTCATGTGAAAGAAAGTAAAACAAAGAAAAACTTTATCCGTCATACAGTTTCTGAACTAATAGGTCTCCCAATAAAAGGCAAGACGCAACATCTAAAATTCACACCCAATGAAGATGGGTGCAGTTAAGGGGAGAACGTAAGCTGCAAAAACGTCTCAGTACAGTTTGGGGAGAGTACCTTGTGTGATAGTTTAAAAGGGTTACGCAGTCGTTACCTTTCTTTGCTTCTTTTTCTTTGTGTAAACAAAGAAAGAAGGGCATTTCTTTGTAACTTTCTTGTTGCAAGACAAGAAAGTTAAGAAAAGGAAGTTTTAAAGAAACTTGTTTCTTGGGTTCGGCATCAGTAACAAGACAAAAAATGAACAAATATGTTTTACCTACGCTTTTACAAAGCGGTACTTTTTAAGAATAAACTGAATCATTCCCTGTACATATAAAAATTACAGGGAATTTTTATATATTTTTCACACATTTGTCATCTAATAAAGTGCAAGTCTGTTGCAATTTTCCGATGACTATGATATAATAAATTTAATCGCAGAATAAAATTTTGCTCTCTGCATATCGGATAATTATACTATAATTATATTGAATATAGTATAATATAAAAGACAAACAAATCGAAAGGAGTAGATTTGCCTTAAACAGGGAAATCATATTATGATATGTGCGGAATAGTTGGTTATGTAGGCTCAAGACAATGTACTGAGGTGCTTATAGACGCTCTTTCAAAGCTTGAGTACAGAGGTTATGATTCAGCAGGTATTGCGGTTTTTGATAATGGTGAAATTAAAGTTGCAAAGTCTAAGGGACGCCTTAAGGATCTTGAAAATAAAATGGAAAAAGAGGGAACTCCTAACGGTTTTGCGGGTATCGGTCATACAAGATGGGCTACCCACGGTGAACCTTCAGATGTCAATTCCCACCCTCATAGCGGTGAGAGAGTTACGATCGTACATAACGGTATAATTGAGAATTATAAGCCTTTGAAGGAATTTCTTCTGTCTCAGGGACGTGTTTTTCAAAGCGAGACTGATACGGAGGTTGTGGCTCAGCTTCTTGATTACTACTATGACGGTAATCCTCTTGAAACGATAAAAAAAGTAATGCATGAGCTTGAAGGCTCTTTTGCACTTGGTATTGTTTTTGCTGACTTTAAGGATACTGTTTATGCGGTACGCTGTGAAAGTCCGCTTATTGTAGGCGTCGGCGAAAATGAAAGCTTTATCGCTTCCGATGTGCCTGCAATTTTGAAATATACAAAGGATTACTACCTGCTTGAACATGGTGAAATAGCAGTACTGAATAAATCGGGCGTAACTGTTTATGACCGCCATTTGACGGAAATTGAAAAGGAACTTAAAACTGCCGACTGGGATATGGACGCTGCTGAAAAGGGCGGTTACGAGCATTTCATGTTGAAAGAGATCCATGAACAGCCTAATGCCATAAAAACTACGATAGCTCCGAGAATTACAGACGGTCTGCCGAACCTTGAGGAGTGCGGTATCACTCCTGAAATACTGAAAGGTTTCAATCAGATCTATGTTGTAGCCTGCGGTACTGCTATGCATGCAGGTATGGTTGGTAAATACGTTATAGAAAAGCTTGCGAAAGTACCGGTAATAGTGGATATCGCTTCTGAATTCAGATACAGAGACCCGCTGATTACCGATAAGGATCTTGTAATTATAATTTCACAGTCAGGCGAAACTGCCGACAGTCTTGCGGCTATGAGACTTGCTAAAGAACTGGGCGCTAAAACTCTTGCAGTAGTAAATGCGAAGGGAAGTTCAATCGCAAGAGAAGCGGATATGCTGATATATACTCATGCAGGTCCTGAAATTGCAGTGGCTTCAACAAAGGCATATATGGTACAGATCGCTGTTATGTATCTTCTTGCATTTGAACTGGCTCTGGCTGTTGGAGAAATTGACGAATCCGAGTGCAGACGTCTGACAGAGCTTTTGCAGAAAACTCCAGAACTGATAGAACAGATACTTGAAAATAAAGAGGAAACACAGTATATTGCCTCGTCTCTTATAACAGCTGACAGTTTGCTTTATATAGGAAGAGGTCTGGACTATGCGTTGAGTATGGAAGGTTCTTTGAAGCTCAAGGAAATTTCCTATATACATTCTGAATCCTATGCGGCAGGAGAACTAAAGCACGGTACTATTTCTCTTATATCGGACGGAATGCCCGTTATTGCCGTTGCAACTCAGCAAAAGCTTTTTGAAAAGACTGTAAGCAACATTAAGGAGGTTAAAGCAAGAGGCGCTAAAGTGGTAATGATATGCCGTGATTCTTATACGCCTGACAGCGATATTGCAGATTTTAAATTCGGTCTGCCTGAAATTGAGGATATTTTAATGCCGATGATTGCTGTAGTACCGTTACAGCTTATAGCTTATTATACGTCCGTTTTAAAGGGTAATGATGTGGATAAGCCGAGAAATCTGGCTAAATCTGTTACTGTCGAATAGTTACCCCGCTTTTTGAAAAAAGCTTGGCAAAAACTTTTATGCCGAGTTTACTCAACTAGTAACATTTTCTAAAGACTCGCAAATTGTCTTTGAGGATATATTAAGTTGCTACCATCTTGCTTGGGCGTGAATATAATGTGTTGCGTCTTGCCTTTTATGGGGAGATTAATTAGTTCAGCAGCAAAATGACGGATAAAGTTTTTTCTTTGCGAGCTTTCTTTTCACATGAAAAGAAAGCGGGTACGCATTTCTTTGGTTCGTTTCTTGTTGCGAGACAAGAAATGAACAGAAAAAAGTTTTATTGAAGATTTTACAAAATCTTCAGATAAATAAAATTGAGGATTAAATTTATGAAATTAAAAAAATTAGCTCTTATATTAAGCGCATCTTTGATAACAGTATGTTCTGTTTCATTCAGCGTTTATGCTGACGAGGAAGTATCTGAGGAAGAAACAGCAGCAGAAGAATCCGTAACAGACGAAGATGACGGGTATCTGACTACTGAAGACGGAAATTATAAATATTCCTTTGAATCCAGTGCAGAAAGCGGCGAGAAATACGTTGTACTTGAGGAATATCTGGGAAATGAAGAAAGTGTGGTAATTCCCGAGGAAATTGACGGGATAAAGGTCACTAAAATCGGAGATTACGCATTTAATGAAAAGGAATTTATAAAAAATATTACTATTTCAAAAAATATCGAAGATTTCGGTGACTATACCTTTTACGGCAGTACGTCTATTACCGAATTTAAAGTTGACGAAGAAAATGAAATTTACAAGGCTGATGAAAACGGCGCAATCGTCGGCAAAGACGGACTTGCGTATTTTGTTTATCCCTGCGGAAAAAATCCAACTGAAATTACGATCCCTGACGGTACTGTTGCAATTCAGTCCAGTGCATTTGCAGTTTGTAAAGAGCTTAAAACGGTCAATCTTCCGGACAGTCTTGAATATATCGGATCATTTTGCTTTGCTGAGTGCGAATCACTGGATAATGTGGTGATTCCTGATGGCGTAACGACTCTTGAGCAGTATACTTTTTCAGGCTGTAAATCACTGAAAAATATAACGCTGCCGGATACTATGACTCTTATCGGAGACGCCGCATTTTTTGAGTGCGAATCAATGACGGAGTTTACTTTTCCTGCTTCACTGACAGAAATAGGACAGGGCGCGTTTGTTTCAACAGGCTTTAAAACCATTGAAATACCTGCTACTGTCATTAGTATAGGCTACAGCGCCTTCGGTTTTACTACCGATCAAACCCATGAGATTATTGCTGTAGACGGTTTTTCTATCAGCGGATATTCCGGTTCATACGCCCAGTCTTATTGTACTGAAAACGGTATTGAATTTATTGAAATTGAGCCTGCAAATACGGATACAGGTAAAAACTCCAGTGAATCAAAGGTGAAACCGGGCGTTGTGATAAGTATCTGTATAGCTGCTGCGGTTATTATAATCGTTGTGATTGTATTTGTCAAAAAAGTCAAAAACTATGATTATGACGACGAAAATGAAGGCGATTACGACGATTACAAGGATGACAGTGAAGAAAGTGAAAATAATGGAAACGAATAAATAAACGGAGAATTTTATGAAGTTTTTGTATATAAAAAAAGCTGCTGTAATTTTTACAGCAGCATGTATGGCGGCGAGTTTTTCTATATCTGTTTACGCTGAGGAAACGACTGATGAGTCGGACGAGAACACTTTTACAGATGAAGTCCTTACCTACAAAAAAGTCGACGGCGGAGTGTATATTACCGATTGCGATGATAATGTAAGTTCGGTTAATATATCAAAAGAAGTTGACGGTTATGCAGTGATCGGCGTAGAAACAAACGCTTTTGCAGAATGTGAGAAGCTTAAGGAAGTAATATTGCCAGATTCAGTAAAATATATGGGAGAATCTGTTTTTACAGGCTGTACGGGACTGAAAAAAGTCAAAATACCCGATGGTATAACTGAAATACCTAAACAGACGTTTGCGCTCTGCGTTGAACTTGAAGAAATAGAAATACCCCAAAGCGTAACCACAATAGGGGAGTATGCTTTCAGTTACTGCAATGATTTGTCATGGTTCGATATACCCGAAACAATTACGGATATAAGTGATTACGCATTTGCCTACAGCGTTATGGGTGAAACTCTTGAGCTTCCTGAGGGACTTGAATCGCTGGGCAGTCTGTCGTTTTATTACAGTCAGGGACTGAAAACGGTTACTCTTCCTTCAACTCTCAACTCAGTGGGTTCGCTTGCATTTCTCGGCTGCGCAGACCTGACCGAATACAAGGTAGCAGACGGAAATACTACATATACGGCTGAAAACGGTATTCTTTACACTGCCGATATGACCAATCTTGTAAGCTATCCTGCCGGTAAAACAGACGAAGTATTTAACCTGCCTGAAACGGTTCAGTATATTTCCGACGGAGCATTTTTTGCAAATACTTATGTAAGTGAAATAAATCTTACAGATTCACTTATTTCTTTGGGAACTGCGGCGTTTTCAAACTGTACCTCACTGAAATATATGGAAATCCCTGCCGGCGTTACAGAGCTTCCGGACAGCTTATTCTGCGACTGTACTTCTTTGAGGGAAGTTGTGATTCCCGATACGGTAACAACGATTGGGCCTTACGCATTTCTGGAATGTACCCTATTAACAAATGTGACTATATCGGATAACGTAACGGAAATCGGCGACCATGCTTTCGGTTTTACTGATGATGACGAGGGTAATTTCCATAAAATCGACGGATTTACCATAAAGGCTAATTTTGACAGTCAGGCAAAAAAATACGCTAAAGAAAATAAAATTTCAATTGAATACCTTGACGGTAATAAGGATATGCCTTATATCATAGCTCTTATCGGAGTCGGCGCTGTGGCAGCGGCAGTTATTGTTGTGTTAATTATTTTGCGTATGAAAAAAAGGAAGAAAGAAAAGGATTATTACAGCTAAATAACTTCATTAAGAAAATTAATCAAACTTTGAGTTTGATTACAGTTAAGTCTTCTTATCACGTTAATCAATTCTTTAGAAAGCTGCGGATATTTATCATCATAATCAAAAAATTCCATTGGTGTAAGCTCTAAATATTCACATATGTGGAAAAAAACTTTTAATGATGGCATTGTTTTTTGATTTTCAATTTTATTTATATAACCCTTACTTTGTCCTATAGATAAACTCATTTTATTTGCCGATACGTCCTTTTGCGTTCTTAAAGAAATAAGCCGTTCACGAAATTCAGTAACTTTATCAGAACACATTTTTATCTCTCCATTCAAAAAATTAGCTATTGACGGACTAAAACGAGGTTTATATTTTTATAGGTGACAAAAATGACGAATTGTTTTAGTCCGTTGGGCGTTTAAACCGTTTCAATAGCTTAATCACATTATACTCTAAACTTAGAGAAAAGTCAACAACAATCATCTAAGTTTAGTGAATTTTAGCTGTTTGCATAAATCGGAGGTGTTTTATTTGTGCAAAATGAATATATTTCATCTGAAATTGCAGAAAGAATAAAATTAATTGCAAAATCAAAAGGATTAACAGTGTCTACTGTACTTAAAGAAGTCAATCTTGGCAGAAATACAATGGCAAATTTCAAAACATCTATGCCAAAGGCAGATAACCTTGCAAAAATCGCTGATTACCTTGATTGCTCCATTGATTATCTTATGGGTAGAACAGATGATCCAGATTTACATAAAAAATAAACTGAAATAAATCTTTTTTCTTGTTCATTTCTTGTCTCGTGACAAGAAACGAACCAAAGAAACACGTATTTTACTTTCTTTCATGTGAAAGAAAGTAAAACAAAGAAAAACTTTATCCGTCATACAGTTTCTGAACTAATAGGACTCCCAATAAAAGGCAAGACGCAACACATAAAATTCACGCCCAAGTAAGATGGGCGATACTAAGAGGAGAACGTAAGTTGCAGAAATGTCTCAGAACAGTTTTGGGAGAGTACCTTGCGTGATAGTTTGAAAGGGTTACGCAGTCGTTACCTTTCTTTGCTTCTTTTCTTTGTGTGAACAAAGAAAGAAGGGCATTTCTTTTCGTTATTTTCTTTGGGCAATC
>ENA-UOJJ01005091-UOJJ01005091.1-human-gut-metagenome-genome-assembly--contig:-CS66-NODE-5091-length-11453-cov-4.900070_pt1 | contig 11453 bp, 10 predicted proteins | sample MGYA00242343_ERZ723890 | MGnify/ENA metagenome assembly ERZ723890 | reverse complement strand
TGAAGAAGCTTTTTTAATAAGGCATTGGCGGCATCCTGGTCGACATTGGAAAGTGCCTCCGAAAATTCGGCAGCCGGTGAGGAGGCAAAAATATTACTCTGAATATCAGGACCACCGGAATCCTGCTCGGAAGTAAGCAGCGTGTTTTCCGGGAAAAAATAACTGCTCTGTAAAAGGATCACCGCAGAAGTATAGGTCTGATATGCCTTTGAAATACCGCAGGAGGTATCACCGAGAGCCATGGAATATCTGCCAAATTCAGCGAAGCGTCCTGTCAGAAAACTGCCTGCCTGCAAAAGTATCTGCTTTGAAGGCTGAGTCTGCGAAAAAAGAAAATACACCATGTACTGCAGTTTCTTTTCAAGATAGATACAGTTAATTTGGTACGGCTTCAGGAAATCCTGAAAATCCTGAAAGAGCTCTGTCATGGAAGGAGCAGAAGCTTCCATAAATAATTCGGTTTTTACAATAAAAGCGGTAAAGTAAGTACTGGAATTCATGGTCAGCTGCAGTTCCTGAGAAAACTGGCTGACGGCAGGATTACTGGCATTATATGGCAGGGTGAGCTGAAGTGCAAGGCGGGAAGCAGTTTCCATGGAATGAAGCGTCTCTCCATGGCGGGAATTGATTTTTCGGATATAGAGATCCCTTGCCTCACGGATGGCATCCTCGATCTCAGAGAGCCGGAAAGGCTTCTCGATGTAATTGACAGCTTTCAGCTTGATCGCAGCTTTGAGATATTCCTTGTCAGAGTATCCGCTCATAAAGATCGGGACGGTATCAGGAAGAATTTTTTCAAGTCGTTCCAGCATGGTGATTCCGTCCATGCGCGGCATGCGGACATCACATAATATGATCTCCGGTCTGTGAAGCTGCGCAGCTTCCAGACCATGCACACCGTCGTCTGCCTGAAGCACCTCGCTGATTCCAAGTGAAGCCCAGTCAATCGAAGAGATCACACCGGTACGGGTAAGTTCTTCGTCATCAACAATCAGTAGTTTCATAATATTCTCCTTGGTATTGGTAAAAAAGAAATTTGTTTATTATGATAAGATTGTTTCCATATGAAAACAATCCCCAAAACAGTTTAGCATATTTTATACAAGATTACGAGAAAAAATGAAAGATGTTTTGTGCAGATAAGTGGAAAATATTTTACCCTGATTCAAAATATTTTCCCGTTTCCTAAAAAAATAACCAATGCTACAATAAATACAGATTTAAAGAAAAGGGAGGAAAGAGCCGTGTCTGAATATGTTCTTGAACTTAAAGGCATAACAAAGATTTTCCCGGGCGTTAAGGCACTGAACAATGTACAGTTCCAGTTAAAGCCTGGCGAAGTTCACGCACTTATGGGTGAAAACGGTGCTGGTAAATCTACATTTATTAAGGTTATTACCGGTGTACATAAGGCAGAAGAAGGCGAGATGTTCTTAAACGGACAGAAGGTGGATTTCAAAGGACCAAAAGATGCACAGGCAGCAGGTATTGCAGCCGTATATCAGCATCCGACATCTTATCCACATCTGACGGTTGCAGAAAATATTTTCATGGGTCACGAGATCATCAAAAACAGAATGATCCAGTGGAAAGCCATGAACACAGAAGCAAACAAACTTCTCAAACAGCTGGATGCAGATTTTGATGCAACAGCAGAGATGGGAACTTTAAGTGTTGCACAGCAGCAGATGGTTGAGATCGCAAAGGCAATGTCCACCAACGCAAGAATCATCATTCTTGATGAGCCTACTGCAGCACTGACAAGATCTGAATCTGAGAAGCTCTACACACTGGTTGATAAATTAAAAGCTGACGGAGTTTCCATCATCTTCATTTCCCATCGTTTTGAGGATATGTACCGTCTGGCAAGCAGAGTTACTGTATTCCGTGATTCTCAGTACATCGGAACTTACGATGTAGACGGAATTACCAATGCAGACCTGATCAAAGCAATGGTTGGCCGTGAGATCAAGGACCTGTTCCCGAAACCGGAAGTGAAACTCGGAGACGAGATGCTCAGAATCGAAAATCTTTCCAGAACAGGTTATTTCAAAGATGTTTCATTCGAAGTTCGTGCAGGTGAGATCCTTGGACTTACCGGTCTGGTAGGTGCAGGACGTACCGAAACTGTAGAAGCTGTCTGCGGTATCACACAGCCGGATTCCGGTAAGGTTTACCTCGAAGGTAAAGAAGTTCACATCAAAAAACCGTCCGATGCAATGGAAAAAGGTATCATTCTTCTTCCGGAAGACCGTCAGAAAGAAGGTCTGATCATGAGCTGGGGACTTGGAAGAAACGTAACACTTCCTACCATCAGCAAATATGCAAAGAGCGGTCTTAATGATGAGAAGACAGAACGTGATCTTGCTAAGAAACTTCTTGAAGAAGTAGATACAAAGGCAGTCGATATCTTCCAGCCGGCAAGCTCTCTTTCCGGTGGTAACCAGCAGAAGGTTGTTGTTGCCAAGGCTTTAAGCCAGGAAATGAAAGTTGTTATCATGGATGAGCCTACAAAGGGTGTTGATGTAGGTGCCAAAGCTGAAATCTATGCGATTATGGGAGATCTTGCAAAGAAAGGATATGCGATCATTCTGATCTCTTCTGAAATGCCTGAGATCCTTGGTATGGCAGACCGTATCGTCGTTATGTGTAACGGAAGAAAAACCGGAGAACTGAACCGTGGCGAAGCTACACAGGAGAGAATCCTCGAACTTGCTATGGAAAAAGGACATACAGGGGGTGCCAAATAATGGAAAAGAAATCAGTTATGAAAAAGATCACAGGCTCCCGTGAAGCACTGCTTGCAGTTGTCCTGATCGTTCTTTTTATAATCGTTACAGCGATCAACCCATCATTCCTGACTCCTAAGTCACTGATGGATATGCTGAAAAACAATGCAGTAACAATGGTAATGTCACTTGGTATGCTCTGTGTAATGCTTGTTGGCGGTATTGATATTTCTATCATGTCAACACTTGCACTTTCCGGTATGAGCATTGGTATGCTTCTGAAATATGAACACATTTCCAGCACAGCACTCGCATTCCTGATCGCGATTGTGATCGGTATTGTCTGCGGAGCCATCGTTGGTCTGATCATTTCAAGAGCAGATGTTCCTCCGATCATCGCAACCATGGGCTTCATGTACATCTACCGTGCACTTGGCTATCAGGTATCACACGGTGGTGAATGGGCGAGTGCAGCAGCACTTGGTGATTTCAAAAACTTTGCAACAACAAAATTCCTGGGACTGAACGCAGTCATCTGGGTGATCATTGTATGCTATGTATTTTTCTTCTGGTTTATGAAATGGACCAGAACCGGTCGTATGATCTACGCAGTCGGAAGTAACCCGAGTGCAGCAGAAGTATCCGGTATCAATGTAAAGAATATCAAACTTCTTGTTTATACGATCATGGGTCTTCTGGCAGGTCTTGGCGGTGCACTTCAGGTTTCTATATATGCATCTGCAATGCCTGACATGCAGTACGGCGGTGAGATGGACGTTATCGCAGCCTGCGTTATCGGTGGTGTAAGCATGAGCGGTGGACGTGGTACAGTTGTCGGTGCTTTACTTGGATCCCTGATCCTTGCAACAATTGCAAAAGCACTTCCGCTGATCCCATTCTTCAACCAGTTATGGCTGAACACGATCAAGGGTATCATTATCCTTGTAGTAGTAGTAATGAACGTAATCCTGCAGCGTATCGCTGACAAGAATGCACTGAAAGGAAGGGAGATGTAATCATGGCTGGAAAATCTGGAAGAAGTATTAATAATGTGCCGGAAAGCCCAGTGAAGAAAATGATCTTCTCCTGGGAGGGAATCCTGGTTCTGCTGTTTATTGCAGTCAACATTTTCTGTGCAATGTTTTCTGAGTATTATAACCTGAGCAGTCTGCTCCGTCAGATGCCGGTTTATCTGGCAGAAGTATTCATGATGCTGCCGATGGCATACATCCTGGTACTTGGCGAGATCGATATCTCCGTAGGTGCGATCGTCTGCCTCTCTGCAACAATGAGCTGTATTGTCTGCAATACAAATGCTCCATTTATCGTAGTAGTGATCACAGCACTTGGTGTTGGTACTGTCTGCGGTGCAGTTAACGGATTTATCCTTACAAAATTCCAGGAACTGCCTCCAATGATCGTAACACTGGCAACACAGATCATCTTCCGTGGTATCTCTGAGATCGTTCTTGGAAGCGGCGGTAGTATTTCTGCAAGCAATACAGATGGTTTCCGTGCGATCGGTGGAAAGATCGGAAGTGTTCCGTACATCCTGTTCCTTGTAGTGATCCTTTCTGTGATCTTTGCAGTGATCTTAGGCAAGAGCACATTTGGACGCCGTGTATATGCGATCGGTACTAACCGTCTGACAGCATATTATTCAGGTGTTCATGTACAGAAGATCCGTTTCATCATCTACACCATTATGGGTACAATTTCCGGACTGTGTGCACTGTTTCTGGTTTCTTCTTCCTACGGTGCAAACACCACAACCGGTAACGGATTTGAAATGGATGCCATCGCTATGGCAGTATTTGGAGGTATCTCCTCTACAGGTGGTAAAGGTAATATCGTTGGTGGCGTTATTTCCGCATTCATCATCGTTTGCCTTCGTGTAGGTCTTGGTCAGAGAAACGTCAATGCACAGGTTATCCTGCTGATCATCGGTGCTCTTCTGATCGCAGCAGTAGCACTTCCGAACATCATCGGAAATGTAAAACGTTCTATGAGTGTAAAGAAAAACTGATTATACTGAGCATGGTACAGTAGTATAATATTAATCATGAAGGTGGCTGCTCCCTCGTAGCAGGGGAGCAGTTGCAAATATAAAACTATATTTCCAAGGGAGGAAAACAAAATGAACAAAAAAATTATCAGCGCACTTCTTTGTGGAGCAATGGTACTCGGCTGTGCAGCACCTGTAATGGCAGATGACAAAGCTGGAGACGGACAGAAAATCGCACTGGTTGGTAAATCAGCTGGTAACGCATTCTTTGAGATCGCTGCAAAAGCATTCAAAGCAACAGCAGAAGCTGAAGGTGCAACTGTAGACGTTGTTTATCCGGAAGCAGCAACAGCAGATGCTCAGATCAAAGTTCTTGACAACCTGATCTCCCAGCAGCCAGATGCAATCTGTATCTCTGCAAACGATGTTAACGCTCTTCAGGCAAAACTGGAAGAAGCTATGGACGCTGGAATCAAAGTATCTTCCTTTGACTCCGCTCCGAACAAAGACAGCCGTCAGGTATTCGTAAACCAGGCTGGTACACAGGCTGTTGGACAGGCTCTTATGGATGCAGTTCTTGATATCTCCGGTGGAGAAGGACAGTTCGCTATCCTTTCTGCAACATCTCAGTCTGCAAACCAGAACGCTTGGATCGACGCGATGAAATCCATCATGGAAGGCGATGACAAATACAGCAAACTGGAACTTGTAGAAGTAGCTTATGGTGATGACGAACCTCAGAAATCTACAGACCAGACAGCAGCTCTTCTTCAGAACTACCCAGATCTGAAAGTTATCTGCGCACCTACAACAGTTGGTATCGCTGCAGCAGCTAAATACCTTCAGGACAACGAATCTTCCTGCAAACTGACAGGTCTTGGACTTCCGTCCGAAATGGTTGAGTACACAGGTGATGACGATGCACATTCCTGCCCATACTTCTATCTGTGGGATATGGAAGGTCTTGGAAACCTTTCCGCATATGCAACAATGGCACTTGTAAAAGGTGACATCACTGGTGCAGTTGACGAAACATTCACAGCTGGCGATATGGGTGAATACACAATCACAACAGCTGATGACGAAGGAACAGAAATCGTTCTTGGTGAGCCACTTCAGTTCACACCAGACAACGTAGCTGACTACGCTAAACTGTACTAATCAGCGCGTTTGGAGAAGCTAAAGTTTTTCTGAATATGATAAATCCTTAAAGGACAGGGCGGGACCGTAAGGCTTCGCCCTGTCTGCGTTGTACGGGAGCCGGGAGATATTGCAATCGTCATAAGTTACGTGTTAGAATATAAAAAAGCAGGGAACAGCAAAAGTAACGATCAGAAAGCAGGAAGATATCATATGCAGCAGGCTTTATTGGAGCATTTAAGAAAAATCACAGAGGAAGAACAGCGGATCCTGGACGGAGTCGCGGAGGTGGACAGGGATCTTTATACTTCCGGGAAGGACTTTACGGTGGACAGCGCCAAGATGCTGAGTGAGGGAAAGCTGATCGCGGTCAGGACCCATACGCGGTTTGTGCATTTTCCATCGCACCGCCATAACTTTATCGAGGTGCTTTACGTCTGTCAGGGACAGCTTACCAATATCATTGGCGGCAAGGAAGTGGTGCTCCGCCAGGGCGAACTGCTTTTTCTGAACCAGTTTACAAGGCATGAGATCCTGCCGGCGGGAGAAGAAGATATCGCGATCAATTTCATGATCCTTCCGGAGTTTTTTGATGTGGCTTATACGATGGCGGGGAATAACAATGTGCTGGCGGATTTTCTGGTAAATGTGCTCCGGCAGGATGATGAGCGCGGCGAATACCTTCATTTCAAGGTGGCAGAAGTGCTGCAGATTCAGAATCTTCTGGAAAATATGATCTACTCACTGGTGACGGGCAAGGGCGATCAGAATCGGATCAATCAGACGACGATGGGGCTCATCTTTCTATATCTTCTGGAATCGGTGCAGTATGCGGAAATGCGGCTTCCGAACCAGTATGAAAATATGATCTCCATGACGACACTGGATTATATCGAGCAGCAGTACAGGACGGCGACCCTGACAGAACTCTGCGAACAGCTTCATCTTCCGATGCATGTACTGAGTAAGATGATCAGGAAAAACACCGGATTTAACTTCAAAGAACTGCTCCAGCGCAAGCGTCTGAGCAAGGCGGCAGAGCTGATGTGTGAGACGGACCTGCCGATCAGTGATGTGATCGCGGCGGTCGGCTACGAGAATGGAAGTTATTTTCACCGGGTATTTAAAGAACGTTATAATATGACGCCACGGGCGTTTCGCGTGGCAAATAAAAAAAGTGAAAAGGTACGGCTGTAGGCCATATCTTTTCACTTTTTTTTATTTCGCGCTGTTGGCGAGGTTTTTGACAAGTTCGATGTCGGACTGTCTGACCTTGAGATTGGTTTCAATCTTTTTGCCAGCCGGTGTGGTCACTTTGATCTCGATGATGGTATCAGGGGTGATCGCAGCACCTGCGGCCTGAAGAAATTTAGGAAATTTGGGATGATTTCTGGTAAAAGCAGCCCAGGAATTTTTTAACTGAAATAAGCCTCCGAAATTCATGATGTTCCTCCTGTTTGATTAATTCTGAAAATGGATCTTTTCGCCCTGGATGACAGGATAACAGATAAGTGTCCGGCTGTCCAGATTTTCCCGTTTCATGTCAACGGCGGTGATCTGATGATTTTCGTAAGTGGTGTAGTAGTAAATGCCCTTGGTGGCATTGCAGCAGGATGTGTAGAGTGTAATCTCATATTTGCCGTCTGCAACTTCACAGCAGCCTCGCTGTTGGTCAACGGAGCCAAGGATATGGAAAAACTGGCTGACGCTTTCCAGTTCGGAATCGCCGGAGCTTGCGTTCATTCTGGTAAAGGCGACGCGGACAAAGCGGGAAGCAGAAGAAAGGTCGCCGGGAAGTCCGAGTGCCCCCATGCCGCGGCTGTAGGCAGAAAGTGCCAGATCATCAGCAAAAGTATTGTCAGGCTGTTTCGGGGACAGATGCATGTAGTTGTTTAACTGGAACATCTGCTGTGGAAACGGTGGATTGTTGGTGAGGACACCCACCGGATTGTCGTAAATATGAAGCCCGTCGGACATGGATTCCACGGTGATGGATTCCTCCTTGTCGGAAATGATCCAGTGGAGCTGTGCCAGTGGAAACTGCTTGCTGAATGGTGTGTTTACCAGATTTATTCTGGACAGAAGCGTGCGGACTTCTGCGACAGAACTGCACTGGCTGAGGATCCACGGGATGAATTCAAACTGTGCAACGTTGTCAAGTCCAGACCTTACATCTGCATAGGCAGCATTTCCAACGAAATTCAGCCCGGCCATGCCGAGGCCTTTCTCGTTGATAGCATCGTAATACAGAGGATAATTCTCAGCTACATGTGCCATACCGATGATCGCAAAGTGCGTATCGATCACTCCTGCATGACGGAAATGGAAAGGGTAATTTCGCGGCGTGATCGTAATCTGATCACCATAGGAAAACTCATAATCGAGAGTTCTTCCGAAATAAAAATCTCTGGTTTTGTAAGTTGCAGCAGTACACATAAAAAATCCTCCTTATCAGAAATCGAAATCAGCGTAGTCTTCTGGAAGGAAGCGGTGGTAGATGATGTGGCATCCTTCGTCTTTAAAACAGTAATAATAAGTATCATCCGGATCGTCTGCAAAGCGGATCAGGCGGTCAAACTCACCGTTGTCCATTTCTTCCGTAATGATATCATCAGAATGAGCATGGAACAGATCAAGAATCTCATCCATAGTGCATCCATGTCTGCCGACCAGACTGACAAGCTCTTTGATAAATTCATTTCCGGCAGTGTTATCATGCACATAGACAGTGCCCTGCTGTGGAATGTGGAAGCAGAAGCGGTCACCCTTGTGGGAAACTCGGATATCTCCGAGCTTGCTTGTGAGAGAAGCCGGAAGCGTATCAAGACGATTTTGCATTTCTCCGGCAGTATCATTGGCATCAAAGAAATGATTCAGAGAGGAAAGCGGATAATACAGCCGGATATCCTCCTTAAAAAAACCAAGCTTTGCCTGCTCTTCTTTGATGATGTCGATTAAATTTCTTTCAAGTTTATCATAACCCATAGCGGGACCTCCTAAACAAGTTAATTTGCTGCAACATATTGTACCAGATTCTCACCGAGATTACCAGACCGGCAGAAGAAAATAGTTACAAAAAACAACCATTTCACATCACCTGTTTTTCGTTACTGCTCAGAGGCAATAGAGTGGCGTGTTTCCCATCTGGACGCACAAAGAAAAAGAGAGAGAATGATCAGGTAGGAGGCAAGTGAGTTGAAAGGCTATGGAAATCGAGAGGAAGGATGACTCTACGGGAAGTAAATCATTTAAAGTCCACGGAATTTAGAAGTTTGAATAACTTGACAGGAAGTAAGTCAATAAATTGTCTCCAGAAGAATGGTCTAGAAGACGCTTATTTATATGAAGGTCTTCCTACCTGAAATGCTAGTGAACAGTAGCTGTTTTTCGACAAAACCTTACAAAAACTGCTCGTTGACAGTACAGTGGTGGTAAGGTATCATAGAACAAAAGAGACTTAATATCGCTATAAAGAGGAGGAAATCATTATGTTAGTTTTGGTATATCGAAAATGCAGTACCTGTCAGAAAGCCCTCAAATGGCTGGAGGAGCACAAAATTTTTTTTGAGGAGCGCGCGATCGTGGATGAGAACCCTACTTACGAAGAATTAAAGGAATGGTACGGAAGAAGCGGACTGCCGCTTAAGAAATTCTTCAACACCAGCGGCATGCTCTATAAGCAGATGAACCTTAAGGATAAGCTTCCAGAGATGACCGAAGACGAACAGCTCAGACTCCTCGCTACCGACGGCATGCTGGTCAAACGCCCCCTCGTAATTGGCGAAGACTTCGTCCTGACCGGTTTCCGCGAGAAGGAGTGGGAGGAGAAGATACGGGGGTAGAGGATGATTCCACTGAAACTAGAGAAATTACTTAAAGGCCGGACTGTTGAACAGAACCGGGTAGAATATAAAGAAGGATGGAACCCCAACGATATTATCCATACGATCTGTGCATTTGCGAATGACTTTTCAAATGTAAATGGTGGCTATCTTGTCATAGGAATTCAGGCTGAAGAAGGGCTTCCTATACTTCCCCCTAAAGGTCTTTCACGAAATACGCTGGATTCTGTACAGCAGGAAATTTTTCAGTATTGCAACATGATAACACCCAGATATATTCCAAGGATTGAAGTCGTTGATTACAAGAATACAGGCACTTTTTTGATCTATCTGTGGTGTAGTGCCGGTGACAGCGGACCATATCAGGCATCGGTAGATGTATATGCACAAAAAGGAACGAAAAAAGATAAACGCATGTATTACTGGATCAGACCAGCCTCACTTACTGTTGCTGCTGACAGAGATGAGATTGCAGAATTATTTGATAAATTTAATTCAGTTCCGTTTGATGACCGTATCAATCGAAAAGCAACGATTCAGGACATACGTCGAGGTTATTTGGAAGACTTTTTAAGAGACAGTAAAAGTTCACTTGTAGATGAAATTAATGAAAGCTCCCTGGAAGATCTTCTGGTTTCCTTAGAAGTAGCAAATGAAACAGATACAGAACTGAGCATAAGAAATATCGGCGTGCTTATGTTTACAGAGCGGCCGGATAAATTCATTCCGGGAGCACAGATAGACCTGGTCAAATTCAATACAGAAGAAGCAGAAGGATCAGATGATTTTTTTGAAAAAACCTTTTACGGTCCGATCTGGAAGCAGGTTCGGGATGTCCTTGATTATATCAATACAAATATCATCGAAGAAAAAGTCGTCAAAATACAGGGACAGGCAGAATCAGAGCGATACGTTAATTATCCCTATAATGCACTGGAAGAAGCCATCGTGAATGCAGTATTTCATAAATCCTACCGTGAACCGGAACCTGTAGAAATCCGGATTTATGTGGACTGTATCAGAATCATCAATTTTCCAGGCGTGGAAAAGCACATCAGTCTGGAGAAATTTAAAACCGGAAAGGGTCGAGCACGTAAATACCGCAATAGGAGGATCGGAGAGCTTTTTAAGGAAATTGATCTGTCTGAAAAGCAGGGGACTGGAATCACAAAGATACTCAGAGAGCTGAAAAAGAATGGTTCACCGGAACCGTTTTTTGACATGGACGAAGACAGAAGCTATCTCGAAACTACTATTTTTATAAGAGATGGATTCAATCAGCCCTCAATGTCCGAAAAAGTGTCCAAAAAAGTGTCCGAAATAATACCGGATAGAGTAGTGAGTCGAGACGGTGCTCATATAGATTTAATAGGAGAAAAAACAACATTTCTCATGGAGTCTACAATATTTACTGACCTGGAGAAAAACCGTCTGAATCGGCTTATCCAGTACATGATAAAGTTTCAGAGTATAAGCAGTGCAAAAGCAGCGAACATCCTTGATATCCAGCAGAAGACAGCTTCACGGCTTCTGGCAAAAGCAGAAAAGAACGATCTGTTTGAAAGTGAAGGTAGGACCAAAAATAAAATTTATAGATTGAAACGTGTTTCCTGAGAATTTTGGGCTAGTCGAAATAACAATGAATATTTTTTTACTGTAAAATTTGGTTTAGGATAATAAGCGGGAATCCTCGGCAATTCAATTACCGAGATGAAAGCGCAAACTGTGCATATCTGC